>Ga0310697_10001853_pt1 | contig 23546 bp, 17 predicted proteins | sample 172DNAGHGlowgp2_FD_203883 | JGI IMG/M metagenome (GOLD analysis project Ga0310697, IMG submission 203883) | Sheep rumen microbial communities from Palmerston North, Manawatu-Wanganui, New Zealand - 1728 DNA GHGlow gp2 (v2) (version 2) | ecosystem: Host-associated > Mammals > Digestive system >...
ATCGGCGACATAGATGCCGCCTTCGAGCGAGGTGTACTTGCCATTGGACTGCTCGATTCCTCCCTCGACAAGGATGCCCTTGGTCGCGCTGTCAAACTCGGCCTTGATGTCAAAGTCTCCCAGGACAGCATCATTATACTTGATATTCTTGATGAACAGGCTGGGAGTGTACAAGCGTGGAGAGCCTGACATCAGGTCGCTGGCATACACCTTGCTGGTCGCCCTGCCGCCGAAGTCCACATGGTCAATGTCCAATGTCTCGAACACGTAGTCCAGGTTCATATCATTCAATTCCACGCACAACTCGTCGTCGGGATCATGCGACACTTTACCGTTGATGCGGATAAACTGTTCATCACGGCCTCCAGCGATGTTGTCGATAGTCACCACGCCGTTGTCAATCCCCACATAGCCCTTCGTCACATTCCAGATGGTATCATTGAACACCAGCTGCGAGGGATGGATATTGATGTCTGCCTTGAGGCCGCCGTTAGTGCCACGGTCCAGCAGACCGTCCACATTGATGTTGCCGTGGAAATCATGCGCCATCGGCATGCGCCACGCGAGGTTGGCGTTGACACGGTTGTCCTGACCACTGGCATCAAGATTGAGGTCGATCATGCCTTTCTTGGCAGGATAACGCGACTGGACATTCAACACCACCTGATTGGTAACACTGTCCAGTTCCACCAGCAAGCGGGTCTGCTCGATCACCTTGTTGGCGCCCTGAACGATCAAGGGGGCATCAACGACGAGGTCAAAGGTGGTGTCACTCTCGTTGAGGTTACCCTCGACCACCGCCCTGTAAGCCAGCTTAAAGGGCAGATTGAGCATCTGATTGAGTTCTTCATCAGGATTGACAACGAGGTTGAGACGCACATCGTTAGGCATGCCGCCATGAGAGTAATCAGCATAGTCGCCAAAGTATTTCGGGAAGGCACTGGCAAGCATGTGCTTGACGGTGGGGACGATCGTCTGGAAGTCATACTGTCCCGAGACAAAGCCGCTGATGTGGTCACTGTCGATACTGATGACCTTGTCATCATCATTGTTATCGGCATTGAGCTGCAGGCTATTGAATTTCAAGCCCTTGCCTTGATGATCGGTGAAGGCAAAATCGTTGACCTGAATGTGACCCGACGCATTATCGAGCGTGTTGCCCCAGAAGGAGGCTGTCGCCTCGGCCCTGAGCCTGTGATTGGGATACTTGTTTGAGATGCCCATGCGAGCAAGGTCCAGGCCGTCGGCAGTAACATTCACGTCATAGTTGGAGTTAGCGCCGTCGAGCACGGCCTTACCGTCAACAGAGATGCGTCCGTTGGGGTCATTCATCTTCAATGAACCCATGAAGTTGTTACCCTGCTTGTCAACATCGGCGGTGATGTCGTGATAGCGGGCGCCCTTGAAGTCGACAAACGGTATATGGCCCTGCAGGTGACCCGAGACATCGCCACCATGGAGCAAAGCGTCAATCTGGGCATCCATAGCGATCTCGGCAGGCACGTCACCCTTGGCAAACAATTTGCCCAGCTGCAGGCCATCGGTCTTGACATGGCCCGAGAAGCGGTTACCATCTGGCTGACGGGCCATAGTGCCATTGAGATTAACTTTGCCCAGTGCGGTGCCCACATTGCCGTTGAAGGCCACATTGTTGCTCTTGCTGTGGAACTCGCCATCCAGGGTGACATTGCCACAGCGGGTAATGATGTCACGAGCCTGAGAAGACACACCGGGCAGCATCTCCATGAGTTGAGTAAGAGTGGTAGCTTTAGCATCAAGGTCGATACGGTCAAGGTCCAACGATTGATAACCGCCCTCGGTCGGTAATAGATAGCTACCACGGGCATTGAGCGCCAGACCGCCGTTATCAGAACGGACATTGAGCACAGGCACCTCGATGCGGGACCCGTCTCGCACCACTGTTGTCGTAATCTGTATCGGCTCGGTAAACTTGGCAAGCTGAGGAGAGAAGGCTGCAAAGTCCGACGGAGTCACTATGCTGCCCGAAGTGCTCACCCGCAGGGGCATGCGCGACAGTTCGCTGCCCAGCGTCTTGAGCGAGGCATACTCCAGATGCACATCGTCGAGCTTGATATCACTTCCAGGCAATTGCACCCTGACGTCCTTGACATCAAGCGCATGGTCGGTGAGGTGAACATCGGTAGTCAGACGCTTGAGCGAGAAGCCGCTGCCCTCATCAAAGGATAGACGCTTCACGCGGATGTCGAAGTCATCATTCTTCAACTGAGGCAACGAGAGGTCGGCTCGCAGGTTATTCACTGCCAGATGGTTGGGGTCAAAGCGGCCAGGCTTTCGGGGCTGGTCCAGCACATCATAGGTGAGCGATGACTGACGCACGACCACCGTCTTGACCTGTACGTCAAACGGCTTGGGTGGCTTCTCCTCCTTGGGTTTGAAGGCATCGATGATGAATTGCATATTGGTCGGACTGTCCTTATCCGGGCGGGTCACATGGCCATCCAGTCCGATGATTTCACCATAGGTGATGACAATGCGTTTGTTGGCTATCAGGTCCTTGAGACTGATGCCTGCGCCCAGTTTACCGACCGTGAGCAAGGAATCGCCCTGCTGGTCATAAACCAGAACATCCTTGAGTTCCAACTGGTTAAACGGCGAGACTGACACCGAACCAATATTCACCTCGGTATTCAGGAACTCGCCTAGGGCTTTTTCTCCCTCGTGGCACAGGCGTTCCTGTACGGGCGGCAAGAACAGCAGCAGGTAGGCAAGGGCTATCAGGGCAACAACCGCCACCAGCGCGGTCACTACCACGCTGCGCAGCACGTTATATGTCCCTCTCGTTAAATTCATGTTTTAACGTGTTTCCTCCCTTTCCTGCAAATTCAATGCCATTCTCTTTTTCTTTCTCTAGATGGACTATTTTTTCTAGTTATAGTTCATCGCACTGGGCGAGCCACAGCCTGGACGAGGCATCGCTGGGCATGCGCCAGTCACCGCGCGGCGACAGGGAGACGCTACCCACCTTGGGACCGTCGGGCAAGCACGAGCGCTTGAACTGCTGAGCAAAGAAACGACGGCAGAAGGTCCGCAACCATTTCTTGATGGTCGCATCGTCATACTCGCCCTTGAAGGCTTTGCGGGCCAGCAGATAGAGTTTGGCAGGCGTGAAGCCGTAACGCAGCATGTTGAACAGGAAGAAATCGTGTAACTCATAGGGGCCGACGATATCCTCGGTCACCTGCAGGATAGTGCCATCCTTGGCAGCAGGCGTCAACTCGGGGCTGATGGGTGTGTCCAGCACATCGAGCAGCGTGCTACGGATAGCTTTTCCCTTCTTGGTGCCGTCATCGAGCGACGAGGCAAACCAGCGCACCAGGTGGCGCACCAGTGTCTTGGGGATGCTCACGTTGACGTTATACATCGACATGTGGTCGCCGTTATAGGTCGCCCAGCCCAGTGCCAACTCCGACAGGTCGCCGGTGCCAAGCACGAGGCCGTTCACCTTGTTGGAGAAGTCCATCAGGATCTGGGTGCGCTCGCGGGCCTGGCTGTTCTCGTAGGTCACGTCATGGTTGCTAGGATCATGGCCGATGTCCTTGAAGTGCTGGGTCACGGCAGCGGCGATGCTGATCTCATGCAATGTCACGCCCAGCGACTTGACCATCTCACAGGCGTTGGTATAGGTGCGGTCGGTGGTGCCGAAGCCCGGCATCGTGATGGCATGGATGTCCTTGCGGTCACGCCCCATGCGATCAAAAGCACGCACGGCGACCAGCAATGCCAAGGTCGAGTCCAAGCCTCCCGATACACCGACAACAATCGTCTTGATGCCGGTGAAATCGAGGCGCCGCATCAGGCCCTCGGTCTGGATGGCGATGATTTCTTCACAACGGGCGTTCAGGCGGTCATCATTGACAGGGACAAAGGGCAGACGGCGCACGGGACGCAACAAGTCCTCCTTCTCATAGTCAATCGGGCCGTTTACCATCATCGGGATGCGCTCAAACGGTGTGCCGAACTGCACCATGCTGTCGGCGAAGCTGCCGTTGATGCGGCGCTCATTCTCGAGGGCGGCGATATCGATGTCGGCAATGGACATCTGGGGCTTCGTGGTAAAGCGCTCTCCCTCGGCAAGCATCTTGCCGTTCTCGGCAATAACGGCGTTGCCGCCGAACACGAGGTCGGTCGTCGATTCGCCATAGCCACACGAGGCGTAGACGTAGGCAGCGATGCAATGGGCACTCTGATGCTTGATGAGGTCCATCAGGTAGGTGTGCTTGCCGATCAGTTCGTTGCTTGCCGACAGATTGACGATCACATTAGCGCCGTTGATTGCGGCAATACTGCTGGGCGGGGCGGGAACCCACAGGTCCTCGCAGATTTCCACAGCCACACGGGCACGGCCTGCCTCAAACAACTGATGGGTACCGAAGGGCACTTCCTCGCCGCCCACCACAATACTGTCCTTGCCAGCAATGGCAGTGATATTGCTCGTGGTGAACCAGCGCTTCTCGTAGAATTCTTTATAGTTGGGGATATAGGTCTTGGGCACCACCCACATCTCGCCATGGTTGATGACCACAGCGCAGTTGAACAGATGACCGCTGCAGCGCAATGGTGCGCCCACGACAGTCATCACTGGAGTGTCCTTATAGCGGTCACACAGCGATACCAGTGCCTGCTCGGCAGCATCAAGCAACAACTCGTTGCCGAACAAGTCGGCACAGGTGTAACCCGTCACACACAGCTCGGGCAGCACCACGATGTGGGCTCCCGCCTTGACGGCTGCGTCAATGCTCTCAATCATGTGGGTGACATTGCCTTCCACATCGGCGACATTTACCTGTGGCACAACAGCTGCCACGCGCACCATACCATAGTCGGTAACCGCTTTCTTGATTCTCTTTGCCATATCCGTGCTATTGATTCATTTGGTTTAACCTGCAAAGATAGGTATTTTCGCCGAATGATACCCAATTTCTATACCACTTTTCACCTTTTCCAATTTTCCCTACCTCACTGGTCCCGTAACACTTCTCCCGTAAGGCTACCGAAAATAATAGTATTTAACAAATTTTGCAGTTTTTCTGGGTGGACTTCTTTTAATTTCAACTTTTATTGATTAATTTTGTGACGATTAAAAAGTATCACCTAATTATTTATTGATGATTCCCTCAACAGGGAATCTTTACCTAATTATTCATTTAAATTCTAAACATTATGAAATCTAGATTTTTTAACCTCATCATGGTCTTGCTGTCGCTTGTCGCGACGCAGGCATTGTGTGTATCGTGCAGTTCCGAGGATGAGCCAGACGACTTGCTCGTGGATTACTATCTTGCTCTGGACGCGAGTGAAATCATCGGTCTATCAGAAGAAGACCTCAATGGCACATTGCGTCCACCCCAAGAGCAGAGTGCCTACATGACTTACCTCAGAATGAAAAAGGCTTTGCGCGAGGCCTATCCCATGGCATCTGCCAATGGTAACGATGGCCGAGTGATTGCCGTCTGCGATTCATGTTTCAGAGAGAGTATTTTTTACTATGAACCTGGGCGTGATATCATCTGCACTGTCAGGTTAATACGTACCATCAAGTCCGGCACTCGTATAATCAAGAGTCGCCAACTCACGGCCTACAGGTTCAAGAGATACTCGTTATCTTCTTAACCGGCATGCGCTCGCACGGAATTACAATGATCACCCACGAGCCCTGTAGAGACTGTGCCATAATTCCTTCGTTGCAAATTGAGTCGCGCTTCGCGCGAGAAATTAAACAAAATTTGTATAAAAATTAAATATAATAGATTTTATTTTAATTTTATTAATAATTTTGATTAATTTCTCGGCCGTTAGGCCGATTAAAAATCGCGAGGCAAATGATGACACACCCTCAAGGGTAGGCTTGGAGTAAGCGCTACGATTGGAGACGCAGAATTAGCGACTCTACAGATCAGGCCATTAGAGTATCGGCCTTATCACCGTGGGCGTAGCACAGCACGCTCGCTGCACGTCCGCAAAACAGTCTGCAGCGCTCGACGATGACTAGCGCGATAGTTTTGCGCTAGGCTTTAACTATTTTTCTGTCACATTCTTGCAAATGTGATTTTTTCTGACTAACTTTGCGTTGCATTATTACTTTATTCCTGAATACAATGGCAAAGCAAATCAGACATCTGTTCACTCCGTGGCGACTCATCCTGATTGTCGGGATGCTCGCCGGTGTTCTCACGGGGGCTTCCTCTTGCGGCAATGACGAACCCGATCTGGACGTCGGCTACTACCTGGGCATACAATCCCAAGTGCGCCTCAGTCTCTATGAGGAAGACGAGAGTCAGGGCACATCGGCATCACCTGTCGCCGATGTCCTCTCCACGACAATCGTTCGCATGAGGAAGGCGCTGGCGCTGGCCTATCCCATGCCCAATGCCTACGGGAATGATGCACGTGTCATCGCTGCCTGTGACGACATCTACATGGACTACAAGAAATCCTACGGGCCTAGCGAGCGCAATATCGTGTGCGTGGTCAAGTTGTATCGTGCCCGCATGGAGGATGATATCGTGAAGAAGAGCACAGCGCTCAAGACCTACAACTTCGGTGCCCTCCCCGAGAGACCCGATGAGACAAGTATGTGATTTTTTAGTCACGATTGTTGCCATGTCCAGAAAAAAAGTATATCTTTGCATCAACAAATTGTCACGAATATTTTAATTAAAGAAAGGATAAGAATATGAAGAAAATCTTTACACTGCTGTTTTGTCTCATTGGCATGACCGTCGCAGCCAATGCCACCGACCGTGCTACCGTTGACCAGTGCATCCAGGCATTGCTGAATGGCGGTAATGGCAACCCCACGATGATTAACACTCCCAATATGGACGCCAACCATGACGGAGTTTTGAACATCCACGATGTCACCTTCATGATCCAAGAGATGCTCCAGGCCGAAGAAGCCGAAATGGCCAACCAAGCTCCCGCCAAGGGCAAGGTGGACATTGACGCCCTGATCAAGCAGGTCCTGGAGACCAAAGAGGAGACTCCTAACATCCATGATGTGACAAATGCTGTTGAGGAAAACAACAAGGAATAACGACTTCAGCACCCTCATTACAGCCTGTTAGGTTGTCCATAGCAAGACTCCAGAAAGCAACACGGTTGTTCGCTGGACAGTCTTGCTGTGTACAGAATCATCAACGTTAGAAAGTTATTTTTTAATCATGAAATATCACTTCAACACCCATCGCCTGTTATTGCTCTCGTTGACAATCATCATGGCGACTGTTATGCTCTCATCATGCGGCAAAGACGACGAACCCACTTCCACAATCGACTACTACATCGAAGTGGAAGAGCAGTTCCTCGTTAATGGAGCTGTGGACCACACCGACCGCTATTACAGCCCGGTCACTATGATGAAGGAGGTCATCCGCAATGTCTATCCCGAGCCCAACGCCATCGGTGACGATGACGCTGTCATCAAGGCTTGTGACGAGCTGCAAGAGCGCTATATCTCGATGTACAAGAACAAGGGTGAACACCTGACCTGCCTGATGCATCTCGTGCGTGCCCACAAGAGCGGTGACATCGTCAAGGAGAGCGAGCGCATCAAGACCTACAACATCGATATCAATCCGCCTGAAGAAGATACTACAGATTAAACTTTAGGCAAGCCGCCCTCATTGATCAATAGATACAGACGCATCCGCACCCCTGCCAGAACAGAGGTGCGGATGTATCTTTTCAATGCCGAAGCCTACTAGTGACTAGCGACTAGTGACTAGCAACTAACAACTAACTGCAACAACTTTTCTACCAAGCGAGGGAGCGCGTAATCGCCTATCTCCCGCTCTTTTATCCAAATGTATTCAGGCGGTAACGCGGGACGCTCAACGGGCTCGGCAAGGTAGAAGTCGGCGAGCAGGATACGATGGGTCAGCACATGCTTCACACCACTGGCCAGCAACGTGAGCGGGCAGCCCAAGTCGGGCAACGGGGCGTCTTCGACCAGCAACGGCTCCCACAGACCTTGCCAAATGTCGCCGGCAGGACGGCGCCTGAGGGCGGTCATCCCCTCGTGACGGATGTAGATATAGGAGAATCGGCGCTCCTTCACCTTGAGTTTCTTCTCCTTGACGGGCAGCTGGTCAATGTGGCCCGTGCGCAGGGCTTCGCAGGTCTCAGCGACTGGGCAGTCCTCGCAGCGCGGTGACCGTGGTGTGCACCAGGTAGCGCCAAAGTCCATCAGCGCCTGATTGAAGGTGCCGGCTTTGCCCTCGGGCAGCAATTCACGCGCTAGCCCCTCAAAGGTGTGTTTGCCTCGCGTGGTGTTGATGGGCACGTCGATGCCATAGTGGCGGGCGAGCACACGATAGACGTTGCCGTCAACGGCTGCGGCAGGCAGACCGAAAGCCATTGACCCGACAGCTGCGGCAGTATAGTCCCCCACCCCTTTCAAGGCTCGCAGGCCCTCAATGGTTCGCGGGAATCCGCCCATCTCGACAATCTGGCGCGCGGCGGCATGCATGTTGCGGGCACGGCTATAGTAGCCCAGCCCCTGCCACAGGCGCAGCACCTCGTCCTCGCTCGCCTCGGCGAGAGCCCCAACCGTCGGGAATCGCTCCATAAAACGGTACCAGTAGGCAGTGCCCTGGTCGATACGCGTCTGCTGCAGGATGACCTCGCTCACCCAGATGCCATAAGCATCACCGATGCCACGCCATGGCAGTTCGCGCCCATACTGCACAAACCACCTCAACATCGCCGCTGTAAACCCACTCTCACTCATCATCGCACACACCTCACGCCAAATCGCTAAATTATTATTTAATTGGTATCCGTATTGAAAAAAGTGCCAAAATTCTATTGCTAGGATAATAACCGCACTACGGACGGAGATAAGGCAAACTAATTATACAATAAAAATAAATAATTTAATTCAAAAATTTGTTTAATTTCCCGTGCGATAGCACGGTTATAATACCGTGTCGCAATTTGACACACCCTTCCATCCGTTCCCTCCGTTGATGAATCACTAATCTCTAATCTCTAATCACTAATCAGCGAGCAACGCGAGCATCACAACGGCAGAATATTCTTGAAGTTTTTCCAGTTCTTGGCACTTTTATAGGCGTTGACCGATGTGTCGGGGACATAGACTTCCACCTTGTTGTTGCTCACGCCGTCCAGTTTGGGCGGCAGCAGGGCATGGCACTCAATGCGCGTCAGCAACTTGCACTTCTCAGCCACCTTCTTGCCCACCTCGGTAATCGTCTCGGGAAGGATAAGCGTGGTGATGGCAGTCTCACGCAGGGCATTGTCACCCAGGAAGCACAGACCGCTACCCAAGTCAATCTCGGTCAATGACGAGCAGCCACGGAAGGCTTCCTTGTCCACAGTCACGCAGACGTCAGGCACCTCAACGCTGGTAAGACCCTTGTTGTTCTTGAAGGCTCGCTCACCGATGGTGACCAATCGGCCAGGCAACTCGAGCGACGTCAAGGCGCAGTTCTCAAAGGCTTCCTTACAGATGGTGGTCAACATTGCGGGCAAGTCAATCCGGGACAAGGCATTGCAATTCTTGAAGGCATGTTCACCGATGGTATTGATGTCGGTCGACAACTTGACCGAAGTCAGTGCCGAACAGCTCTCGAAGGCAGACTGGGGTACTATACCTAGATTGTCGGCGATGACCTCGGTCAGCGCCTGGCAATCCTGAAAAGCCTTCTTGCCCAGAGTCGTGACCTGGGCAAGGTCTATGCGCTGCAACCGTGAACAGCCGTAGAATGCCTGCCCGCCGATGGTCCTGACACTGGCAGGAATGTCGACAGACCGCAGTTGAGGGCAATTATAGAATGCCGCGGCGCCGATCTGTGTCACGCCATCGGGAATCGCAACGCGGGAAAGCTGGGTATCAGAAAAAGCACTCCAAGCAATCTCCTCTACCCCATCAGGCACAAGGAAGTCACCAGTGCGGGCAGCAGGACAGCGCAACAGCACAGCCCCCGTGTTGTCATAGAGCACACCGTCCTCGTAGGTATAGTAGCGGCTGCCGTTTTCCACAGTGATTTCCTCCAGCTTCTTCATCGTACCCAGGTCATTATCCACAATCCGCGTTGGGGCGGGAATATGGAGCGCAGTAATCGACGTGCCATCAAAGGCTGCTGCTCCGAGGACCTCTAAGCTGGCGGGCAGCGTCACGCGCTGCAGGCCCGTGCCCTTGAAGGCTTTTTTGCCAATCTCGATGAGCGTACGCGGCAGGCTGACCGAGCGCAATCTATAGCACCCGTCAAAACACTCCTCGCCGATGGTTTCCAGCCCCTCGTTGAGTGTGATATATTCCAACTTGGAGCAGCCGTCAAAGGCGTTATCTCCCAGCGACCTCACGCCAGGCGGCATGATGACCTCTTCCAGCTCGCTGCAGCCTCGCAGGGCATCGTGGTCAATGCGCTTGGTGCGCTCGGGCAGCACGATAGACCTCAGGTGGGACGAATGGGACAAAGCATCGCCCAGCACGTCACGATCGCCACGAGATCCCAGCAGTCCCCTGGAGCCGGCACTCATGATGCGGACACTGCCCAGTTCCAAGTCGATATAATTATCAATCTTCTTGTCGTGGTTATCGACACAGCGGCTGCGTTTACACAGTTTCTTGATGAACTCAAAGTCCTTGGAGTCCATGGGGCCGTCGATGCGCAGCAGGCGCACACGTTCTATCATGTCTTCAGGCATCTTCTCCTCAAGGGTACCGGCACTGGTGAGGCGCAGCTCCACCACATCGCCGTAGGTGTTGGTTCGGCTATAACGTTCGCGGTAACGCTTGTCGCCACTTCTACCATACTGGGCACTTGTGGGCGTCACTGTCACGATAGCAAGCAAGAGCACTAACGTCCATTTCAGAATCTGTCTCGTTTTCATCATTCTATACTCTATTTTGGGTTTCTTGCCTGCAAAAATACAAAATCTCCCCGACAGCAACAAATCCACCACCCTCACCCCACAGACAAAATGGGCGGAACGCTCACGCCAAGCCGCAAAGTTTTTAAAGGGGCATCTGATGCGAGCAAACTCACAAATTAAGGGTTAAAGAGACATCCGCACTCGTCTGGCTGGAGTGCGGATGTCAGTTATAAAGATGTCAATTATAAAATAATCTTAGCGTCTTAGCGCCTTAGCGTGGGGAGCAAAAGAACGCGGATGCCTCTCTAAACTCTAAACCCTAAACTCTAATCTGCGAGCGAAGCGAGCATAAACTCAGCGAGCAACACAGATCTTGCGGCCGTCGCTGGTCACATAGATGCCGGGGGTCAACTTGCTGGCATCGACACGGCGACCCATCAGGTCATAGTACTCCACGGGGCGGTTGTCATCGGCAGCAACCGATGTGATGCCCGTCATAGTGAGGTCATACCAGCCAATTCCGCTCTCGTTCATCTCGTTACCACCGAAGTAGACGCTCTGCACGCCGATGCGTTTAGCATCTTCTCCGATAAAGTAAACCACAACCAGCTGACCACCCATCAGGATGTTCATGTCATCATTGAAGCTGTAGGGAATGATGGTCTCGTCCTGTTCAAAGCCATAGATATCGGCCCAGAAGATGTAGGGCTCGGCGCCCTCACCATAGTCGGTGAAGAGGCGATAACCCAGTCGGTCGGTCAACAGTGGCTTGCCGTCAACATCGGTCACGGGAATATCAAGCACCAGGTAGCCCAGTTCCTCGTCGGGATAGTACTCATAATACAGCACAGTGGGTGTCTCGGGCACGGCAGGCTCATCAACGATCGGCGTCAACGCAACACTGCCCAACAGGTCATACCAGCTCACCTCCATATCGTCGGCACAGATACCATACCACTGCTGGGAGACAAAGGCACCGGTCTCGGGATCCAGGGTCAACGTGAACGGCTCGGCGTCATTGGTCTCGGGCGTGCATCCCATGAAGTAGAGCGGATAGACTTCGCCAGCCAGGACAAACGGACCGAAGTACTGACCGTTGTCAAACACATAACTGTCGCCCTCGCGGTGACCTTTCACCCATGCTTTGGGCAGATAGGAGCACAGACCTTGCACATAGATATCATCACCATCAATGCCCACCTTGGCACTGCCCATCAGGGGATCACCTTCGAACCACTGGTCGATATCCTCATAGTAGCCCATATAATAACCAGTCAGCATATAGGACTCAGTTTCCAGGTCCTCGGGGACAATCACGGTTCCCACGTCGGGGGTGATGGACATCTCACTGTCATACTGATAGTACCAGCCCAATTGGTCAGGATGGGCATTCTCAAGGATGTAGCACACCTGGTCCTGATTCAAAATGAAGACATCGGCGCGCTCATCATAGTCAAACACTGCATCGATGAGGACATAGCCATCGCTTAACGGAGTGACAGGATAGAAGTAGAGGTCATAGCCATAGTACGAGCCGTAGTACTGCATGGGGAAGGTGGCCTGTGTATGGTCCTCATTGAGCGTACCCTTGATCCATGCCTCGGGCAGATAGACACTGAAACCCTGCAGATACACGTCATCGCCGTCAATGCCGATCTGCAACGCACGATCCACAACTTCCCAGCTCGCACCGTCAAAGATGTAAGCGTTCATGTGATAACCATTGACCACCAGGTCTTCAGGAGGAGTAACGATTGCTTCAGCCAGTTGGGGAGCAGCGTTCCTCAACGATGGGAAGAAATCAGCACGGGGCACGGTCATAGAATGGCGTGCTTTGTTCTGGTCAGGCTTGGGCAACTGGATTCTTTGCGCTGATTGCGCGCTCACTGCCATAGACAAGGCAGCAGCAACGAATAGTAAAACAATTTTTTTCATAGTTTTGTTGATGTTAGTTAGTGAATGAAAAAAGAGATTATCCGCAAAAATACACAAAAAATTAACATACAAGCAATAAAACCCTAAAAAACAACCCATGACCAGAAAAAAAAAGAGTTTCTACGTCTCAATTTGCTGATTGTTCTAGTTTTTATGCTTATATTTGCGAAAAATTATAATTAACCTCCAAAATAGATTGAATATGAAACGACTCTTGCTGACCCTATTAGGGTCGATGCTGCTGCTCACGGCAATGGCCCAGGGCGACGGCAATAACGCGATTTTTACCAAGCCCAAGTTTAGCGGCTTTGCCATGGCGTCCTATCAGGCGACGTTCCAGGACGGCAACAACAGCAACTCGTTTGACCTGCGACTCGTCAGGGCATCGATCGAGGGCCGCATCCTCAACGATTTCTACTACAAGATCCAGGGCCAGATCAACGGCAATCCCACGACGCTGGGCAGCAGCCCCAGGCTGGTGGACTACTTCATGGAGTGGCAGAAACTGGACTTCTTCCGCGTGAAGCTGGGCCAGTTCAAGCGCCCGTTCACCTACGAGAACCCGATGAACCCCATCGACCAGGGCTTCATGGGCTACTCACAGCCCGTGAGCAAGTTGGCTGGCTTCAGCGACCGCGACGGTATGCACGCGAGCAACGGCCGTGACATCGGTCTCCAGTTCCAGGGCGATTTCTTGAAGAACAGCAGCGGCCGCAACCTGCTCCACTACCAGGTGGGTGTGTTCAACGGCCAGGGCATCAACGTCAAGGATGTGGATGAGCGCAAGGACATCATTGGCGGTGCATGGGTCATGCCCATCCAGGGCATGCGCATCGGTGCTTTCGGTTGGGAAGGCTCCTACGCCCGCAAGAGCGGCGGCAAGGTCGTGAGCCTGCGCCAGCACCGCTACGCACTGAGTGCCGAGTACAAGAAGGGTGACCTGCAGCTGCGCACCGAGTATATCCACTCGACAGGCCTCGGCTTTGCCACAACCTACCAGAAGGCTGCCGACGCCAGCGACGCCACCATCAAGACCTACACCGACAAGAACGGCAATGAGGTCGCCAACAACAAGAGCGACGGTATCTATGCCCTCGCTATCGTCCCCGTAATCAAGGATAAGCTGATGGCCAAGGCCCGCTACGACCTCTACCGCCCCACCGGCTCAAGCGTGGCTGCCAAGACCAACTACGAGGTCGGTCTGAACTACCGCTTCTGCAAGTATCTGGAAGCACAGACCGAGTATTGCTTCACTCACGACCGTGCGCTTGCCAAGCCCGACTACAGCACCATCTTCGTGCAACTTTCCATACGCTATTAATTATAAACCATACTGCTAGCGACTAATGACTAGTGACTAGCGACTAAAAAATCAAACAACATGTCACTTATCATGATTCTACAGCTCTGCATTGTGCTAGGAGCGTTGTGGCTGGGCTCTCGATACGGCAGCCTGGCGTTGGGAGCGATTTCAGGCATTGGCCTGGCTATTCTGGTATTCGGCTTCGGTATGAAACCGGGCAATCCTCCCACCGATGTAATTTACATCATCATTGCAGCCGTCACCTGTGCCGGCATCATGCAGGCCTCGGGCGGTATGGACTGGCTGATTCAGCTGGCCGAGAAGATGCTGCGCAAGCATCCTGACCGCATTACCTTCCTCGCCCCGCTGTGCACATTCTTCTTGACGGTGCTCGTCGGCACGGGCCACGTGGTCTACACGTTGATGCCCATCATCTGCGACATCGCCATCAAGAAGGGCATCCGCCCCGAGCGTCCCTGCGGTATCGCCAGCATCGCGTCACAGATCGGTATCACCTGCTCGCCCATCGCTGCTGCTGTGGTGGCATTCATCACCATCAGCGGCGCCAACGGCTATAACGTGACCATCCCGCAGGTGCTCATGGTGACCATCCCCGCCTGCTTGCTGGGTATCCTGGTGGCCTCCATCGCCTCCTATAAGCGTGGCAAGGACCTGGACAAGGACCCCGAGTTCCAGAAGAAGATTGCCGATCCCGCCCAGCGCGAGTACATCTACGGCAGCAGCGCTACCACCCTCGACAAGCAGATTGCCCCCGAGAGCAAACGCGCCGTTTACATTTTCTTCGGTGCCCTGTTGGTCATCGTCTTCTTCGCTATCTTCCAAGACCTGCTGCCGGCCTATGACACCATCAAGGCCATCGATGGTGACGCCACCGTCGAGCTCATCGGCTCGCATGTGACCATCACCGCCGACCAGCTGGCGAAGTTGGGCATCGCTGTTGAAGGCTTGACCAAGACCCACCCCACCCCATTGAAGATGAACCTCGTCATCCAGATTGTGATGATTACCGCCGCCGCGCTGATGATCATCTGCTGCAAGGCTTCTCCCAAGAAGGCCATCGCCGGTCCCGTTTGGCAGAGCGGTATGGTGGCTGTAGTTGCCATCTATGGTATCGCATGGCTCGCCGACACCTACTTCGCCAACTACCTGAGCGAGATACAGGATATGCTAGCCGGCCTTGTAGAACAGTACCCGTGGTCGATCGCCTTTGCCTTCTTCCTCGTGTCGGTGCTCGTCAACTCCCAGGGTGCCGTGGTCGTTTCCATGCTGCCCCTGGCATATGGCTTGGGTATTGACGGCTGGATCCTGCTGGGCGTGCTCCCCTCGGTCTACGGCTACTTCTTCATCCCCAACTATCCCTCGGATATTGCCACCGTGAACTTCGACCGAACGGGCACCACCGTCATCGGCAAGTACCTGTTGAACCACTCGTTCATGATGCCCGGTCTGGTACACACCGCGGTAGCATGCATCGCCGGCTACCTCATCGCCTTCCTCTACCACTCCATGGGCTGGATCTAATCGAAACAACAGATACATCTGAATTCATCCGACAGCACGGACCGACATCCCGTCGGCCCGTGCTATTATTTAATGTGAGTTTAACAATCCTTTAGCTCGGCGAAGCCAAATTATCAATTATTAATCAGTGTGTTACCAACTCCCCCTCTAATCTTAGAGGGGGCCGGGGGGCGTTGATGCCCCAAGAGGAAGTGCTTTGAGGGTAAATCATACTCCTCCGCCCTAACGGGGAGGCTGTGTCATAATTGCGACACAGTAATATAACCGTGCTATCGCACGGGAACCTTTAGTTCGGCGAAGCCAAATTAAACAAATTAATTATAAATTTTTTATTAATATAAATAAGATATTAATTTTAATTCAAAAATTTGTTTAATTTCCCGCCCGTAGGGTGGTTATAATTCTAGCTATTGAATTATGACACACCATCTTGTGTATCAGCACTTTATTTTCATCGAACTCACGTTAAGTAAGTTACACTTCGACAATTGAGGAGTAATAATAGAAATCGTTAAGCACCGTCGTGAGAAAGGCATCGGCATACACGTTGCCCGCCAACTGCACCCCAAGGTATTGCTGCACCTGCACTGCCAGCTTATACACCAGTTCGGTGCGACGATCGTAGTCCGTGCTGTAGAGCGTGCGTGTGATGACATCAACCTGCTTGGTGGACAGATTGGCTGCCTCGGGATAGGTGGGCTCATAGCCCTGCTGCACATAGTTATAATCGTTCACCGTGAAGAAATCATACTGTGTCGACGTCGTTTTAATGACAATGGTGCCCGCAGCGAGGTCGCCTAGACGTTGCCGATACTTGCCGAAGGTGATGAATACAACCCCCAAGAAACCGGTCAGAAAGGTATCAATCGGGTAGAGAAGCCATCGCAACAGGCAACTGCCCACCGAGGGCGAATTGCCATCAAGAGTCACTACACGCGTTTTCATCGCCATTTTCCCCAAACTCTGTCCTCTGGCAAAAATTTCGCATGCAGGAAAATATAGAATGACCGGGAAAAAGACAAGCACATAGATGATAATGAGGACCACGTCGCTGGTCTTGAAACCAAATGGGTCAAGATAACTGCCGAAAGCCAAAAAAACAGCCACGTAATAGGCGCAGATCACGGCAAGGTCTATGATAGCCGCAATCAGCCTATCACCCACACTAGCAGGTGTTTGGGTGAGTTCTACATATTGTCCTGTGATAATTGACGATTGCGCCATCTCTCTTTGCAACTTAGGTTTTAATAGATTTTGTTGCAAAAGTACAAAATAAAGTCTATTTTTGCAACAGAAAAAATGCAACAGTTTATCCAATGTCATGAGAGAGCCCGTATTTATCAAACAAAATATCACTCGCTGGCGAGATTATCAAAGGCGTCTTGAGAATCCGTCGGGAGAGGCACCGGACACTCTCGCACAGATGTATACGGAACTGACAACAGACCTGGCCTTCTCGCGCACACATTTTCCCGATGCCACCATTACCTCGATGCTTAACGCCATGACGCTCAAGCTGCACAACGAGATTTATAGTGCTAATCACGAGAAGAGGTCACGCCTGTTGACATTCTGGACCAAAGAGGTGCCACAGGCTGTCTATGACAACCGCAAAGCCATGCTCTCTGCCATGGCCGTGTTTGTGTTCTTCATGTGCGTGGGCATTGCTTCGCTGTTCAACGATGCTGAATTTGCCAGGCTCATCTTGGGTGATCACTATGTAGACATGACTATAGCTAACATCAAGAACGGCGTGCCCACCGATGTCTATAGCTCTGGTGGGGAAGCCGAATCTTTCTTCGCCATCATGCTCAATAACTTGAGGGTCGACGTTATCTGCGTTGCGATGGGCATTTTCACACCATTTGTCACAGCCCTGATCATGATGTACAATGCCATTATGGTCGGGACATTCACTTTTTTCTTTTTTCAATATGGCGTGTTTGGTGAAGCGTTGTTGGCGATTATGCAACACGGAACGCTCGAGATCTCCACAATGGTGCTATCGGGAGGAGCAGGTTTTGTGATGGGGTCAGGATGGTTATTCCCTGGCACCTATAGCCGCATGCAGGCTTTCCGCCGCAAGGCCAAGGAAGCCCTCAAGATTGCCTTGAGTGTGTTTCCCGTGACCATCGTGGCCGCATTCATTGAGGGGTATCTCACGCGACACACCGACTTCCCTCTGGCTTTTAGGGTCATGGTGATTGTCTTGTCGGCTGCGTTTATTATTTTTTATTATGTTGTCTTACCTTGTTTAGTGGGGCGCAAACACCACAACAGATTAGCGACCGATGAACAACAATCGACTCTATAAGAATCGCACACTCACCGACAATGTGAACATGGTGTTTGACTTTGTAGGTGAGAATTGGAGAAAGTGGTTCAAAATGATGGCCTACTTCCTCCTGCCGTTCAGCGTGTTGCTGGGCACCATGCTCGCCAACTTTGATATCGAAATGTCTTCATTTAGCATGACCTACGTGGTGGCTTCTGGCATTTTGTCCTTTGTTGGCTGCGCTGTGGTCACTGCGTTGCAAATACTGCTTCTCAAGTGGCATGAGACCCACAATGGCACCCTTGACGGGTGTGACATGGGCACCATGTGGCGCATGTTGCCGAAATCAGCACTTAAATGCCTGGTTGTCATCATTATAGGAACACCATTGATTGTAGCGTCATTTCTATTTCCTATTATTGGATTGGTAGCAGTTTTCGCAATGTTGCCTGTGTTCCTGATATGCCCCATCATGCTGCTGGAGCCCAAAGATTCGTTAGTGAATAATACGAAGCGTGCTTTTTCACTGGGCCACAAGAAGTGGGGGCGGCTCATCCTCATCACGCTGATCATGGGCATCGTTTCATTCCTCATCAACAATGCCATTACTTTTCCCATGGGCATTTACACGATATTGGATTCAACTCTTCAGTTCTCAACGACCGACTCCGTATTCTGGTCATTCCTGTTAGATGTTTTTAATTACGTGATCAGTGTGGCTCAATGCTTTATGTTTTTTGTGGAGATGGGGCTGTTTGTCCTCGCGATGACCTATTATTATGGCAGTGTGACAACCGAGTTCGAGGACATGGGCCTGGAGAGTGATATAGAAAATTTTGCTCAACTGAAATAATCTGATGATGACATCGCCCAGTGACACAATAGTTGCCAATGATTCGATTCTTGATGCCTTCAAGCACTCAAGGGACTATGATTATGCCCGAGAACTGGTGCCCGACCATCAAACCAACTATTTTGATCGTTTCTGGGACAAGCTTGAGGATTTCTTTGACTTCGATGTTGCATGGATGGACATCCCCGATATTATCTGGTGGCTCCTAGGGGCGCTTGCGGTGATGGGTGTGTGCTTTATCATCTGGAAAAATAGGGTTGGATTATTCGGGTCTCGGGATGTTAACCTCACAGCACAAGAGATTACCGAGAACGACATCAACGAGGTGGACTTTGACCAGCTCATTGCCGAGGCCGAGAACCGTGGCGACTACCTCGCGCTGTGCCGATTGCGCTATCTGCAGACCCTGAAAGCTGCCAGTGATGCATCACTGGTGAGTTGGCGACGTTACAAGACGCCCACACAGTACGCCCAGGAGTGGCAAGACCGTGACTTCGGCGTTATGACCAATCATTTCTTGCGCATTCGTTACGGTCATTACACAGCCGATGCAGCGCTTGCCCAGGAGATGCGTTCACTCCAGCAAGCAGTGCATGCACGCATTGCTAATAGTAATGACAAGCAAGAGCTAACCGACAGTCAGCAGGAAGGAGGTGAGCAGTCATGAAGGCCAACCGCATATTTATTGTAGTGATCATTGCGCTCATGGCTGTGATTCTGCTCTTTCAGGTGAACGCACCAACTCGTTTCAAGTGGGATGACGTTTCACAAAGCTATAAGAGCAAGCAACCCTTCGGCTGCTATGTGATGGACAGCGTGCTGCACGCCTCACTGCCGCAGGGCTACGAGGTGCTTGGGAATAACATCGAGAAGTACATCGGCAAGAAATACAAAGGGGGCAAACACACGTTCCTTCTCACCAACAATTCCTCTGACATCATCAGTTCATCTGATGTTGATTTTCTCGAGTTGATAAAGGACGGTAACAACGTTATCCTTGCCACTGATGACTATTACAATTATAATAACAAAGATTTTGAGGAAGAATTGGGATTCATCAGCCGTGGCGCCCACTCTGTCTATATTTACAGGGATAATTTAAAGAAAGAATTGATCGACAGCACTAAGTATGACATGGTCAGGTGGCACACCGGCGGCCGATTCACTGCTGCGAGCTATTTGGTCAACAGGATGTTCTTCATGGGAAACCTTGAGCTGGAACCTCCGTTCCGCACCCTGGCGACGATCAGCAGTTCAGATGATTATTCATACTATAATAATAGCATTGTGGCAGGTATTCGTGATTACGGCAAGGGCAAGATCGTCGTAATGAGCATGCCTTTGTTATTTACCAATTACGGCATTCTCGACGACGACATCCGCCCGCTGGCGTTGCGGCTGCTGAGCGAATGCGGCGACTTGCCCATCGTGCGCTATGATCCGACACTCATTGACAAGGTCGGTGACAAAGAGCAGGAATCCGAATCGCCGCTACGTTATCTGCTGGCCAACCGCCCGCTGCGATGGGCGCTTTATCTTGCCCTGGCAACACTGGTGGCATTTGTGGCGTTCTCGGCTAGGCGCCGTCAACGCATCATACCGGTCATTAAGCCACCTGTGAATCACATGATGGACTTCGTTAAGCGAATCGGAGGCATCTACTTCAAGCGCCACGACAATGTGGACCTGCTCAACAAGAAATATGTCACATTCAGCAACGACTTGCGAGTCAAAGCAATGATTGATATTGACAACGAGGACAACATCGAAGATGAACTGCTGGCTTTGTCCAATCGCACGGGCATTCCCCTCAACGAACTGCAACAGCAAGTCGGCGATGTGAAGGATGCCGTCAAGTCTAGCTGGATAAGTGATCGACAACTACAACAACTCATCGACGTGATGAATGATATCATGCACAGAATCAACATCTAAAACAAAATATAAGACAATGGAACAAACAACAGCCCCCCGCCTCGACCTGGCACAGTTTTCGGCCCAAGTGAGGCAGATAAAAGAAGAAATTGCCCGTGTAGTGGTAGGACACAATCAGGTTGTGGACCTCTTGATTGCGGCCATCCTTGCCGACGGCCACGTGCTGCTCGAGGGTGTGCCTGGAGTGGCAAAGACACTGTTGGCCAGACTCACTGCCCGCCTGATTGATGCTCGCTTCAGCCGCATTCAGTTCACCCCCGACCTGATGCCCAGCGACGTACTCGGTACCACGGTGTTTAACATGAAGACCAGCGAATTTGACTTCCACGAGGGCCCGATTTTTGCCAACATGGTACTCGTTGACGAGATCAATCGTGCCCCGGCTAAGACACAGTCGGCTCTCTTTGAAGTGATGGAGGAGCGCCAGGTAAGCATCGATGGAATCACCCACCACATGGAAGAGCCCTACACCATCATCGCCACACAAAACCCTGTGGAACAAGAAGGCACCTACAAGCTGCCCGAGGCACAGCTCGACCGCTTCATGTTCAAGATTGTGATGGGATACCCCACACTTGAGGAAGAGAAAATCATCCTGCAACGGCACCAGGCCAATGCACGCCTGGCAAAGCTTGAGGACATCAAGCCCATCATCTCCAAAGACTCGCTGCTGGCATTGCGAGACACCATGGGGGCAGTGCTGATTGACGAGTCGCTGCTGAGCTATATCGCCCAGATTGTGCAACAGACGCGCACGAGCAAGGCGGTTCTCCTAGGAGCCTCGCCACGAGCCGCCGTAGCCATGTTGCAAGCATCAAAGGCCATCGCGCTCATTTATGGACGTGATTTCGTCACCCCCGATGACATCAAGATGGTAGCGCCTGCCGTGCTTGATCACCGCATCCTCATTTCGGCCGAAGCCGAGATGCAAGGTTACACGGCTTCCAAGATTGTGGCCACGCTGGTCAATAATGTCGAGGTGCCCAAGTGATGCATTAATCAGCCGCTGCTATGTTTCTGCCCGTTCGTTTCTACTATACTGCGATAGTGGTGATCGTTGTCCTGGCGTTGGGACAGCTGTGGCCGCCGTTATTCTACGTGGGGGCTTCGTTGCTGGTGTTATTTGCATTGATGCTGGTCGCCGACATCGCCCTGCTGTGGACACGACGCGGCATCACGGCAAACCGGCACTGCAGCTCGCGTTTCTCCAATGGCGATGAAAACCCGGTGAGCCTGCAGGTGGAAAACAACTACCCCTTCGCGGTCAAGCTCAACATCATCGATGAGATTCCGCACATCTTCCAGCGCCGAGACGTGAACTTCTCATTGCGCCTGAAGGCCAGAGAGAACGGAACGGTGGACTACACCCTGCGACCCACCAAGCGTGGCGTGTACGGATTCGGGCAAATCCGAGCCTTTGCTTCTTCCCCAATCGGCCTCGTGCAGCGACGCTTCACCTGCGATGAGCCCACCGACGTGGCCGTCTATCCCAGCTACCTCATGCTCAACCAGTATGAGTTCCTGGCCATCAGCAACAACTTGACCGAGATGGGCATCAAGCGCATACGCCGCGTGGGCAACAACACCGAGTTTGAGCAGATCAAATCCTACGTGCAAGGTGACGACTACCGCCATATCAACTGGAAAGCCAGTGCACGAACCCACCACCTCATGGTCAATGTGTACACCGACGAACGGTCGCAGCAGATCATCAACGTCATCGACAAGGGACGCATCATGCAGCAGGCATTCGCGGGGATGACCATCCTCGACTATGCCATCAATGCGTCACTGGTGCTCTCCTATGTAGCACTGCATCGCGACGACAAAGCTGGTGTCATCACCTTTGCTGATAAGTTTAGCGACTTCGTCAAGCCCGATCGCGGTCCGGCACAGATGAACGACATTCTTGAATGCCTCTATCACCAGACCACCGACTTTGCCGAGAGTGACTACTCCACATTAGTTGTCAATACAAACCATTTGGTCGGGCGAAGAAGCCTTCTCATTCTCTATACCAACTTCTTTGACTACAACGGCATGCTCCGGCAGCTGCCCTATCTACGGCAACTGAATAGCCGACACCGACTGTTAGTCGTCTTTTTCATTGATGAAGAACGCCGAGACTTCATCAACCAACAGCCACACAGCATCAAGGAATATTACGAGCATTCCATTGCCGCCAAGATCGACCACGAGCAAACGCTCATCATCAACACCCTGCGCCAGTTTGGCATCAACAGCCTGCTCACCTCGCCCCAAAACCTCTCGGTCAACGTCATCAACCGCTACCTAGAAATGAAATCCCGCGGCATGTTCTAACCGACCTCACATCCACCCCCATTGACCCAACAATAACCCGCTGCTCCCCCAACGGGTTTTGTGTATCTGCCAGCCCATTAACCCTCAAATACCCCCCCAAAAAACTGAGGCCTGATTGACAGCCCTTTCCAAAAAGTCGACAAGGCGTTTAAGGGCGACAAAAGGCGTTGAACGGCGCAAAAAGGGGGAGCGCACGCACCCCCCGTAAATCACACCTTTTCAGTGCTTGTTCAAGTGAATTACCCATTAATGACCTTTTTATTATTTAAACGCCTATAAATCAACCAATTTAATTCCAAGAAATGACCTTCGAATGTTGGCCTTTTTTAGTAGTTGTTTCAATAATCAGTTGTAACTTTGCCATCGGTAAAATAATTCAAAAACTACAGTATTATGAAACACGGAAAAACTATTTGCAAAACGTTCAAGGCAATCATCGCTGGTGTGAGCCTGGGATTGATGGCTTTCTGTGTCACGTCGTGTAATGGTCAGTCCCGTGA
>Ga0310697_10001854_pt1 | contig 23546 bp, 13 predicted proteins | sample 172DNAGHGlowgp2_FD_203883 | JGI IMG/M metagenome (GOLD analysis project Ga0310697, IMG submission 203883) | Sheep rumen microbial communities from Palmerston North, Manawatu-Wanganui, New Zealand - 1728 DNA GHGlow gp2 (v2) (version 2) | ecosystem: Host-associated > Mammals > Digestive system >...
CAAGTCTTGGTATTCCATGGCCTGCGCGAGGTTGCCCTCGTTGTAGGCGATGGCGTAGAGCGTCTGGTAGACCGACTGCTTCAGCCCTGCCCTCTCGCTGCGGAGGGCGGCTTCGAGGTGGATCTTCGCTGTGGCGTAATCGTCGGTGTAGTAATAGAGCACGCCGAGCGTCATGTTGGCGATGTCGAGGTCGTTGCCTTCCAGTCCGCCTTGCATGGCACGGGTCACGCAGTCGATGGCCTTGGGATAGTTGCCCACGGACAGGTAGTAGTCGCGGCCCATTTCGAGGTTGAGGTCGTTGATCATGGCCTCGTCGTTCCTGAGGGTGGCGATGCTGAAGGCTGTGTCGTAGAACTGCTTGGCTTGGGCAAACTGTTCGAGCATTTTCGCCACGCGGCCGCTGTTGCGGTAGGCGGTCATCAGGCCGACCGTGTCGCCCACCTGCTTGAAGGCGGCGATGGCTTCGCGGTGCATCGTGAGGGCATCGTCGAAGAGGCCGTGTTTGTTGTACATCGCACCGAGGTTGTCCTTGAGGTCGCCTTCGAGTTGAAGGTTCTCGGTGGTCGGTTGGCAGCCTTGCATCAGCTGTAAGGCTTGCAGGAAGTGCTCGGCGGCCTCCTCCGAGAGGCGTTGCTCGCGCAGTTCGACACCTTCTTTATATAAGGTGCGCGCCTGCTGCTGCCGCTTGGCGGGCGAGTCGCACGCTGCGAGAGCCACGCCGAGGGCGAGGGTGAAGATGATTAGGTTTGTTGTTTTTGCTTTCATAGGCGTTCTTTTTTTGACTCGGGACTTCGGGACGCGGGACGCGAGACGGCCCTTCGACAGGCTTAGGGACCTTGTCCCGTGTCTCGCAGTCTCGTGTCTCGTGTCCGAAACACATCGCAAAAATATACAGAAAAAACGCTTGTCAAGAGGTTTTTGGGGAGCCTCCGGATTTTGTCCATGTGTTTTTTGATTGTCCAAATTTATTTCATTGGAAATCAATGATATAATTTTGGCATGGACAAAATTTTGTCCCTATGAAAGTTGGGAAAAGACATGCAAAAAAGCGTCAAAACGAGCCTCAATTACAAAAAAAGGTGTTACGATGTAACACCTTTTTTGCAATCCTCGATTTCCAGCGAGATTGTCGCTCGATGGATCACCAATTCAAAATCTTCCTGAAGTCGTAATCTTCGGGATTGGGCAGGTAGGCTTTTGCATCCTCGTAGTCGGCGGGACTGATGTACTGCAAGCCGTCGTTGAAAATCAACTCGGCCTTGGGGCCGCTCAGGTTGACCAAGCGCGGCTTGATCTTGCCGTTCTCGTCCTCCACGTCTTTCAAGTACAGCGGCTCAATCTCTCCCTTCGGGTTGGCCGTGACCATGGCACCACTCACGCCCTTGTCGAAGAGTTTCTTCACGCCGTAGCCCAGCAACGAGCAATAGGTCAAATCGTAGCCGTTAGGCTCCACACAACGGATGCCGTAGCCGATTTCGACAGGACGGCTCTTCACATTGAGGCCCAAAGCTTTCAAACGTTGTTGTAGCAAGAGATTGAAAATGTGAGCTTTACTCACATTACCCAACTCAGGATGGCCATGTTCGTCGTAGGTGAATGCCACGCCCGACTTTTCAATTTCGGCATCGCTCATGAAATGGAACACGCCTTCGCTGATAATCGTCACGCCATAGTTGACACCCAGCAGCTTGCGCTTCACAATTGAGCTGACCACCAACTTGATGATGGCATCGAAGGTGACTTCCGCCTTGTTGAACATCTCGGGGATGACCACCATCGGGCAGTGGCAGGCCGAGGTCATGCCGAAAGCCAGATGGCCTGCCTCGCGACCCATAGCGGAGACCACAAACCAGTTGCCGCTGGTGCGGGCATCTTCGTAGATGGTCTGCACCAAATGCACGCCAGCGTCTTTGGCCGAATAATAGCCAAAAGTCGGGCTGCCCTCAGGCAACGGCAGGTCGTTGTCGATGGTCTTGGGCACGTGGATGTTTTGGATGGGGAAACCACTGCTTGCCAAGAATTTGGAGATTCTATTCGCCGTGGAAGCGGTGTCGTCGCCACCGATGGTGACCAACAGCTTGATGTTGTTCTTCACGAAGAACTCGGTGTTAAACTCCTCGTTCTTTGGTTTGTAGCGGCTCATCTTCAGGGCCGATCCACCTTGTTTGAGGATGGCGTCGGCATAGAGGAAGTCCATTTCCACCACATCGGGATTGGGCTTGAAGAGGTTTTTGTAGCCTTCGTTGAGGCCAAGGACGCGGTAACCGTCCTTGAGGAAGGTCTTGGCCACGGTGCTGATGACCGTGTTGATGCCAGGTGCCGGACCGCCGCCGGCGAGGATCACGATGGATTCTTTCATATTATTCCTTGTTTAGTTTGACTTTCGTTTGTTGCCCGTAGGTCGCGACCTACGGTTAATAAAGTGTCGTCCCTTCGGGACGGAGCCTGCCGGACTCAAATATTTCGTCGCTTCGCGCGTCACGCAGTCTCGCGTCACGCAGTCCCATGTCATTCAATCACAATCTCGTCGCAGAAGATCCAAGCCTTCTGCCCTGCTCCGACGTGTCCCTCCGGGCAGGTGCCGATGGTCTTGGCCACCATCTTCACATAGCGGGCCGTGGTGTGCGGACGCACTTCCATCTCTTGGATGAAGGCACCATCGACATCGTCGGGGATGTCGTTCTTCACCTTGCCCACGCTGCGGAATGTCTTGCCGTCGTCGCTGACGAAATACTCCACCTCACGCGGCATCCATATCCAAGAATAAATCTCCTGCAAGAAGCTGCCTGCCACGCGGTTGAGCTTCTTCGGCTGACCTAAATCGACGGTGGCGATGAGGTCGACGCCATAGTAGCCTTGCCAAGCGCCCGTGCGGAAGTTGTCGCCGCCGCGCAGATGGTCAATCAAGGCCTTGAGGCCTCCAGCGCCATATTGCTCGTTGAACTCATACTCGACCTTCACCGAAGTGTTGGCGTCAATCAGGAAATATTTCGCGTCGATGGGTTGGCTCCAACGGCCATCCTGCTTGGCAGCAGCGCGGAACGTTGCGTTGTCTCTAATGCACACAGGCTGTTCGTAAACCTTACCATTCTCTTTCGGGTCGGTGCCGCCCATGGTGTAATAAATCTCCACGCCCTCGATGGGATGGCTCATGCTGACCATCAGCGTGTCGAAGAAGGTGTCAGACAAGGCGTTGATGGTCGGAACGATGACGATGTCGTTGTCCTTGGCAATGCGCATTGTGGGGCAGTTTTCGGGTTGCGTGGCCCAAGTGGAGTTGGGCTGGTCGGTCATGGTGAATTCCAAGGTGCCACCGTTGAAGACTTCCTCGAAGGTGATATAGCTGCGCTCCAAAGCCTTGCCGTTCAATTTCACGGATTGCACATAGCAGTTCTGCTCGCTCAAGTTCTTGGCGACGACTTCAAACGTCTTGCCGTTTTCCATCGTCAGCTTCACGTTTTGGAAGCGTGGCAAACCTAAGACATAAGAGCCAGAGGCGGGTGTGGCGGGATAGAAACCCGTCATCGAAAACACTGCCCATGCCGACATCTGGCCGCAGTCTTCGTTGCCCGAATAGCCGTCGCGACGGTCGCTGTAGAAGTCGTCAAGCACTTGTTTCACATACTTTTGCGTCTTGGTGGGCTGACCCACGAAGTTGTACATGTAAATCGTGTTGTGGCTCGGCTCGTTGCCGTGGGCATATTGTCCGATGAGGCCCGTGATGTCGGGTTGCACACGTCCCGTCAGGTTTTCAGGCGCATTGAACAAGGCATCCAATTTGGCGGCATAGCTCTCGCGACCACCCATCAGGTCAATGTGGCCGTTCACGTCCTGCGGCACGAAGAAACCGTATTGGTAGGAGTTGGCCTCGGTCAGCGTGAAGTTGACTTGCGCGGGGTCGAAGGGACGCATCCAACCACCGTTGCGGCGGCCTTGGAAGAACTGGTTCTCAGGGTTGTAGATGTTCTTGTAGCTTTGGGCGCGGGCATAGAACTCCTTGGCGATGTCGGTCTTGCCCATGTCTTCGGCCATGCGGGCGATGCACCAATCGTCGTAGGCATATTCGAGGGTCTTGGAAGTGGCCTCGCCTTCGCTCTCAATCGGGATGTAGCCGTATTTCATGTAGGCACCCATGCCACGGAAGTCGTCTTTCTGGCTTGCCACCATGGCTTCGAGAGCCTTTTCGGTGTCGAAGTCGCGGATGCCCGCAAAATAAGCGTCGGCGATGACAGGGATGGCGTGGTTGCCAATCATGCAGTAGGTTTCGTTGGCAGCCAGCTCCCAAACGGGCAGGATATGGTGCGGGTTGGTCTCGTACTTATTAATAAAGGTGTTGATGAAATCGAGGGTGCGCTCACGCTCCATCAGGCTGAAGAGCGGGTGCAGGCTGCGGAAGGTGTCCCACAAGGAGAAAACAGTGTAAACCGGTCTTTCTGAATTGTAAACCTTCAGGTCGTGGGCACGATAGCGTCCGTCAGCATCGCTGAAGAGGTTGGGCGCAATCATGGTGTGGTAGAGGGCGCTGTAGAACACAGTCTTGTCCTGCTCCACGCTGCCCGCCACTTCGTAGCGTTTCATCTCGTTGTTCCATTTGTCGTAGGCTTTTTGCTTGAGGGCATCGAAGTCGAAGTCGCCATCGGCAAGTTCGGCTTTCAGGTTGTTCTTGGCACCTTCCACGTCGACGGCGGAGAGGGCGATGCGCATGACGACAGGCTCGGCGGCATCGAAATCGAACCACGCCTTGATGAAATCGCTTTCCACGCGCATGTCCTTGGTTGGTTGCCCCTTATTAATAAAGGTGTAGTTCTTGAACGGCTTCGAGAACTCGGCGTAGAAATAAAGGTATTGCTCTTTGGCCCAGTCGCGGGTCTTGCGGAAACCGCTGATGGCGTTCTCGCTTTCGATTTGGAGGAACGACTCAAACACAACCTCGTCGTCGACGCCTTCCACCATGTCCAAAAGCACATGGGCGTCGGCACCTTGCGGGAAGGTGCAGCGCATCATGCCCACACGGTCGCCCGTGGTCAGTTCCACCTTAGTATTATAGTCATCAAGCAACACCGAATAATAGCCAGCCTTGGCGTCTTCGTTTTCGTGTTGGAAGGCGGAGCGGTAGCCCGACTTGGTGTCGGCTTCGTCGCCTTTGTCGAGTTTCACCTCACCGACGACGGGCATGAAGCGGAAGTCGCCATAGTCGGCGCAGCCCGTTCCGCTGAGGTGGGTGGTGCTGAAGCCGAGGATGGTGCTGTCGGAGGTGTGGTAGCCCGAGCAGCCGTCCCACGAGTTCATGCGCGTGTCGGGGCTGAACTGCACCATGCCGAAAGGCACGGTGGCGCCAGGGAAGGTGTGGCCGTGGCCGCCCGTCCCAATGAACGGGTCGACGTAGTTGGCCGGATCGGTGACATAGTCGGCCTTGGGCTGCTCGGTGCAGGCCGCGAAGGCGAGAAGGATTAAGGGTAGGAATAGTTTTTTCATATTGGACACTAATTTGAGGCCGTAAAGATAAAACATTATTTGTTTCGGGCTGACAAAAAAATGCAATTAAAGCAGAAGTCCCTTTGGCACAATATTTGCAAGAGCACTTTTTTGTGTAAAAAAAGTCTAATTTGAGTCATGTTAATGACAAAAGCACTATATTTGCAGCCCAAAATTCTAGAACATTAATATCAACTAAATCTCAAACAAAATGAAAAAAGTTTTATTCGCAGCTCTTGCAATGGCCGTCGGAATGACAGGCTTTGCACAGAAAGTCATCGTGAACAAAAGCGAGATCGCGAACAAGCCCGTGAAAATGGCTCCTCGCGTCATGCTTGGCACCGAAGCCGCCCCGGCCATGAACTTCAACCAAGAAGTCATGACTAAGGCTTCCAGCACCAACTCATTGAGAGGTTATGATGAATCGCAAATCATGACCACTTACTACGACCTCCAGTCGAACAGCGCCGTTGGCAACCGTATCGCCACTTGGGACGACGGCAGCGCCGCCTTTGTGATGACTTGGGACAACTCCAGCTCCACCTCCTTCAGCAACCGTGGCACCGGTTACAACTACTTCGACGGCACGTCGTTCGGCGAAGAGCCTGAAACGCGTATCGAAGACGCCTACGCCGGCTGGCCGAGCATCGCTCCCCTTGGCGAAGGCGAAGTCATGGCCTCACACTATGGCAGCAAGGTTCATATCTTCAAGAGAGACGTGAAAGGCGAAGGTGAATGGACCAACATCTATGATTCCGAAATCAATGCCACTTGGCCCAGAATTGCCACCACCGGCAACGGCCAATACGTGCACCTGATTTGCGACGAGCAAGTGACCACCACAACACCTTCAAAAAGCTATGCTTACTATGCCCGCTCGACCGACGGCGGACAAACCTTCAGCGAGCTGGCCTATCCCCCGTTGGTTGACGTGGAAGGCATGTACAAAAACGACATCAGCGCCGACGACTACGTGATAGCCACCAACGGCGACAACATCGCCATCCTCTTCGGCAGCAACAGCTACGACCTGTTCTACATCATCTCCCACGACAACGGCGAGACCTGGGAAAAGCAAGTCATCTGGAACTATCCTTACGACCACGCTTGGGATATGGTAAACGACACCTACAACCCCGCCACCGACTCCATCTGGTCGCCCGACGGTTCGCACAGCATCGCCATTGACAACAACGGCACCGTGCACGTTGCTTTCGGCCTGATCCGCTGGGCTCCCGCTGACCAAAGCGCTAGCGACTGGGAACCTGGTCAATACAGCTACTGGCCCTACACCGACGGTATCGTTTACTGGAACTCCAACTACACCAACGAACAAGGCGGCCACGAAATCCCGAACTTCGGCGACTGGAGCGGCGACGCCCGACTGATCCAAGAAGACCCCAACTGGCTCCTGAATGGTACCGATGGCATCAGCAACACCTTGAACACCGAGCGTATTTGGGCCATGGCCGGCGAAGACAATTATCAAAACCTCTATGTCATCAGCGCCCCCGATGAGAACGGCGACGGCGATGTCAACTTCACCGAACATTGGGACAACACCAACTTCCACTACCGTTCGCACTGCATCAGCACCATGCCTGGCATCTCCATCGACGAACAAGGCAACATGATCATCGTTTATTCGACCCTGTCGGAAAACCGTATCCACTCTGAAGCCAACGTTCACTTCAGAAGCGCCTACGTCACCGTGAAAGACCAAGCCGGCAACTGGTTTGAAAACGGCTACAACCTGAGCAGTGACTGGGCGCACCTATACAGCGAGGTGTATCCCACCACTGCCGCCCCCAATGGCAAGGACGGTTCGTTCTGGATCATGTACTCCGAAGACGCCAACCCTGGCCTCTATCTGGACTACACCACCAACCAAAACAACAACAACCTTGGCGTTCTGACCGAGAACTTCATCTATGCCGTGAAGCTCACCCCCACCGCTGAAGACCTGCCTGGCTACGACGCCGTGGAAGAAAACAACGCCATCAACCCGATGACCGCCGTGCGCGTGTATCCCAACCCCGCCACCGACGTACTCAACATCGAAGTGAACGCCTCCACCTCTTCTGAAATGAACATCAGCGTCTTCAACCTGATGGGCCAGAAGGTCATGGAAAGCAACACCAACCTCAACGCCGGCATCAACCGCCCGAGCATCAACACCAGCGAACTCAATGCTGGCATCTACTTCGTCACCGTCAAGGCCAACGGCTTCGACCAAACGATGAAGTTCATTGTGAAGTAAGGTTCGGTTTACGGCATTACTACGAAAAAAAGGAGGCTCAAAAAAGTCTCCTTTTTTTCATTTTTTTTCTTGCATTTCCGAAAAATGTTTATCTTTGCCCCGATTATACGCGCAAAAAACGCACCATCACAAAAAGGAAAACATCAAAACACTCAATCTTTATTAATTAAAACTCATTCAAAATGAAGAAGTTATTTACCCTAAGCCTCGCCCTGATGGTGGCCGCCGCCGGCTACTCGCAGGTGAGAACCTCAACGAAAGACCTGAGAGCTGCCCAAATGAAAAAGGTGGCCAGAACAGAAACCCTGAGCAACGTCCAGAGCCAGCCCAACATGACCCGCATCGACTTCGAAAGCGGTGATTTGGACTACACGACCTACGACTGGCAGTCGAACAGCGGCCCGCTCACCAGAACCATCGTTTGGCCCGACGGCAAAGTCAACTTCGCCTTCACCTACGCCTCCGACGATAGTTACGCCGACCGTGGCACCGCCATCGGCACCTACGACTCCAACACCGGCGAATGGATTCCTTGCGGAGGCCGCGTCGAACAAGAAAGAACCGGCTTCGGCACCATCGCCCGCTATAAGGAAAACGGCATCGTCGTGGCCGCCCACACCTCCGACGAATGTGGTATCTACATCATCGAAAACAAGGACGAAATCGCCCCTGAATGTGCCATTACCAAGGCCAAGGTCAACAACGACTATGCTCCGGCTTGGCCCAACGTGATGACCTCGGGTGCCAACCGCGACATCATCCACTTGATTGCCACTCCCGACGGCGTCACGGTTGATGGCGTCAAGGACCCCGTGCTTTACTTCCGTTCGACCGACGGTGGCGAAACCTGGGACAAGGAAAACGTCATCCTGCCCTTCTGCACCTCCGAATATGGCCTCAGCTGGGGTTCAAACTGCGCCTACTGGATGGAAACCACTGCCGACAACTGCCTCGCCCTCGTCATCAACAACGGTTGGGAAGACGGCATGGTGATCTATAGCTACGACGACGGCGAAACCTGGGAAAGAAAGGTGTTCTACCACCACCCCGGTCCTGCCGAACAGTTCACTACCGAAACAATGGCGTTCGCCTATCCTCGTTGGACCTCGGCCCAGTGGGGCATTGGCGGCGAGCTTTGCGTGGCCTACGAATGGAACGGCACCAACGACAACGCCCTTGCCGCAAGCAGCGGCTACTATCCCGGTCTTGGCGGCGTGGCCTTCTGGGCCGAAAACCTGCCTTACGCCGGTGAAGGCTATGCTCCCAACGGCTACGACCCCAACAACCCGATGCCTCCTACCACTGGTCAACCTTTCATCATGGACTCGGCCTACATCTACAACGACAACTTTGCCGCATGGCCGCGCTGGTCAGACCAAACGTATGACAACCCCTACAACTTTGGCTATGTCGCTCCTCTCGACGAGAACGGCGAGTGGCAAAGCTGGGAAGATGCCGCCGATTTCCTCATTGAAGACTTCACCAAGCATGGCACCTACAACTGCGGCATCGCTGCCTTCCCGGTGCTTTGCGTCCTGCCTGGCTCTGGTGGTTTCGACATGGTGACCGTTTGGAGTGCCTTGGACGAACATCACGCCGACGCTGCTGGCAACTACTACTACAAGCTCTTCGCCGCCTATAGTGGCGACGGTGGCCACACTTGGAGCACTCCCAAGCACCTCACCAACAACTTCCTCTTCACCTACAACGAGTGCATCTACAACCAAGCTGCCGTGGTCGGCGAGAACCTGATCATTGCCAGCCAAATGGACCAAACCCCAGGGTCATTCGTCCAAAATAATGACAGCGACGGTGGCGACAACCTCTACCAAGGCATCGTCTTCGACCTGAAGGAAATCTTCCCCGATGCTGGTGTTGGTATGCCCGAAGTGGAGAACACGCTGACCATGAACATCTATCCCAACCCCGCCGTTGACCAACTCAACGTCAACCTGAGCAAGAGCGGCACCGTCAGCGTCCACAACATGATGGGTCAATTGGTGAAGACCTTCGAAGGCAACATTGGCATCAACACCGTTGATGTCAGCAACCTGAGCAGCGGCGTCTACTTCATCAGCGCTGGCAACAGCACCCAGAAGTTCGTCGTGAAGTAAGTTTTGCCTAACGGTAATATCAAAAAAAGAGGCTCCGGCCTCTTTTTTTTGTTCAAAAAACATCCAACATAAGAAAAAATCACTATCTTTGCCTCCAAATCAACAATGAAAGACAACAATCAATTCACTTATTATTAACCAAAAGTTATTCAAAATGAAGAAGTTATTTACTCTATCACTCGCCTTGCTCGTAGCCATGGCCGGCTATTCGCAAGTGAAAAGCAACGTGTCGAAGAACGACGCGCGCAAGACCGTAGCTACCGAAAAAGTGGCCATCGGCGATGAAGTCAACCAAAACATCAACATGCCGAGAATCAATTTCTATGGCGAAGAAGAGCTTGACAACTCTTACTACGACTGGCAAACCAACACCGCCGCGAAGAACGTCACGATGAACTTCCCCGACGGCTGCGTTGGCTTCGCCTACACCATGTCGACCGACGAAAGCCACAGCGACCGTGGCACCGCCATCATCATCTACAACCCCTTCACCGAAGAGTGGACCACCACCGGCGGCAAGATTGAAGAGGAAAAGACCGGCTTCGGCTGCGCTGCCCGCTATGGCGAAAACGGCGTTGTCGTCGTTTCGCGTAACGCCACAACCCTGAGATGCGGCGTCTACATCATCGAAGACAAGGACAACCTGCCTGCTTCGGGCACGGTGAAGCCCGTCATCGAGTGGGAAAAAGACGAACACAACCTCCACTTCCCCACCGTGATGTGCACTGGTCCTGACCACAAGCACATCCACATCCTCTTCACCGCCCTTGACGAGGTGAGCGCAGATGGCCTGACCAACCCTTACTACTACTTCCGTTCGATGGACGGCGGCGAGACCTGGGATGAGTTCATGACCATCGAAGGCTTAGGCCGTCAATACAATTCCAATTTCGGCTCGGGCCAAGAAGCCTATTTCATCGAGAACAACGGCGGCAACGACCTTGAGATTGTGGTAAACGCCCGCCGTGGCGACGGTGCCGTGCTGACCTCACACGATGAAGGCAACACTTGGGAAAGAACCGTGTTCTACAAGCACCCCGGCATCGACGTCGACTATGGCGATCCTTCGACTGACGGAACGTGGTACTTCTATCCCCGCTGGACCTCAGCCCTGAGAAGCAACCAGGGCGAACTGCAAATTGCCTACGAATTTGGTGCCGCCATGGGTGACCCCACCTCTACCAGCTATTATCCTGGCGTGGGCGGCGTGGCTTTCTGGAGCGAGAACATGCCTTACCAAGGCAACGAGTTTGCCCCTTACGGCTACGACCCGAACAATGCCAATCCTCCCGTCAACGGACAACCCTTCGTGATGGACTCGGCCTACCTCTTCTCTGACATCTACGCCACATGGCCGCTTTTCAGCAACGCCACTCACCCCAACGAGGGTATGCTGCCTGAATATTTCGGCTACCTCTGCGCCCTGACCGACCAAGGCGACTTTGAAAGCTGGGAAGACGCGACCGAATTCAACATCAGCGACCGTAGCCTCCACGGTGGTTACAACTGCGGCCCCGTTGCCATGCCTATCCTGCTGACCACGCCTCTGCAAGACCTCTTGGTGTCCGTCTGGATTGCCATGGACGAGAACAACATGGACGACCTCGGCAACTACTACTTCAAGATGTTTGCCGCCGCTTCGCAAGATGGTGGCCTCAGCTGGACCAATCCTATCCACATCACCAACAACTTCCTGTTCCAATACAGCGAGTGTGCCTATCCGCAAGCTGCCATCACCAACAACCAACTCGTCGTCATCGCTCAGATGGACCCGGAGACCGACAACGCCCTGCTGGGCAGCGACCCCGACCCGAGCAACAGCTACTTCCATGGCATTGTCTTTAACTTGAGCGACCTGTTTGGCTACGATGCCGTTGAGGAGAACGCCGTTGAGAACACCACCATTTCGGTGTATCCCAACCCCGCCACTGACAACATGAGCGTCAGCCTCAGCCAAAACGAGACCGTGGTCATCAGCAACATGATGGGCCAAGTGGTGAAGAGCTTCGAAGGCAACGTTGGCATCAACACCGTCGACGTCAGCAGCCTGAGCAGCGGTGTCTACTTCATCAGCGCCGGTTCTGCCACGCAGAAGTTCGTTGTGAAGTAAGCAAGTTACCTATCCAACAAAAAAAGGAGGCTCAAGCCTCCTTTTTTTGTTTTACGATGTCAACCGCCAGATAAACCGCCTTGCGGAGCGCATCGGGCGAAGCCGCGTTGGCGTTGGCAATGTCGAAGCCCGGGCCGTGGAGAGGCGCGGTGCACACAACGGGCAAGCCTGCCCAATAATAGGCGTAGCCGTTGACCGACATCAGCTTGAAGGGCAACACGCCTTGGTCGTAGGTCAAGGCCAAAATCGCGTCATATTTCTTCCAAATGCCCCTGACGAAAAGCTTGGAGGCCGAGAAAGGTCCAAAGGCCAGCACATCTTTCTTTTTTGCCTCCGCCACGGCTTTTTCGACCATTCCGTCAGCCTTCAGGGTATCGGCCGAACCACTATGAGGATCGAGGCCCATGACGGCGATTTTCGGCCCGTTGATGCCGAAATCCGTCCTCAGGCTGCGCGAGAGTGTGGTCAGTTTGTTGGTCAGCATGGTGGAATCGATTTTCGCCAAAGCATCGCGCAAAGGCATATCGTCAGTGGCCAGACCCACGCGCATATAGTCGCTCACGAGCAGGCGCAAAACATCAGGTTTGCCGAAAGTGGAAGCCAGGAAATCGGCTTGCGTGGTCTCCACCGAATAACACGACGGAGCCATCACCAAAGCGTCGATAAAACCGTTCTTGAGGTCCTCGGAAGCCGTTTTCAGCGACAGCACCGACATTTCAGCCGACAAGGGCGTAAGCGTCCCAGGGTCGATTTTCAGTTCGTGGTCGACGATGTTGAGGATATTGAACTTTTGCGCCCATGCTTGTCGCGCATCGCGGGTCAACGAATACGTGAATTCGTCGATGCCGAAATTCTTTTTGTAATAGGACAGCACTTTCGACTGGCCGTAAAGCACGGGAATCATCTCCGTCAGCATCCGAGAGTCGGAAAAGGCTTTCAGGATGACTTCGTAGGCGATGCCGTTGATGTCGCCATGGCTGATGCCGAGGCGGGGTAATGAAGTGGGGGTAGGGTTCTCTTGCATAGGCATACGTTTTTATTGTTCTGACATTCAATATGAAATCAGCCCTCAAAAATAAACAATAAAATTTGAATAACAAAGAAAACGGCGATTTTTTATGAAAAAAGTGCTTTTCTAAAGCCATTGAGCACTTTTTCGGTGGCGCCAAGCTGCGAATTGAGGTAATCGAGGCAAGTGGAAGAGGCTTGTGAGAAAGCGGCCTCGTCGTTCACCAAGGCATTGAAAACACGCTTCAAATCGTCGGCATTGCTGACGCAGAACGCGCCCTTGCGCTCCACCAAGTCGACAGCCTCCTTGAAGCCTTTGTGGTTGGGGCCGAACACAACGGGGCAACCGAAAGCCACGGGTTCCTGGATGTTGTGGATGCCGACGCCGAAACCGCCGCCGATGTAGACGAAACGGGCGTATTGATAGAGTTGGGAAAGGATGCCGATGGTGTTGATGATTAATATTTGGGACGGTTTCATGCCCATAGATACTCTCGGCTGTGCCTCGGTATGACATGGGCATGAAACCTCAGAACCAACTGACTGTGCCTCGGTATGACATGGGCATGAAACCTCAGAACCAACTGACTGTGCCTCGGTATGACATGGGCATGAAACCTCAGAACCAACTGACTGTGCCTCAGTATGACTTGAGAGGCTTCCACTTGCCCATAAGTCCGTTTCAGATGTTGAAGGCATGTCATTCCGAGGCCGTCCGTCCACAGATACGCTCCCTCGTTCCTCGGTCGGTATGACATGGACGGACGGACGAAGCGAATCTATGCCTTCATGACCTTCGTAATGACATGGACTGGTAAGTTCGGAATACAGCGAAGCCTCGGGGAACATGCTTTTGATTTTGGCGATGTGCGTTTCCGAAACGTCGTGAGGGGCCAAGATAAAGCAATAATCGTCAGGCATTTGGGAGATAAAGGCCGACAAAAGGCTTTCGTCGGGAGGCCAGGTGCTGCCTGCAATGATGCATTGCCGCCCGTCGATGAAACGTTCAACCTCGGGGAACCGCTTCGCCTGTCGGGCGATAGCGGCCACACGGTCGAAACGGGTGTCGCCACATAAAGTGACGTTATTGAAGCCGTTTTCGCGGAGCAGTCGCTCGGTGGTTGCGTCCTGCACGAAGAAATGCGACACGGCGGTGAGTTGCTTGCGAAACCAACGGCCATACGGCTTGAAGAAATAAGAATCGGGCTTGAAAATCAGCGAGATGTAGAACAACGGGATGTTGCGCTTTTTCAGCGCCCTCATGTAGTTGAACCAAAACTCATATTTGATGAAAAAGGCGGCCACGAAATGATGGCGGTCGAGCCATTCACGGGCATGGTAGGACGTGTCTGACGGCAGATAAAGCACCTCGTCGGCCAAAGGATAGTCCTTGCGCACCTCGTAGCCCGAAGGCGAGAAAAACGACAGCAAGATTTTGTATTGCGGATAGTCGCGCTTGATGGCTTCGATGACGGGGCGACCTTGCTCAAACTCGCCCAACGAGGCGGCATGAAACCAAATCCACTCGCCATCGTCGACAGCCTTGTGGCCTTTGTCACGAAGTTGGGCACGGAGCGACTTCAAGTCCTTCATTTGTTTCATCTGCGCCCTGCGTCCCCCAATCCACTGCTTCGCCTTGGCGTTGCCAAACAAAGCGGCGATGCTCACACCAAGCGTGTAAAGCAAGACTCCTATCGTGAACAGTATCAGCATGTTCAGTTATAGTAAAACTCTTCAGGCTGGCGTTGGTAGGTCGGGATGTTCCAGCTGACGCGGATGCCGTAGTAGAAGTCGTTGTAGCGTTTGTGCGGGTCGGTGTAGCCCATGGGCAGCATCTGTCCGGTTTCGGGGTCGGTGAAGACACGAAAATCGTATTTGCGCAAGTCGCGGGTGCGGGCGTAGGTCATTTCAATCGACACCGAGAAGTTGGCCATACGGTTGTTACCCAAATAGAGATAGCCCGTTTCGAGGTGGAACGCCGGGCCGCCGCGCATACGGTCGTAGCCGTACTCGTAATCCTCGTAGAGGACGTAAGGCGTGTTATACATCTCTTGGCTGAAGTCGGTGCGGATGCGGTTGAAAAGGTAGCCTATGCCACCTTGCACGAAGATACCGCTGTTGGGGTTGGGCGCAACGGGGAACAACTTGCCCACCTCGCCTTGGAAGTGCATCCCACGCTGATTGATGTTGAGCAGCACGTAGGTGCCCTCGCCTCCCGTGATTTCGCCATCGGTGGTGGTGATGCCCTCGCCGTAGATTTCGGTGCGGTCGCCCTTCACCTTATTGCCAAAAATATACCTGCCATTGGCCGTAAACAGCCAATTCGATTCGGTTTTGTAGACGAAACTCGCGCCCACGGTATGGTTCACGCCAAAGCTCTTGCGGGTGTCGAAAGCGGGCAGTTGGAAAGAGTAGGTGGCTTGGAACATGGCCACGGGAATAGGCTCTTTCATGATGTCTTTGGGCAATTGTGCCAACGCATTGGCGGCGATGCCGAGCAAGAGGAATAGTGAGATAAAGACTTTGCGCATGGTTAAGCTATTTCAATTTCAAACGAAGAATTCTGTGTTTTAGTATCAATCGGCAAAAATAAGAAAAAGGTCGCCTCGCAGCGAGGCGACCGTTAATTTCACGTCAAAAAAAGACATTACATTTTCACCACGCGGCGGACGAAGGTTTCGTCGCCCTTGCGGATGCGAAGCATGTAGATGCCACTGTCGAGGTTGTCGATTTGGCAACTGTCGTCTTCCACCTGGATGCTCCTGACGAGTTTGCCCTCAACATTGTAAACGTCGATTTGACTCATGCCGACGCACTCGACGTTCACCTTGTCGGTGGTCGGGTTGGGGAAAATGTTGACCATGCCGTCGTTTTCGTCAATGCCTGTAAAGTAGTTGGCACACGCAGCTTCGGAAAGGTCGGAAACGCCCTTCTCGAAGACCGACTGAACGGCATAGCAGTGTTGCATGTCGATGGCCATCCCTGTGTCGGTGTATTCGGTGTCGGTGATGTTTTCGGCCATCAGTTCGCCATCGCGATAGAGGTTGTAGGCTGAGGCACCAGCAACGGCGTTCCAAGCCGTAGCCATCAGGCCTTGACGGACATCGGTGATTTGGATGGCGGGAGCGACGTTGGTAATTGTCACCCAATAAGTAGCCGACAAGGCCATGCAATCTTCATATACGGGTGTCACCTCCATTTGGAAGCCGTCCTCCGTAGTAGTCGTGTAAGCATTGGTATCCACCGTAACCCACTCAAAACCATCAATGCGGAGACCATAAGTATCGGCATTGCCATTCCACGTCACCGTGACCTCGCTGCCATTGAAGGAATAATCGAAGCCATCGACGGCGGCGCAAACATTCTTGGTCATGCAAACTGCTTCCGAATTGCAGCCATAGATGGAATGTACTGTAACACAGAGGGTATTTTCGCCCACAATCGGGTCAAATGAGAAGCCCGTGGCTCCACCTTCTGGAGCTTTCTGAACGGTGTTGCCATTGTATGTCACTTCGTAATACTCCACGTCAGCGACATCGTTCCAAACGAAATGCAAGCCACTATAATCCATGGCTACAAACGACAAGTTTACAATTGGAGCTGCATAACAAATCTCAACGCTGCTTCCTATGACGTAGCATCCATCAGCGACGGGTTTCACCATGACGGTGGTCAAGCCATTTTCAAGTTCGACTTCGTAGTAGGTTTCGTCGACAGTGGCCGCCAATTCACCGTTGAGATAGACTTCATATTGGCCGACGCCATCTATCGAATCCCAAGCCACGTCAGCGTGATTGCCGTCGGCCACATAATGCAGATTCCCGACCGCGCCAACAACGCAAACCTGAACATGGGCATCTTTCTCACAGTCCCCAAACACAGCCTTCACGGCCACATCGTGCTGACCCACGGCCATGTTGAAGGCATAATTCAATTCATTCGTCGTCCCGACCTGCTCATCATCCATAAAGATTTGGTATTCAACCAATCCCGTCGGGTCTTCGGGAGCTTCCCAAGTGAGGGTGAGCAGCAGGTCGTCGTTCAAAGTATATGCCAAATTTTGCGCCGGCGAGCACGAAATGACCTCAACAGCGGTACAAGCAAATTCGCTCTGGCAGCCATCGTAGGCGGCATAGACACAGTAGTTGTAAACACCATCAGGAATGTCGGCGTCAGTGAAGGTCAAAGCCGTGGTGGTTTCCAGAAGCTCGGTTTCCCTATATATTTCATATCCAGTAGGATTGCCACTTTCGGGAGCGTCCCAAGTGAGTACGACATCGTGGCCATCCAATTCGTAAGCGAGATTGCGCACAGGGTCGCAGAACTCTGGCAATGGGCTGCCACCGCTGCAATTGATATCGAACGTGCGCGAGCCGCTGAAGCCGCCGCTGTTTTCAAAAATGGCGGAACCGCCCTCGTAGGCGACCGTGAAACTACACTCGGAAGTCCATTGGCCGTTGGTCCATGTCAAGGTGATGGTTGAACCGGAAGCCACTTCGCGGGTGTAGTTAGCCGAACCACCGCTTTGCACGGTCAATTGCTCCGAAGGCGTGCCGTCGGAATAACTCACGTTGAGGTAATTGCCTTGCCAGCCGTCGCCGTAGGAGTCGACAAGCGAAAAAATGATGTTGCAAGTGTTTCTGTAGTTGAAATTCAGCACCGTATGACGACCTGAGGCATCCACAAGGTCGAGAGCGAAGGGGATGGCGAAGTCGGCAGGAGCGGCAGCATCGAGGGTGATGTTGAAATCAGCATAGCCCATCATCTCGGCACCAATCGTGCTGTAAGGCTTCTCGGCTTCGTTAATGGTAACAAATTCATAATCAGAAGAAAGCGTTCCTACAACCATTTGGGCTAATTCGTTGCCCACGTTGTCGACAAAAATGCGGAGGTCGGCGGTCTCGCCTGGATTGAGGAGCGCGTTACCGTTGTCGTCGTTTAAGACGGCGAGGGCACCCAATTGCAACGTATAGTCATAAACCGTAACGTCGGCGGCAAAGAGACCCGTTTCCTCACCGTTCACCATTACCGTGAACACAAAGCGAATCTTTTCGTTTCCAGTCACTTGGTCGTTGACCGAGAAAGCAAAAGCGTCTTCGACGGTGAGTTGTTGGTTGGCAGCGAAGTCGGGGAACTGGGCCTCATTGTCAGTAAGGGTGACGTTCGGGTTTTCGGTTGAGAGCATCACCGTGACATTGTTAACAGCCTCGTCGGTAACGTTTTCCATCGTGACCGACATCGCGACCGACTCGGTGGGGTTAAGGCGATGGTTGTTATTACCTTCGGCATCATTAATTGACAAAGACGAATAGTGGATGGCACCCAACTGGATGGACTCGACGGCGGCTAACACGTTGATGCGGCCAAAGCCAGTGACATTGCTTTTCGTCTCCGACAGTGGCACTGCCGTTTCCTCAAGGATGCGGCACACGTCGGCAGGACTCAGGTTGATGTCCTTGCTCAGCATCAGCGCCATGCAACCTGCGGCGCAAGGCGTAGCCATCGAGGTACCGCTCATGGTAATGTAGCCCGTGTTGCTTTGGTAATTGATCGACTTGATGTCGACACCCGGAGCGCACACATCGGGGCGGATGAGGCCTATGCCCGGGTTGTAGGGATAGTCGGCAAACTCGGTGTTGCTCCAAGTGACGGGACCGTGCGAGGAGAAGTTGGCGGCATTGTCGTTATAGTCAACAGCACCGATACACACCGAGCAGCTCTCCTTGCCAGGATTTTGGCTCTGTACTTCGTCGATATAAGGAGGAGGGCAGCTGCCCGGAACGCGCACGTTGTTGGGCACAGGGAACTGCCACTGGCTGTTACCCTCGTTGCCCGCAGCGATGGCGGCTACCACTCCCGCATCCAAAGCGGCCTCGCAGGTGTGGCGAAGCAAGGTGCGCTCGGCGATGGTGGAATTGGCCACACCCAACGACATGCTGAACAAGTCGCAGCCATGTTCAACAGCCCATTGGATGCCGTTGGAGATATTTTGGGCGCCACCGCTACCACTGCTATCCAAGCACTTGACGCACATCAACGTGGCATCAGGAGCCATACCAGTTTGCGAGGCACCGTGGCCATCGCCGCACACCGTGCCCGCACAGTGCGAGCCATGGCCGTTGTCGTCCATGGGGTTGTTGTCGTTGTTATAGACATCATAGCCGTGGTAAGGCAACTCCGAGCCACCTTCCCACAGATGCTCGGCAAGGTCGACGTGGTTATAATTGACACCCGTGTCGATGACGGCCACCACCACACCCTGACCCGTGTAGCCCAAGGCCCACACTTGGTCGGCACCCACTTGGGTGACATTAGGCGTGATTTCGCGCGTGGCCGAAGCCGGACGAGCCTCCTCGCCATCGGGGAGCCAATTGCGCTCGACGGCATAACCAATCACCTCAATGTCATTACGTTGCGCAAGGTTTTCTATAGCCGTCTTGTTGGCATCGAAGCTCAAGGCGTTGGCTATCCAAAGGATGGTAGGCTCGGTCGTCATGCCGTTGCGTTGCATGTCGGCAAGGGCATGGCGCAAATCGTACTGCGAAGCCGTGGCAAACGCTTTCAACTCGTTGACGACGAACTCGCGACGATCGGCACGATTCTCAAAATAATTGGCACGACGGTTCATTTCCACGCGGTCGTATTGCGACTTCATGATAACGACGACCTTGATCATCTCGTCGTCGTTGCGGCGCCCCATTTCTTCGGCAAGGAAGGGGTCGATGACGTTTTGGGCAAAGGCCCCAATGCAGAAGAGAGCCTGGAAGAAGGTAAAGATTAGTTTTTTCATATTGTATAACATTTCAGATTTCAAATCTCAAGCAGTGCTAAATGAATAGCTGCCAAAAATTGCTGCAAATTTATGAATGTTTTGGGAATGTCGTATCTTTGCAGCCCGATTTTTGAACAATGTTGGAAAACAAATACAATCACGCCGTTCTCAGCAACGGAATAAGGATATACCACAAGGAAAAGCAAGGCGAAATCGCGCATTTGGTCTTGATGGTCGAGACTGGCACCCGCGACGAGCTGGCCCACGAGAACGGCTTGGCCCACTTCGTGGAACACACCATCTTCAAAGGCACCCAAAGCCGCAAAGCCTACCACATCTTGAGCTGCCTCGACAACGTGGGCGGCGACCTCAACGCCTTCACTACCAAGGAAGAAACCTGCATTCAGGCCACGTTCCTCAAACAACACTACAAGCGCAGCCTCGACCTCTTTGCCGACATCGCCTTCCATTCCACCTTCCCCGAAAACGAGCTGGCGAAGGAAAAGGAAGTCATCTTGGACGAAATCAACTCCTATTTGGACTCGCCGTCGGACGAGATTTACGATTTGTTTGAAGAAATGGTCTTCAAAGGGCACCCGCTGTCGCGCAACATATTGGGAACCACCGATTTGGTAAAATGTTTCCATAGGCAGGACATCCTCGACTTCATGGCCCACAACTACAGCACCGACCAGATGATTTTAGCCTCCATCGGCGACATCAGCTTCAAGGAATTTGAGCGCATGGCCATGAAATATTTCGGCGAGCAACCTGCGCACCTTATTAATAAAAAACGCGAGGTCTTCAACGGCTACATTCCCGAAAACCGCACCGAAACACGCAACAACCACCTGAGCCACTGCATGATAGGTGGCATTGCGCCTGAGTTTTGCAGCCCATTGAAGATGCCCATCGTGATGCTTAACAATATATTAGGAGGTCCCGCGATGAGTTCGCGCCTCGGCCTGAACATCCGCGAGAAATACGGCTTTGCCTATAGCATCGAGTCGCAATACACCGCCTATAGCGACACGGGACTCATCAGCGTCTATATGGCCGTCGACCCCGACTCGCTGGAGAAAGCCATTGGGTTAGTTTACAAGGAAATCGACAAGCTTTGCCAGCAGAGGTTAGGAACCATGCAACTGCAACATGCCAAGCAGCAGCTCATTGGGCAAGTCGCATTAAGCTACGAGAGCGGCATGAACGAACTGTTGGGCGTCACCCGCTCGTTGCTCATGGGCGAGCTTATCGAATACATGGACGACATCATCCGCAAGGTGGAGGCCGTTTCGGCTGACGACATTTTGGAAGTGGCCAATCGGGTGTTCGACAAGGGGCAGCTAAGCCAGATTGTTTTTGAAGGAGAAACCGATTAGGGGGGAAGGCATAACGACATTTATCACCCGACAAGAATGCCCCGTAGGGGCTCCCTTTTCATAAAAAACAACCCATAGCCCAAACTTTGCCCCGTAGGGGCTCCCTTTTAATAACAAATTTGACAGCCACACAATAAACCATACCCCGTAGGGGCTTTCTATTCATAACGAACACTTTAACATCCATAGAAAGGGGGCTTCAAAATGGCTAACACATACAATCAAATCTACATCCACCTGGTCTTCGCCGTCAAATACCGCGATGCCGTAATCGACAAATCATGGCGCCAGGAGTTATACCAATACATCATTGGTGTCATCGCAAACCGAGGCCACAAAGTATATGCCATCGGCGGAATGAGTAACCATATCCACATTTTGGTCAGCCTTTCGCCAAAACAAGCCATATCGGAATTGGTGTTGGAAGTGAAGAGGGCATCATCGTTGTGGATCAAAGAGAAGCAGTTCGTCAGATGCCAGTTTGCATGGCAAGAAGGTTTTGGAGCGTTTTCGTATGGCAAATCGCAGATTGACGACGTGGTGAAATACATTCAGAATCAAGAAACACATCATGGTAAACGGACATTTAGGGAAGAGTATGTCACGTTTTTGAAATTGTTTGGGATTGAATATGACGAACGGTATGTGTTTCGGGAAATGGAATGAAGGTTTAAGAGAAAGCCCCTACGGGGCATGGCATAACCGAGAATGGCGTTTCAATTAAAAGAAAGCCACTACGGGGCATGGCAAAACAATACGATGGTACATCTATTAATAGGAAGCCCCTACGGGGCAAGGCATAACCGAGAATAGCGTTTCAATTAAAAGACAGCCCCTACGGGGCATGGCAAAACAATACGATGGTACATCTATTTAATAGGAAGCCCCTACGGGGCAAGCCTCAATAGCACGATAATTCTTTCCCTGAAACCATTCCAAGAAAATGCCCCGTAGGGGCTGCCTTTTCATAACAGCAAACCATCAGCCATGAACCATGCCCCGTAGGGGCTGCCTTTTCATAACAGCAAACCATCAGCCACGAACGTTGCCCCGTAGGGGCTGCCTCTTAATAAAAGCCTTTAATAAACCCAGCCAACCCTGCCCCGTAGGGGCTTCCTTTTTTATGCGATATTCCTTATTAGTAATATTAAGCGGAATATTTTATTCCGAAACGGCATTTTATTGAACTGAAACAGATTCAAGCATATAAAATTCATTTTTTTATTTTTCTCAGCCTCAACAACTTAACCCGACCGACGAAAAATAATTGAAAAAATGCTTGACAAACATTTTCCAGTTTGTAACTTTGCATCATTAAAACGGCAAAATCAGCATTTGAAACGGAAAAATCAAACCTAAAACATAATCAACTTCGGAGAATTCGGTCAAGGAATTAAAAGGCCATGGAAAGCATCGACATAAGCACGATGCCCACCGAGGTATACGTTTTATGCGTCACCTTCAAGGACGGTGAGCGTAGATTGGAGAAAATCATCAAGGAATAAACGTCATCAAAAAAAATACAAAGTATTGTTTTAGTTGTTAGGTTGATTGATAGAGACGTTGCGCGCAACGTCTCTACTGATTTGTTTTGGATTTGCCTCAGATTTGTTTCCCAAAAACGAAATCAATTCGTCTTGTACTGATACTTCACTTCCTTCAGCTCTGCGTTGGCTTTTGTAATCTTGTTCTTCAGGTTCTCCTTGTAATTCAGTACCTTCGCGGCAATTCCGGCATCACCCAAAGCCAGCATCTCGGCGGCGAGGATGGCTGCGTTGAGGGCACCGTTCACGCCCACCGTGGCCACGGGAATCCCGGGAGGCATCTGGATGATGGACAGCATGGCATCCAAGCCGTCGAGCATACCCTTGACGGGCACGCCGATGACAGGCAAAGTGGTGTTGGCCGCAATCACGCCCGGCAAGGCAGCTGCCATGCCAGCGGCGGCAATGATCACCTTGATGCCACGGCCTTGGGCTTCGCGGGCAAATTGTTCCACCTCGTGCGGCGTGCGATGTGCGCTGAGGGCGTTCATTTCGAACGGGATGGCCATCTCATCAAAGAACTGAGCGGCTTTTTCGAGAACGGGAAGGTCGGAAGTGCTTCCCATGATGATGCTAACGATAGGGGTCATAACTTTCTGTTTTCTGAACAAAATATATTGGCTGCAAATATAAGAAAATCATCGAAAACAAACAGGATTGCCAATTCAAATCTTTTTCGTACCTTTGCACCCCAAATCGAAAGCCAAGATTTGAATTGTAAGATATTGAAAATCAGATAAAAGAATGAGCTTAAACACTTCAAAATTGAGAAACATCGGTATCGCAGCGCATATCGATGCAGGAAAGACTACGGTTTCGGAACGCATCCTGTTCTTCACGGGCGTCAACCGTAAGGTGGGTGAAACGCATGATGGACAAGCCAC
>Ga0310697_10001856_pt1 | contig 23537 bp, 21 predicted proteins | sample 172DNAGHGlowgp2_FD_203883 | JGI IMG/M metagenome (GOLD analysis project Ga0310697, IMG submission 203883) | Sheep rumen microbial communities from Palmerston North, Manawatu-Wanganui, New Zealand - 1728 DNA GHGlow gp2 (v2) (version 2) | ecosystem: Host-associated > Mammals > Digestive system >...
AACATCGACATCGGCGTGCGCCGCGGCGAGATCCTGACGCTGATCGGACCGAACGGCTCGGGCAAATCAACGATCTTAAAGAGCATCATCCGACAGCTTCGTCCGATCGCGGGCACGGTGGTGTTAAGCGGCCGCGATCTATCGGGCATGCGCGAGCACGACGTTGCAAAGCAGCTTGCGATCGTCATGACCGACCGCATCAAAGCGGAACTGATGACCTGCCGCGACATCGTGGCGACCGGGCGGTATCCGTACACCGGGCGGCTCGGGATCCTGTCGGAACAGGACCGCGCGATCGTCGATGAAGCGATCCGGACCGTGCATGCGCAAGGCTTTGCCGAGCGCGCGTTTTCGCAGGTCTCCGACGGACAGCGCCAAAGGCTTTTGCTGGCGCGCGCGATCGCGCAGCAGCCGGAGGTCATCGTGCTCGACGAGCCGACGTCGTTTTTGGATGTCCGGCACAAACTGGAGCTTCTGGATATCTTAAAACAGCTGGTGCGCGAACAAAACGTCGCGGTCGTGATGTCGCTGCACGAGCTCGATCTTGCGCAGAAGATCTCGGATCGCGTCGTGTGCATCGCGTTCGATCGCGTGGATCGCGTCGGCGTGCCGGAGGAGATCTTCACCGACGAGTACATCGCGCGGCTGTACGGCATCGAGCGCGGCAGCTACAACGCGGCGTTCGGCTCGCCGGAACTGCATCGCGTCGAGGGCGAACCGCGGGTATTCGTGATCGGCGGCGGCGGCAGCGGGATCCCGCTCTATCGCGCGCTGCAGCGCGCGGGCGTGCCGTTTGCCGCGGGCATTCTGCCAAAGAGCGATCTCGACGATCCGGTCGCAAGCGCGCTTGCGGCGGAGCTGTTCGGCATCCCCGCGTTTTCGACGGCGACGGAGCAGGATGAAGGAGCGGCCTTGCGGCGCATGCTGGAGATCGGAAAAGCGCTCTGCACCGTGACCGCGTTCGGGGAAACGAACGCGGCGAACCGCAGGCTGTATGAGGCAGCAAAGGAAGCCGGCATCTTAGCCGACGATCTTTCGGAGGTCCTGCCGTGACGCTGTTTCGTCTGACATTGCTTTCCGTGCTTATTGGGTTTTTGATCGACTGCCTGATCGGCGATCCGCATTGGCTCCCGCATCCGGTCATGCTGATCGGGAAGGGCATTTCGCTGTGCGAGAAAGCGGCGCGCCGCGTGTTCCCAAGCACCGATCGCGGTCTGTTCTTCGGAGGACTTACGACCGCAATTCTGATCCCGCTGCTGTCGGCGGGCGTACCGTTCGGCATCCTGTTCGGGCTTTGGAAGCTGAGTCCGTGGGCGTATTTTGCAATGAGCAGCGTCATGTGCTGGCAGTGCTTTGCCGCGCGGTGCCTGAAAACGGAAGCATGCAAGGTTGTGCGCGTTTTGGAGCGCGACGGACTCGAAGCCGCGCGCCGGCAGATCGGCATGCTGGTCGGGCGCGACACCGACGCGCTGACCGAAGAGCAGGTTTTAAGAGCGACGGTCGAGACCGTTGCGGAGAACACTTCGGACGGCGTGATCGCGCCGCTGCTCTTTATGATTCCGTTCGGCGCGGTCGGCGGATTCTTCTATAAGGCGATCAACACGATGGACTCGATGATCGGCTACAAGAACGACCGGTATTTGTACTTCGGACGCGCCGCGGCTAAGCTGGACGACGCGGCGAACTTCGTTCCGGCGAGGGTTTCGGCGCTTGCCATGATCGCGGTCGCGCCGATCCTCGGTCTGGACGGAAAGAACGCGTTCCGTGTGTGGAAGCGCGACAGACGCAAACACGCGAGTCCGAACTCGGCGCAGACCGAGTCGGTCGCGGCGGGCGCGCTGCACGTGGAGCTGAACGGCCCCGCAAGCTACTTCGGCAGGCTTGTGGACAAGCCGACGGTCGGCGATCCGGACCGGCCGATCGAATGTGCCGACGTCGGACGCGCCTGCGCGCTTCTGTACGGCGCAAGCGTGCTGCTGCTCGCGTTGAGCGAAGCGGCGGCGTTCGCGCTGGCGTTTTTGGGAGGATTCTGATATGATACTCAACGGAGGATACGTCCACGGCGGCGACATCTACAAACACCGCGTCACGCTCGATTTTTCCGCGAACGTGAACCCGCTCGGCACGCCCGAAGCGGTGAAAGCGGCGATCCGGGCGAGCGCGGACGCGGTCGCGGTGTATCCGGATCCGTACTGCACGAAGCTGCGGGAGAAACTCGCGGCAAAACACGGCGTTTCGGCTTCGGACATCGTGTGCGGCAACGGCGCGGCGGAGCTCATTTATCAGTTTGCGGCGGCGATCCGTGTCCGGACGGCGCTGCTGCCCGTGCCGAGCTTTGCCGATTACGAAACCGCGCTTTTCGCGGCGGGTACAAAACCGGTGTTTTGGACGCTGAAGCGCGGGAACGGGTTTGCGCTTACGGAGGACATCCTCGACGCGATCACAGAGGACACCGGCGTTCTGATGCTCGCAAACCCGAACAATCCGACGGGCAAATGCGTCCCGAAGGACCTGTTGAAAAAGATTCTCGACCGCTGCCGCAAAACCGGCACCTGGCTGTTTGTGGACGAGTGCTTTGAAGATCTGACCGACGAGGACAAGGCGTTTTCGCTTTGCGGCGCGCCGGAAGAAACCGATCGTGTGTTTTTGCTGCGCGCGTTTACCAAGACCTACGGCATGGCGGGCGTGCGGCTCGGCTATGCGATCACCAAACACGCCGCGCTGAAACGGGCGCTGGAGGCGTGTTCGCAGCCGTGGAACGTGTCGACCGTGGCGCAAAACGCGGGACTTGCGGCGCTGAACTGTCCGGACTGGGCGCAAAAAACGCGCGCGCTGATCCGGACGGAGAAAGCGTACCTGCTCGAAGAGCTGACCGCGCTCGGCGTACCGGTGCTTTCGGGCGACGCGAACTTTCTTTTGCTTTCGGGCGTACCGGACCTGTATGAAAAACTGCTCGCGCGCGGCATCCTTGTGCGCGACTGCAGCAATTACCGGGGACTGGAAAAAGGCGACTGCCGCATCGCGGTGCGCACCCATGAGGAGAACAGGACGCTGATCGAGGCGATCCGGGAGGTACTGCATGCATCGAACCGGCATTGAAGACCGTTACGTGCACAAGGACGGCAAAAAACTGCGCTTCGGCTACACCACGGGGACCTGCGCGGCTGCGGCGGCGAAAGCGGCGACCGTTCTGCTTTTGACCGGCGACGCGCCCGAATCGGTGCGCATCGAAACGCCGAAGGGGATCGCGCTGGACCTTGCGGTGCTGGAACCGGTCAAAGGCGACGGCTTCGCGTCCTGCGCGATTCAAAAGGATTCCGGCGACGATCCCGACGTCACAAACGGCGTGCTGGTCTATGCGCGCGTGGCGTTTTCAGGCGCGCCGGGGATCACGATCGACGGCGGCGAGGGCGTGGGCCGCGTGACCAAACCCGGACTGAAGCAGCGCGTAGGCGAGGCGGCGATCAATCCGGTCCCGCGGGACATGATCCGCCGCGCGGTCGAACAAGCCGCGCAGGACCGGGAGTGCCAAACCGGCCTTTCGGTGATCGTTTCGATCCCGGAGGGCGTCGCGCTTGCGAAGAAGACGTTCAATCCGCGGCTCGGGATCGAGGGCGGCATTTCGATCCTCGGCACGAGCGGGATCGTGGAGCCGATGAGCGAGGACGCGCTGATCGACAGCATCGCGCTCGAGATCCGGCAGCGCAAAGCGCTGGGCGAACCGCGGCTCATTCTTGCGCCGGGCAATTACGGCGCGGACTTTTTGACCGAGGCGTGCGGGATCGCGGAGGCGAGGATCGTCAAGTGCTCGAACTACGTCGGCAAAGCGCTGGAGGCGGCGATCGACGCGGGGTTTACGGACGTCCTGCTTGCGGGGCATATCGGAAAGCTGATTAAGCTGTCCGGCGGGATCATGAACACGCACTCGAAGGAGGGCGACTGCCGCGCGGAACTCATGGCGGCGGCTGCGCTTCTTGCCGGCGCGGACGCGGACACGGCGCGCGCGCTGTTCGACTGCGTGACGACCGACGAAATGCTTCGCGTGCTGAAAGCGCGCGGCGTGTTCGAAAACACCATGGCGGCGCTCAAATCGCGCACCGAAGCGGCGCTGAAGGGGCGGTTCAAAGATCAGCTTACGATCGGCGTGATCGTCTTTACCGGCGGCAACGAAGAACTGTACCGCACGGACGCGGCAAAGCGTATGACGGAGGAACGGATATGAACGGAACACTATACGGGATCGGCGTCGGACCGGGAGAACCGGAGCTTCTGACCCTGAAAGCGGCGCGGCTGATCCGTGACTGCGATCTGATCGCGGTTCCGCACCGCGATCCGAAGCAGTGCGCCGCGCTGTCCGTCGCGCTCGGCGCGGTGCCGGAGGCGAAGGACAAACCGGTGCTTGCGATCGACATGCCGATGACGCGCGACGCGTCGGCGCGCGAACGCGCATACGAGGCAGGCGCAAAGGCGCTCGAAGCGGCGCTCGACGAGGGGAAGACGGTCGCGTTTCTGACGCTCGGCGACCCGTCGGTGTATTCGACCTACGGGTATTTACAAACGCGTTTACTGCGCGCGGGATACGACGTGCGCACCGTGCCGGGGATCCCGTCGTTTTGCGCGGCGGCGGCCGAACTGAACGCGCCGCTGTGTCTGGACCGCGAACCGCTGCATCTGATCCCGGGCGGCGAACCGATAGAGGACGCGCTTGCGCTTAAGGGCGTCAAGGTGTTCATGAAAGGCGGGACCGAATCGGTGCTTGCCGCGATCCGGCGGCGCGGATGCGCCGCGCAGGCGGTCGAAAACTGCGGCACACCCGAACAGCGTGTGTACCGCTCGGTCGACGAGATCCCGAACGACACCGGCTATTTTACCGTCATCATTGTAAAGGAGAACGAACCATGATCCATTTTGTAGGCGCGGGATGCGGCGCGGCGGACCTGATCACCGTGCGCGGAGAGCGGCTTTTAAAAGAAGCGGACGTTGTGATCTACGCGGGCTCTCTGGTGAACCCGGCGCTTCTCAAAAACTGCAAAGCGGGCTGCGCGATCCATAACAGCGCGACCATGACGCTTGAGGAGGTCCTTTCCGTCATGCGCGACGCCGAGCGGAACGGACGTACCACCGTGCGTCTGCACACCGGCGATCCGTGTTTGTACGGCGCGATCCGCGAGCAGATGGACGCGCTCGACCGCGACGGGATCGCTTACGATTACTGCCCCGGCGTGTCCGCGTTTTCGGGCGCGGCGGCGGCGCTGAACCTTGAGTATACGCTGCCCGGCGTGTCGCAGAGCGTGATCATCACGCGCATGGCGGGCAGAACGCCCGTGCCCGAGCGCGAGAGCATTCGCGCGTTTGCGCAGCACAAAGCGACGATGGTGCTGTTTTTGAGCACCGGACTTTTGGAACCCGTGCGCGAGGAGCTTTTAGCGGGCGGCTACGCGCCCGACACGCCCGCCGCGATCGTGTACAAGGCGTCGTGGCCGGACGAGCGCAAGTATCTGTGCACCGTCGATACGCTGCCGGCATGCGCGAAGGAGAACGCCGTGACCAAGACCGCGCTGATCGTGGTCGGCGACGCGGTGAAGCAGAGCGGCTACGCGCGCTCGGAGCTCTATCATCCCGCGTTTACGACGGAGTTCCGTCCGGCAAAGGAGTAAGATTTATGAACGTCCGGATCGTTTCGTATACTGCAAAAGGAGCAAAGACCGCGCGGCGCGTATCCGACGCGCTGAACGCGCAAGGGCATAGCTGCCGCCGCTTCGCAAAGGCGGCGTTCCGCCTTGACGGCGACGAGGAACTGACCGTGTCCGCGTCCGAATGGGCAGGAGCCGGCTTTGAAGAGGCCGACGCGCTGATCTTCGTGTGCGCCTGCGGCATTGCGGTGCGCGCGATCGCGCCGTGGGTCCAAAGCAAAACGACCGATCCGGCGGTGCTCGTGCTCGACGAGGCGGGCGCGTTTGTCATTCCGCTTCTTTCCGGACACATCGGCGGCGCAAACGCGCTTGCGTCGGCGCTTGCGGACGCGCTCGGCGCGACGGCGGTCGTAACGACCGCGACGGACCTCAACGGACTGTTCGCCGTCGACGTGTTTGCAGAGCAAAACGGACTGTCCCTTTCGGACATGGCGCTTGCAAAGGACGTGTCCGCGGCGCTTTTGCGCGGCGAACCCGTGGGGTTCTGTTCGGACGTGCCCGTCGAGGGCGACGTGCCGGAGGAGCTGAACGCCCCCGGCGCGGCGATCGGCGTTTGCGTCACGTTTGACGAAACGAAAACGCCGTATGCGCGAACGCTTCGGCTGATCCCGAAGCGATACGTTGCCGGCGTCGGCTGTAAGCGCGGCAAGAGCGAAGCGGAACTTCGAGCGTTTGTGCGCGCGTGTCTGAAGGAGCAGGGACTGACGGAAAACGCGCTGTGCGCGATCGCGAGCATCGACCGTAAGCGTGACGAAGCGGGACTGATTGCGCTGTGCGACGCGCTGAACGTTCCGTTTTGGACATATTCGGCGGACGAACTGAACGCGCTGGACGGCGCGTTTTCGAAATCGGCGTTCGTTTTGGAAACGATCGGTACGGACTCGGTGTGCGAGCGCGCGGCGGTGCGCGCGGGCGGGACGCTGGTTGGAAGAAAGATCGCGCAAAACGGCATGACGTTCGCGCTGGCAAAAAAGGAGGAGGCGATCCGGTTTGTCTGAACTGTATGTGGTCGGGATCGGTCCCGGCGGGTATGAGGATATGACGCTGCGCGCGGTGCATGCGCTCAACGCGTGCGAGGTCATCGTAGGCTATACGGTCTACGTCGATCTCGTCAAAGCGCATTTTCCGGACAAGGAGTTTCTCACCACGCCGATGCGGCAGGAGGTCGAACGCGTGCGCCTTGCGCTCGAAACGGCGGCGGCGGGCAAAGCGGTCGCGATGATCTGCTCGGGCGACGCGGGCGTGTACGGCATGAGCGGGCTGTGCTTCGAGCTCGGAAAGGACTATCCGGGCGTTTCGATCCACACCGTTGCGGGCGTGTCGGCGGTGCTTTCGGGCGCCGCGATCCTGGGCGCGCCGCTCATTCACGACTTTGCGGTGATCAGTTTAAGTGACCTTCTCACGCCGTGGGAAACGATCGAAGCGCGGCTCTCTAAAGCGGCGCAGGCGGATTTCTGCATCTGCCTTTATAATCCGTCGAGTCACAAACGCCGCGATTACCTTTCGCGCGCATGCGACGTGATCCTACGGCACGCGTCGCCCGAAACGGTCTGCGGGATCGCAAAAAACATCGGGCGCGACGGCGAACAGACGCGCGTGCTGACGCTTGCGGAATTGAAAACGACCGAGGTGGATATGTTCTCGACGGTCTTCATCGGCAATTCGCACACGAAGGTCGTCGACGGGAAAATGGTTACGCCGAGGGGGTACAAACATGAATGACGTTCTGCTGTTTGCGGGCACGACCGAGGGCCGCAGGATCGCCGAGGCATTAAGGGACTGCCCGATCGATCTTTTCGTCAGCGTTGCGACCGAGTACGGCGAAACGCTGATCGAGCCGGCAAAGAACATTCACGTGCTGCACGGACGCAAAAACGCGGAGCAGATCGAATCGCTGATCGAAGAGACCGGCGCAAAGCTCATCATCGACGCGACGCATCCGTACGCCGCCGAAGTGACCGAAACGCTCAAAGCGGCGGCGCAGCGGACCGAAACGGCGTACTGGCGCGTCCTGCGCGCGTCCGAGGCCGCCGACGGCTGTGTGACGGTCGACGATACCGCGGCGGCGGTCGCGTACCTGAACGGCACCGAGGGGAACGTGCTATTAACGGTCGGAAGCAAGGAGCTGTCCGCCTACACCGCGGTAACGGACTATAAAACGCGGCTTTACGCGCGCGTCCTGCCGCTTACCGAAGCCGTAGAGCAGGCGAACGCGCTGGGCTTTACGGGCGCGCATCTGTGCGCGGCGCAGGGACCGTTTTCGGAGGAATGGAACGCTGCGATGCTGCGCGCGATCGACGCGAAGGTTCTCGTCACCAAGGACACCGGAACGGCGGGCGGTTTTTCTGAAAAACTGCGCGCTGCAAAGGCGCTGGGCGTCACGCCCGTGGTGGTGCGCCGCCCGCTTGCGGAAAGCGGCATGTCGGTCGAAGACTGCGTAGAACAGGTGCTTCGGCGCTTCGGCGTCGCGCAAAAAAAGACGGTCGCGATCGTAGGCGTCGGCACCGGAAGCGAACGCATGCTGACCGAAGCGGCGAAGGACGCGATCCGCGCCGCCGATCTTGTGATCGGCGCTAAGCGCGTGACCGACGCGCTTACGGCGTTTTGCAAACCGGTCGAGCACGCGGTCGCGGCCGACGAGATCGAACGGATCATCCGCGCGTCGTCCGCGCGGCGCATCGTTGTCGCGATGTCGGGCGACACCGGGTTTTACAGCGGTACAAAGCCGCTTTTAAAGCGCATTTCCGATCTCGAACCAGACGTGCTGCCGGGCATTTCGTCGATCGTGTATCTTGCGGCGAAGTGCAAGACCGCGTGGGACGACGCGGCGATCGCGAGCGCGCACGGCAGGGCGGCAAACGTCGTCGCGCTTACTTCCCGCAATCAAAAACTGTTTCTTCTGACCGGAAAGCCGGACGTTTGCGCGATCCTTTCGGAGCTTTGCGAATACGGACTTTCCGGCGTTTCGGTCACCGTCGGCGAAAACCTCTCCTATCCGGACGAGCGCATCACCCGCGGCACGGCGGCGGAGCTTTCGGGACGCACGTTCGACCCGCTTGCGGTGCTGCTGATCGAAAACCCGAAGGCGGCGACTGCATCCGTGACGCACGGCAGAGCCGACGAAGCGTTTTTGCGCGGCGACGTGCCGATGACCAAGTCCGAGGTGCGCGCGGTCACGCTTTCAAAGCTGCGCTTAGCAAAGGACGCGGTTTGCTGGGACGTCGGCGCGGGGACCGGCTCGGTGTCGATCGAGATGGCGGAGGCGGCGGTCGACGGCTGCGTGTACGCGATCGAGAAAAACGCGGACGCGTGCGCGCTGATCGAGCAAAACAAGCGGCATCTCGGTGTTTCGAACGTGACGGTGATAAACGGCGCGGCGCCCGACGCGCTTTTAGCGCTTCCCACGCCCACGCACGTGTTCATCGGCGGCAGCGGCGGGAATCTTCAGGCGATCATCGAAGCGGCGCTTACGAAGAATCCGCGCGCGCGGATCGTTTTGAACACGGTCACGGCGGAGACGTTCGCGGAAGCGACCGCGGCGATCCGCGAGCTGAATCTTGTAAACGAAGAGATCGTGGAGCTGAATGTGTCGCGCGCAAGAAAGGCGGGCGCGTATCACCTGATGACGGCGTTAAATCCGGTCTATATCATCGCGTGCGAAGGAGGGGAATCCGATGCGTAGTCCGCGGATCGTATTCGCCGCGCCGAACTCCGGCAGCGGCAAGACGACGCTCGTATGCGGGATCCTGCGCGCGCTTAAAAACCGCGGCGTGACGGTTTCGGCGTTCAAGTGCGGACCGGACTACATCGATCCGATGTTCCACGAACGCGTGGTCGGCGTCAAAAGCGGCACGCTCGATCTGTTCTTTTGCGACGAACCGCAGCTGAGACGGCTGTACGCGCAAAACGCCGCGGGCGCGGACGTCTCGGTGATCGAGGGCGTGATGGGCTATTACGACGGGCTCAGCGCGGCGAGCGACGAAGCGAGCACGTACCGCGTCGCAAAAGCGCTGCGCGCTCCGACGATCCTGATCGTCGATGCGCGCGGACAGTCGCTGTCCGCGCTTGCGACGCTGAACGGATTCCTGTCCTTCCGCCCCGACAGCGGCATCAAAGGCGTGATCTTCAACCGCATGCACGAACGCGTCTTTACGGCGATCGCGCCGAAGGTGCGCGATTTCGGCGTCGAGCCGATCGGGTATCTTGAAAAAGCGGACGATCTTGTGATCGAAAGCCGGCATCTGGGACTCGTTACGCCCGACGAGATCCGCGACCTCGGGACGCGGCTCGACCGGCTTGCAAACCGACTGGAACAGACGCTCGATTTCGACGCGCTGCTGCGCATCGCGTCCGACGCGCCGGAGCTTTTCGCGCCAGAAGCGCCGCCCGTGCCGGACCTGCCGAAGACGACGATCGCGGTCGCGCGGGACGCGGCGTTCTGCTTTCTCTACCGCGACAACCTTGCGCTTTTGGAGCGGTACGGCGCGACGCTGCGCTTTTTCTCGCCGATTTGCGATACGGCGCTTCCCGAGGGCACGCAGGGACTGCTGCTGCCCGGCGGGTATCCGGAGCTGTACGCGAGACAGCTGTCCGAAAACACGGCGATGCGCTCGGCGATAAAGACCGCGATCGAGAACGGCATGCCGTGCCTTGCGGAGTGCGGCGGATTTTTATACCTGCACGACACGCTTTCGGACATGGACGGCAATCCGTATCCGATGTGCGGCGTGCTGAAACAGAAGGCGTTTTACAAAGGAACGCTGTCACGCTTCGGCTACGTCACGCTCTCGGCGGGCGAAGATACCGCGTTTTTCCGCGCGGGCGAAGCGATCAAAGCGCACGAGTTTCACTATTTTGAGAGCGAGGACCCCGGCGCGGCGTTTTGCGCGAAAAAGCCGAACGGCAGAAGCTGGACGTGCATGCACGCACGGGAAAACCTGCTTGCGGGGTTTGCGCATCTGTTTTACGAATCAAACCCGAAGCCGGTCGAGCGGTTCTTAACGCTCGCGGCGAAGGAGGACTGAATGGCGAAGGCAATCATGATCCAGGGCACGATGTCCAACGCGGGCAAGAGTCTCATTGCGGCGGGACTGTGCCGCGTGTTCCATGAGGACGGATACCGTGTCGCGCCGTTTAAGGCGCAGAACATGGCGCTCAATTCCTTTATCACGAAGGAAGGCCTCGAAATGGGCCGCGCGCAGGTCGTGCAGGCGGAAGCCGCGGGCGTCGAGCCGTCGGTGCTGATGAACCCGATCCTTTTAAAACCCACGAGCGACACCGGCTCGCAGGTGATCGTAAACGGCGAAGTCTACGCGACGCTTTCTGCGCGCGACTACTTTGCGATCAAGCCGACGCTGCTGCCCGAGGTGATGAAAGCGTACAACGCGCTGTCCAAGCAGAACGACGTGATCGTGATCGAGGGCGCGGGCAGTCCCGCCGAGATCAATCTGAAGGACGCGGACGTGTTCGTGAACATGGGCATGGCAAAGCAGGCGAACGCGCCGGTGCTTTTGGTCGGCGACATCGACCGCGGCGGGGTGTTCGCACAACTCTTCGGAACGGTCGCGCTTTTAGACCCCGACGAGCGCGCGCTTGTAAAAGGCGTGATCATCAATAAGTTTCGCGGCGACGAGTCGATCCTGACTCCGGGAATCAAGCAGCTTGAAGCGCTGTTGGGCATTCCGGTGGTCGGCGTTATGCCGTACCTGCATCTGGACATCGACGACGAGGATTCGCTTTCCGAGCGGCTCGGAAACAAACCGGCGGCGCTGGTCGACATCGCGGTGATCCGGCTTCCGCGTCTTTCGAACTTCACCGATTTTCGCGCGCTCGAGGCGATCGAGGGCGTATCGGTGCGCTACGTGGACAGCGTGTCGCGGTTCGGCGCGCCGGACCTGGTGATCCTGCCCGGCACGAAGAATACGATGGGCGATTTGCTGTGGCTACGCAGCAGCGGTCTCGAAGCAAAGATCCTGCGTTTTGCGGACGGCGGAGGCGCGGTGTTCGGGATCTGCGGCGGCTATCAGATGCTTGGTACCGCGGTGCGCGATCCGCACGGCGCGGAGCACGGCGGCACGGTACGCGGCATGGGACTGCTGCCGGTCGAAACGACGTTTGAAGAACACAAAACGCGCACACGCGTCGACGGGAGGTTCGGGGAGATACACGGCGTGTTTTCCGCGCTGTCGCATCAGCCGTTTACGGGGTACGAGATCCATATGGGCGTGACCGGAAGCGCCGCGCCGATCGCAGAGCTTTCGGACGCGGTCCATGGCACCCGACGGCCCGACGGCGCGCAGAACGGGAACGTGTACGGCTGTTACGTGCACGGCGTGTTTGACGCGGACGCGGTCGCGGGCACGGTCGTGCGCGCGCTGGCGCAGAAGAAGGGCGTCGATCCCGACGCGCTCGGCACGGTGTCGGGCAAAGCGTACAAAGAGAAGCAGTACGATCTACTGGCAGACGCGATCCGGGCGCACATGGATATGAATGCGATCTGCCGGATTCTGGAGGAGGGCGTATGACGGAGATTCAGAAGATCGCGCCGATGGACATCGAGCGCGAGAGCTTTCGCATCATCACCGAGGAGCTGGGAAACCGCGTGCTCGATCCGCTCGAAGCCCCGATCATCAAGCGCGTGATCCACACGAGCGCAGACTTCGATTACGCGGACACGCTGACCTTTTCAAAGGACGCGGTAACGCATGCGCTGAACGCGCTGAAGGGCGGCGCTTTGATCGTGACCGATACGCAGATGGCGCTTGCCGGCATCAACAAGCGCGCGGCCCAAACGCTCGGCTGCGAGGTGGTATGCTTTATGGCGGACGACGACGTGGCAAGGGAAGCGAAGGCGCAGGGCGTGACGCGCGCAAGGGTCTCGATGGACAAGGCGGCTTCGCGCGGGCAGAACGTGATCTATGCGATCGGCAACGCGCCGACGGCGCTGATCCGCTTGAGAGAGCTGATCGACGGCGGGTACCGGCCGAAACTGATCATCGGCGTACCGGTCGGGTTTGTGAACGTCGTTGCGTCGAAGGAACTGATTTTAAAGACCGACGTGCCGCACATCGTTGCGCGCGGCAGAAAGGGCGGCAGCAACGTCGCGGCGTGCATCGTGAACGCACTTTTATACATGCTCGATGAAACGAGAGGAGCGAAACAATGAACAGCGATTCGTTTATCAACAACACGGACTGCAGGTATTTTCCCTGCCACAAGACGGAGCATCCGGAGGATTTCAACTGCCTGTTCTGCTACTGTCCGCTGTACATGCTGGGCGACAAATGCGGCGGCAACTTCACCTACACGGAGACGGGGATCAAGAACTGCACGGACTGCATGGTGCCGCATGGGCGCAACGCGGTGCAGTACGTTTTGAAGCGCTGGCCCGACATCGACCGGGTCGCGCGGCAGAACGGACCTGAAGCGAGGAAGACGGAATGAACCGGTTTGCGGCGTGGAACGAAACGATCCCGCCGTTCGACGCGGACGCGGCAGCCCGCGCGAAGGCGCACTGGGACGGCATCGCAAAGCCGCTGAACGGACTCGGCATGCTGGAAACGGCGGTGATCCGGATCGCGGGGATTACGGCGAACGAACGCGTGTCGCTCGAAAAACGCGCGGTCGCCGTGCTGTGCGCGGACAACGGGATCGTCGAAGAAGGCGTCACGCAGACGGACGCGTCGGTCACGGCCGAAATGGCGGGGCGCATCGCGGCGCACCGCTCCTCGGTCTGCCTGATGGCGAAAACCGCGCGCGCGGACGTGTTCGCGGCGGATTTCGGCATGCTCCAAAAAGCGGAGGGCGTATGGGACTATGCAATCAGCTGCGGCACCGCGAACATGACCAAAGGTCCCGCCATGACCGAACAGCAGGCGCTTCGGGCGATCGAAAACGGCGTCGCGCTGGCGGACCGGCTGTGCAAACAGGGGTACCGGATCCTCGTCACCGGCGAAATGGGCATCGGCAATACGTCCACGTCCAGCGCGGTCGCGTCGGTGCTCTTGGGACTTCCCGTCGATGCGGTCACGGGCCGCGGCGCGGGACTGAGCGACGCGGGACTGAAACGAAAGCGCGACGCGATCCGCCGCGCGATCGAAGTCAATCAGCCGGATCCGCGCGACGCGTTCGACGTGCTGCGCAAGGTCGGCGGATTCGACCTTGCAGGGTTAGCCGGACTGTACATCGGCGCGGCAAAGAACCGCGTGCCGATTTTGATCGACGGACTGCCGAGCTCGGTCGCGGCGCTCGTTGCGGCAAGGCTTGTGCCGAACTGCCGTACGGCGATGCTCGCGACCCACTGTTCCGCGGAACCCGTGGCAAAAGCGATCCTGGACGCGCTGGGCCTTGACGCGCTGCTCTATGCAAAACTGAAGCTCGGCGAAGGCACGGGCGCGGTGTGCATGCTTCCGCTTCTGGATATGGCGCTTGCGGTGTACGACGGCTCGGTCACGTTCAGGGAGACCGGCATCTCGCAGTACGTGCCGCAGGAAGGGGATCCCCGATGATGATCCTGGTCACCGGCGGCGCGGCGAGCGGCAAGAGCGAGGTCGCCGAATCCCTGTGCGGCGAGGGAGGCGTAAAGTACTATATCGCCGCCATGCGTCCGTTCGGCGAAGAAGCAGCGGCGCGGATCGAACGGCATCACGCGCTTCGCGCCGGCAAGGGGTTTACAACGATCGAGCGCTATACCGACCTTGCGGGGCTCAGGCTTGACGCGCGCGGCACGGCGATTGTTGAGTGCGTCGCAAACCTCGCCGCAAACGAGATGTTCGATAAAGACGGCGCCGTGTCCGATCCGACGGCGCGCGTGATTGACGGCATTGCCGCGCTGCGCGCGCAGTGCGAACGGCTGATCGTCGTGACCGACGAGATCGGCGCCGACGGCGTTCGATACGACGCGGCGACCGAAGCGTACATCGCCGCGCTCGGACGCATCAACACCGCGCTCGCGGCAAGCGCCGACACGGTGATCGAGGTCGTCGCAGGAATACCGATCGGAATCAAGGGGGAACTGCCCGTATGAAACGTATCTGGATCGCAATCGTCTCCGCATGCTCGACGTTTTCGGTGTTTCCGACGCCGCGCATTTCGTGGGATCGGGTCACGCTCTCCGGCACGCTTGCCGCACTTCCGCTCGTCGGCGCGCTGATCGGCGGGGTGGGTCTGCTGTATCACTGGATCGCGGGACTTTTGGAACTTCCCATGATCCTGTCGGCGGTCGTTTTGACGGTCCTGCCCGTTCTGCTGTCGGGCGGCATCCACATGGACGGCTTTGCCGATACCGTCGACGCGCTATCAAGCCACGCCGAACCGGAGAAAAAGCGCGCGATTTTAAAGGACCCGCATGCCGGCGCGTTCGCCGTGATCGGCGTCGGCTGTTATCTGCTTTTGTATTTCGGACTGTGCGCGGCGCTGCCGCTTTCGTGGACGAGTGTGGGACTTTTGGGGCTCACGCACGTCCTTGCAAGAGCGGGCGGCGCGCTGCTCGGAACGGTCGTGCCGAGCGCGCACGAGGGAATGCTCAAGACGTTTCACGACGCGGCGAACCGTGCGAGCGCGTGGGTGCTCGGCGCGTGGATCGCGCTTTCGCTTCTCGGCGCGGCGGTGCTCTCGCCGCTTGCCGCGGGCACGTTTGCCGTTGCTCTTTTCGGCGTGTTCTTCTATGTGAAGCACACCGCGAACAAGCAGTTTTGCGGCATGTCGGGCGATCTTGCGGGATACTGCATCACGCTCTCGGAACTTCTCATGCTTTTGGGACTGGTACTTTCGGAAAGGATGGCGACGCTGTGGTTTTGATTCTGGGCGCGCTTGGCGCGGGAAAAAAGGCGTATGCGCGTTCGCTCGGGTATACGGACGAACAGATGCGCACAGCGGTCGATTGCGACGCGCCGGTGCTTTTGGATCTTGAGGAGGCGGTGCGGACCGATCCGAAGGGAACGGAGGCGGCGTTTGCGCGCATCTGTCAAAAGGAGCTTGTTTTGTGCCGCGAGATCGGCAGCGGCGTGATCCCGCTCGACGGATCCGAGCGCGACTGGCGCGAGCGCACCGGGAGGCTCTGCGCGCGGCTTGCGAAGGAAGCGAGCACGGTCGTGCGCGTGATCGCCGGGATTCCCGTTGCGATCAAGGGGGAATTGCCATGCAGGTGACGTTGATCCGGCACGGAAAAACGGCGGGAAACCTTTCGGGACGCTATGTCGGACGCAGCGACGTGCCGCTGTGCGAAGAAGGGATCGCCGACGCCGAACGCTGCAAAGCGGATCCGGAGAAACGGACCGTGTTCGTGTCGCCGCTGCTGCGCGCAAGAATGACCGCGTCGATCCTGTTCCCGAACGCCGCGCAGCGCGTGATCGAGGACCTCAAGGAAATGGATTTCGGCGCGTTCGAGGGACGCACCGCAAAGGAGATGGAGCACGATCCCGCCTATCGCAAGTGGGTCGACGATCTGTGCGAGGGCGCGTGTCCGGGCGGCGAATCGCAGGCGGGATTCCGAAAGCGCGTCGTTGCGGCATTTTCCGAAGCGCTGAAAGAAGCGGACGGCGACGCGACGTTTGTCGTGCACGGCGGCGTTATCATGGCGGTCATGGCAGAGCTTTCCGAACCGAAACGCGAGTTCTACGCGTATCAGGTGCAAAACCTCTGCGGCTATTCGGCGGACGTCGCATGGAAAAACGGCGCGCCGGCGCTTTTGAACGCGCGTCCCTTCACGCCGGCGTATACGGACGGCGGAACGCGTTTGCTTTTTCGGAAAGATATGGTATAATTATATAAAATCCGGAAGGATCATTCGAAAGGAGCTGCGCGTATGAAAAAGATTCTTGCATGGCTTTTGAGCCTTTTGATGCTGGCATCGCTTTTGCCGGCGGCGCTTGCCGAGACGGAGCCCGATGCCCCTAAGACGGGCGAAGCTGCGGAGCCGGTCACAGATCCTGCAGAAGATCCGATTGAGGTTTTGGACACAGACCCGGTTGAAGCCCCTGCCGTTGATCTGCCCGAAGAGCCGCAGACCGCTGCAGAGCCGGGCGAGGAACCGGTCACAGAGCCGGCGGAGGAACCGGTCACAGAACCGGCGGAGGAGCCGGAGGAATCGCATCCGACGCGCACGGGGGACAAAATCTACCTCAACGAAGAAACGTTCCCGGACGCGAATTTCAGACAGGCGCTCAAAGACACGGGATTTTTTGCAAGCAGCAGCTACATCACGAAGACCGAGGCGGAGACGCTCGGCGGGCTGGACCTGACGGGAAAGAAAATCAAGTCGCTGAAGGGTATCGAGGTCTTTATGAACCTCAATACACTGATCCTCGATCAGAACGAGCTCAAGGAATTGGATCTTTCGGGCAATCCGGAGCTGCACGAACTCAGCGTTTCCGACAACAAGCTGACCAGCCTCAACATCAGCGCATGCACCAAGCTGCTTCTTTTGAACTGCAGCAAAAACCAGCTGAAATCGCTGAACATCAGGTATTGCAAGAAACTCGAAACGCTCGACGCGCACAAGAACAAGCTGACTGCGATCGACGTGTCGAAGCACACCGCGCTGGTGTCTCTGGATCTTGAAGACAACGCGCTCAAAAAGATCGACGTTACGGCAAACACGCTTTTGAAGGACCTGCACGTCGGCAAGAATACGCAGATCGCCGCGCTGGACGTGTCCAAAAACACAGAGCTCGTTACGCTGGAATGCGACGCAACGGAGCTGACAAAACTGGACGTGTCCAAGAACACGAAGCTGCAGAATCTGAACTGCGCGTCCTGCGCGATACAGGCGCTGAACGTCACGAAAAACACCGCGCTCAGATCCCTGTCCTGCGGCGAAAACAGCATCGCGGCGCTCGACGTATCGAAGAACACGAAGCTCGAACAGCTCTACTGCGGCGACAACCGCCTGACGGTCATCGACGTCAAAAACAATCCGGCGCTTTTGCAGTTCCAATGCGAGAACAACGCGATCGAACAGCTCGACATTTCACACAATGCGAATCTGGAGATCCTTGACTGCGGCGGCAACGTGATCCGCTTCCTCAACCTGTCCTCGAATCCGAAGTTGAAGGAGCTGTACTGCTACAACAACCGCATCTGGTCGCTGGGAGGAATTACGGGCTGCACCGCGCTTCAGGTGCTGTGGTGCGAGAGCAACGAAATGCCGGCATTGAGGCTGACGGGGCTCACCGAACTGAAGGACAAGATTCTCTCGACGCAGACAGTGGTCACCTACGCGAATATCGAGGAGGTCGGCGGTCAGTACCGGTTCGATATGATGGCGCTGTTCGAGACCGGCAGTCAGAAGCTCAATGTCTCGGCGTACGACGCGAGCTATTCGTACAACAAGAGCACGGGCATCATGACGCTGCCCAAGAAGGTGTCGGAGTTCCCGTACTACTACGATACGGGCGCCGGCCTGATGAAGGTCATCGTAAAAACGCCGTATCAGGGCGTGCCGACGGTCAAGCTGGACGACGGAGCGGTGCAGTACAAGGGAACGACACCGTACGTCGTTTACAACGGCATGCCGAAATGCCCGTCGGTCACGGTGTACGACGCGGACGGCAAGGTGATCGACCCGGTTTACTACGAGCTCAAGTATGAGAACAACATCAAGCCGGGCACCGCAAAGGCGGTCGTGCGGATGAAGGTCACGAATAAAACAGGCTCGGTATGGTTCAAGATCTACTTGCCGCCGACCGATGCCACCACGGTCGAAAACGTTCAAAACGGCATTCGGATCAGCTGGAACCCGGTCGCGGATGCGAAAGGCTACGTCATCTACCGGCGCGCGTGGAACCTTGTCGATAAGGGCTGGACGACGTTCGAGCGGTGGAACAACACGACCAAGACCACGTGGACCGACACCAAGGTCTACGCGGGAACACGCTACCAGTACGGCATCAAGGCGTACTTTAGCGATCCGATGGACAACTATAACCTCGGTATCGTAGGACCTTTGAAAACCACGGTGCGCATCACCACCCGCACGCTGTTAAGCGTGACGCCGGGCAGCAAAAAACTGACCGTGAAGTGGGCGGGTTCAAAGGTGTTCACCGGTTACGAAGTGCAGGTCGCGACCGACGCGGCGTTCACCAAAAACGTGAAGACGGTCACGGTCAAGAAGGCGACGACCTATCAGACGCCGGTCAAGGGGCTCAAAGCGAAGACGACCTATTACGTGCGGGTGCGTTCGTATCACGTCTTTGAAGGCATGACGTACTACGGCGGCTGGTCAAACGTCTTGACCGGAAAAACAAAATAAGCGATAAACAAGCGGGTCCGCTCCGAAAGGCGGACCCGCTTTTGCGCGGAAAAGTTTACAAAATCCGAAGAAGGGTTTTGGACGTTTGCGTCGTATGAATTCCAGATATTCCATACAGGTCAGAAAATTCAAACTGCAGGGAATTCCATATAGATTCAAAATTTCAGATATGAAATACCAAGGGTATTCCATACCCGATCGAATGTAGAGTATAACGGTTCGGCTCGGCAAAAACCGAGCCGACCGAATCAGAAATGCAGAACATCCGAATTTGAACAAAAGTCGAGAGGCAGTTCACATTCTGCGTGCTATCATAAAGATGGGAAACGGTCGGAAGGGTCGGTCGAAAACGTGTTTTCGACCGAAGCGTTACTGCTTCGCGATCTCCCGCGCCACGAACACGCCGCTCGCCGAGGCGTGTGACAGCGAGTGCGTGATGCCGCTGCCGTCGCCGATGACGTAGAGCCCCGGATAGCCGGTTTCGAGGCGGTCGTTCACGAGCACCTCCATGTTGTAGAACTTGACCTCCACGCCGTAAAGCAGGGTGTCGTCGTTCGCCGTGCCGGGCGCGATCTTGTCGAGCGCGTAGATCATTTCGATGATGCCGTCCAAAATGCGCTTGGGCAGCACGAGCGACAGATCGCCCGGGGTCGCGTTGAGCGTGGGACGCACGCGTCCTTCCTCGATGCGTTTGGGGGTGCTGCGTCGTCCGCGCACGAGATCGCCGAAGCGCTGGACCATGACGCCGCCGCCGAGCATGTTGGAAAGGCGCGCGATGCTTTCGCCGTAGAGATTGCTGTCGTTGAACGGCTCGGAGAAGTGCTTGGAGACGAGCAGCGCGAAGTTCGTGTTTTCGGTGTGCAGGTCTTCGCGTTCGTAGCTGTGTCCGTTGACGGTGACGATGCCGTTGGTGTTCTCGGTGACGACGATGCCGTTGGGGTTCATGCAGAACGTGCGCACATTGTCCTCGAACTTCTCGGTGCGGTAGACGATCTTGCTCTCATAGAGCTCGTCGGTGAGATGCGAAAAGACGACGGCGGGCAGTTCGACGCGCACGCCGAGATCGACGCGGTTGCTTCTGGTCGGAATGTTGAGCCGCTTTGAAAGACCCTCCATCCACTGGCTGCCGCTGCGCCCGACCGAGATGATCAGGTTCTTTGCACGATAGTCGCCGTTTTTCGTGCGGACCGTATACCCGTCGCCGAGCGAAACGTCCTCGACCGCCTCGTCGAAGTGGAAGTCCACCGATTCACGCAAGCCGGCGTACAGGTTTTTGAGCACGACATAGTTGATATCCGTGCCGAGATGCCGGACCGACGCGTCCAAAAGCGTCAGCTTGTTTTGAATGCACAGCGTTTTGAACCGCGTGCCGGCGGTGGAATAGAGCCTGGTGCCTTCGCCGCCGAACGCCATATTGATCTCGTCGACGTAGCGCATGAGTTCGAGCGCCTTTTCCCTGCCGATATGCTCGTACAGCGTGCCGCCGAAATCGTTGGTGATGTTATACTTGCCGTCCGAAAACGCGCCCGCGCCGCCGAACCCGCTCATGATCGAACAGGTCTTGCAGCGGATGCAGGAGGGGACCTTGTCCCCGTCGATGGGGCAGCGGCGCTGTTCGAGCGGATGACCCTGTTCAAACACCGCGACGGAAAGCCCGGGCGCGCGCTTTTTGAGCTCGTACGCCGAGTAGATGCCGCCGGGGCCTGCGCCGATGATGATGACGTCATAGGTTCGGTTCATAGGGATTCCTCCGGATCAGTCAAGGGTGATGTCGTTCACGTCGTCGATGCGCTCGTCGCCGATGCCGGGGCCGACGCGACCGGCGATCAGATAGCAATGCTCGATCGGGTCGTACTCGATGCGGTGCAGAAGCCGGAAGCCCTCCACGTGTCCGGTGCTTGCGACGTGCGTGCGCGGTCCGGTGCACGGATGCACGACGTCGCCGATGCGCACATGCTCGTCGTCGACGTAGGAGATCGGAAGATCGCTTGCGATCGCGGTGCTGACCTTGAGTTCGAGCTCATCCAGATCGACGTTCGGCGCATGGTCGTCGAACGCGAGCAGAAAGCCGTGCTTGATGTCGCGGTGCTTGGCGCGCGCGTACTCGTCAGGCGGCAGAAAGATCTCGCACAGGTCCTCGGCGGTATGCGCCATGCGGCGGTAGCCGATCGACTTTGCGACGCGCGTGTGCAGTTCTTCGGGCAGCGGTCCGAAGATCGTCGGACGCGTGATGATGATCTCTTCGCCGACGCCGATCAAAAGGTTCGCGTTTGCGTTCAAAAACGGGTAGATCATGTCGAAGTGCTCGACGATGACGCGCTTGCCGTTTCGGATCGCTTCGAGGATCGCTTCCGCCAGCACGCCGAGCTGCGTGAACGCCGATTCGAACCGCACGTCCAGATGATAGGTGTGCGCGGTAAAGAATCCGCCGCCGCTCTGATCCAGGATCGGCAGCGGGCGCATGTTCACGCCGTTGTCGTCGTTGGTGAGCTCGAGACCGGGGAACATGCCCTTGATCAGCATGCTCTTGCCCGAGCCGGCTTCGCCGATGATGCCGATCAGCTTGTCGTAGGGCGACAGATACATCTGCGCGATCTGCATACCGAGATCGTACATGCGATCACGCCCGCGCGGCGCGAAAAAGACGCTGTAGTAATGGTTCTGCTGCATTCTTCCGGAATACGGCATGGTGAATCCTCCCTGCGTATTTGATGCAGTCTCATTATAATACATGGCTCCGCTTTTCTCAATGGGGGAATTCCTTATATTATCGGGTTCATGGTTGAATGTTCCGGCGGTTGGCGTTATAATAAACGCATCTATGGGGATTTGTTCCCGGATGAATTCTACGGAGGGGTATTATGCGAAGAAGCATGCTCTTTTTGCCGGGCAATACGCCGAACATGATCATCAACGGCGACGCGCTCGGCGCGGACAGTATCATTCTGGACCTTGAGGACGCGGTCTCGCCGGACGAGAAGGACGCGGCGCGGCTGCTTGTGAAAAGCGCGATCGAACGGATGGGCTTTTCGGGCGTGGAGATCACGGTGCGCATCAACGCGATCGACACGGCGTACTGGCAGGACGATCTCGACGCGATCGTGCCGTTAAAGCCCGATCTCATCATGCCGCCCAAAGCGTCCTGCGCAAAGGACATGCAGACGCTGGACGCGTATATGGCGGGGATCGAAACGCGCTGCGGCATGCCGGTCGGCACGGTGAAGCTGATCCCGCTGATCGAAACGGCGATGGGCGTGGAGCGCGCGTTTGAGATCGCGTCCGCCTGTCCGCGGGTCGCCGCGCTCTTTTTGGGCGGCGAGGACCTGACCGCCGATCTGCGCTGCAAGCGCACCAAGGGCGGCAACGAGATCGATTACGCGAGAAAACGGCTCGTGTGCGCCGCGAGGGCGGCGGGCGTCGACGTGTACGACACGCCGTTTACCGACGTCAACGACGACGAAGGCATTGTAACAGACGCCGAATACGCGAAGTCTCTGGGCTTCACCGGCAAGAGCGCGATCGCGCCGCGGCACGTGCGCGTGATCAACGAGACGTTCAGTCCCTCCGCGGCGGACATCGAATACGCGAAGCTCGTGTTCGAAGCGATCCGCATCGGAAAGGCACAGGGCAAGGGCGCGGTGTCTCTGCGCGGCAAGATGATCGACAAGCCGATCGTGGAGCGCGCGCGGCAGACGCTGGAAGCGGCGAAACAACTCGGGATCGGAGGATTGGAAGATGAATAAGATCCGCAATTCCATCGAACAGGCGATCATCGACAGCGGCCTTAAAAGCGGCATGACCGTTTCGTTCCATCACCATCTCAGAAACGGCGACTATGTGCTGAACATGGTCTTAGACGCGATCGCGCGTCTCGGCATCCGTGATCTGACCGTCAACGCGAGCTCGCTGTTCGACGTACACGCGCCGCTGAAGGAGCATATCAAAAACGGCGTGGTCACAAAGATCCTGACCGACTATATGTCGGCGGGACTCGGGAGCTTCATTTCCGCGGGCGGCATGGAGGCGCCCGTGCAGTTTCGTACGCACGGCGGCAGACCCGCCGATATCGAATCCGGCGCAACGCCGATCGACGTGGCGTTCATCGCCGCGCCCGCCTGCGATCCGATGGGCAACTGCACCGGAAAACAAGGCAAAAGCGCCTGCGGTTCTCTTGGCTACGCGATCCCCGACGCGAAACACGCGCGCTTTACGGTCGCGATCACCGATGAACTGCACCCGTATCCGCTCTGCGACTGGTCGATCCCCGAAACCGACGTGGACGCGGTGGTCGTCGTCGATTCGATCGGCGATCCGAAGGGCATTGTGTCCGGCACCACCAAGATCACGCGCGATCCGGTCGGACTTTTAATGGCGCAGACCGCGGTTGACGTCATCAAGGCGTCGGGACTTCTGAAAGAGGGATTCAGCTTCCAGACCGGCGCCGGCGGCGCGTCGCTCGCGGCGGCGATGTACCTGAAAAACGAAATGCTAAAGGAGCGCATCCGCGGCAGCTTCGGGCTCGGCGGCATCACCGGGTATCTCGTCGACATGCTCAACGACGGCTGCTTCGACGCGCTCTTAGACGTGCAGTGCTT
>Ga0310697_10001860_pt1 | contig 23495 bp, 23 predicted proteins | sample 172DNAGHGlowgp2_FD_203883 | JGI IMG/M metagenome (GOLD analysis project Ga0310697, IMG submission 203883) | Sheep rumen microbial communities from Palmerston North, Manawatu-Wanganui, New Zealand - 1728 DNA GHGlow gp2 (v2) (version 2) | ecosystem: Host-associated > Mammals > Digestive system >...
GTGCAGCGTCCGGACACCGTACCCACATTACCCACATCTTGACAGAGAAGGAGACCACATGAGAGACCACAGACCACGGCGCGCCGGCAGACGCGCAGAATCGGCCCCAGGAGCGCTCGGCGCGCCCTGGGCGAACATCCACACCCCCACGGCCGCGGCCGCATTCCGCGGCGGCCAGACGAAAGGCAGCGAGGCATGAAACGCGAGCAGGGATTCTGCGTCCATGGCGTCATGACCTCGACGCTGCTGGAGATCCGTCCGGACGCCCGGGCCGCTATCCTCGGCATGGCGTTCGCGCTGACCTTCGGCGCCGAGGATTATGCCATCCCCAAGAAGTTCGAAGTCTACCTTCCGATCGCCAAGGGGATCGCAGCGGAGGCGAAGCGCCTGATAGTCGAGGCCGAGAGCAAGCCCACGCCGAAGTCGGGAGCGGAGCGGACCGCCGCCTACAAGGCAAGGAAGAAGGCGCTTGCCGGAAGTGCCGAGGTGACGAAAGTGACGCAAAGTGACGTGGGTGACGAAGGTGACGCTAGAATGAATGAAAGAATGAATGAAAGAATGAATGGGAGAACGTCGTCACCACCCCCCTCCCGGTCAGATGGTCGACCCATCTATGCACCGACGGCCGACGAGGTGTTCTTCGCCGGGAAGAAGCTCGGCATGGGCGAGGATGCCGTGGCCGAGTTCGTCCGGGGCATGGAGGAGCTCGACTGGAAGGCCCGAGGCAAGGACGGGCGGATGTTCAACGTTACCCCCGCCAACCTCGCAAGCGTGATGAGAGGTTGGCGGGATTGCAAAAAAAATTCTCCGGCGCGCGCCGGTGGAGCTGCAGACCTGCCGCCCGGCTATGAGGGCGCCGCCGTCGGCACGGAGCTGCCGTCGCCCTGCATGAGCATCGCGGACATGGACGCCGCCGAGGAGGTCCGATGAGCAAGAAGGGCAGCGACGCCGACATCGAGAAGGCCCTGATGGGCGTGATCCTGGCGAACGTCCCCGGCACGCTCGCCGCTGCCGTGGCCGGCGGGGTGAAGGCCGATTGGTTCGCAAACGACCCGTGGCCGGTGGTGTGGGCCGCGCTCGAGCGCATCTGGAAGGACGGCAAGGCGGCGACGGCGGACGCCGCGAGCGTCCTGGTCCTGGCGGAGCGGATGAACGCCGACCCCAAGAATGACGATCCAGCCGAGAAGCTGGACGCCGGCACGCTGTCCGACGCCATGGACAACGTGATCATCGGAGACAGCGTGGAGGCGCACGTCGCGAACCTGCGCATGGCCTACCTCTCGCGGCGCATACGCCGGACTCTTCGCGACAAGGAGCGCATGTTCGCCTGCAAGGATCCCGCAGAGGTGGGGGCGGAAATGCGCAACGCGCTCGACGCGATTCTCGCGGAGGCGGTTGCGGACAGAAAAATCCCGGCGCGCGCGATCTGCGACGGCATACTCGCGGAGAGCGAAGTCGCGTATCAGAAGCGCATTGTCGAGAGGGACCTGAAATGGACGCCGGGGTATCGGATGCCGTGGGAAGAGCTTACGCGGATCCTTAACGGGCTCCGGCCGGGGCTTCACGTCATCGCGGCACGTCCGTCCGTGGGCAAGACGGCGTTCGCCGTGAACCTGATACGCTTCTGGTGCGAGGAGTGCCGGGCGAACGTGCTGCTAAACTCGCTCGACATGCCGCGCACCGAGGTGATGCGCCGGTTCGTCTGCGAGAAGAGCCGCGTGTCGATCGGGAAGTCGCTCTTCTCGCCCACGCTCAGAGACCACGACGACATGCGCAAGGCCGCGGCGGCGGTGTGCGCCTGGCCGCTGACAGTGACGGAGATACACGACATCGACGACTTCCGGACGCTCTGCATGGTGGAGAAGTCCGCTGGGCGGCTCGGCATAGTCGTCTGCGACTACCTGCAGCTCATGCACGCCCGCGCCCTGGGGCGAGAGGACGCCGTGGAATATGCCCGCATATCCTACGTGAGCGACAAGTTCAAGCGCCTGGCGAACGAGCTTGAAGTGCCGGTGGTGGCGCTCTGCCAGCTGAACCGCGAATCGGCCAAGGCGGATCAGCAGGGACGGGAACCGGGGCTTGCCGACCTTCGCGGCAGCGGTTCCATCGAGCAGGACGCATTCACGGTGACGCTTCTCCACCGCGACCCGCTGGTGTCGGAGAAGTGGCGCGGCGGAAGCGTGCCGAGCGCGCTCTTCCCGACGGCCAAGGGCGGAGGGCCCCTGCTTTACAACGGCGGCGACCTCGACCCGGTGTGGTGGATCCTCTGCAAGAGCCAGAACGGCGGCACGGGCAAGTATCCGTTCGTCTCGCGGAAGAAATACTTCTGCTGGATGCTCGCGGACGGCGAGGCGAAGCCGATACTCACAGAGACCGGCGCGGGCGCCACGAAGCGGACGACGGCGGACAATTCGCCGTGCTTCTCGCGTGTCCACGCCGACTGGCGCCACGACCCCATCGAGGACGACATCCGCGCGAACGGCGCGCTCATCGAGGACGCACCGCCGCGCCCGGCTCCGCCGCCGGCGGAGCCTGAGCCGTCCGAGCCGCTTCCTGATTTCGACTTCGAGGGTTCCGAAGATTTAGATCCCGAATATGGGCTTGACTAGCGAAAGGAGACCAAATGGCGGACAGGCACAAGAACAGAACGGCCGAGAGCGAAGCGGCGCGCCAGCGCGAAATGCGCGAGTCGCAGTTCGCGCTTTCGTCCGCATCGCTCATCCCGATGAACGGCGACAGGCCATATTCGCCGTCGAGTCTGCGCATATTCGCGAAGCGTCGGCAGATGTGCCGCGAGTCGCTTGCGGACTTCGCGGTGACATACTGCATGGGCGAAGGCGGGTTCCTGGAGACGCCGCCCACGGGACGGCTTCTCGAGATCCTGGCGCAGATGCAGCGCGCCGTGACGGGGAAGGGGAGATCGCCCACGCCGTTCCACATCCGCATGAGCCGCGGGCACGGCAAGACCTCGTTCGTGAAGTGCGCGATAGCATACGCGCTCGCATACGGCCTTCGCCGCTACGTGGTGGTGGTCTCCGCCGGCTCGGAGGGCGCAAGCGGAATCATCGACGAGATCTGGGGGCTCTTCGAGCAGAACAAGAACATCTACACGGATTTTCCGGAACTGTGCGTGCCCGTGCGCCTGGCGCAGGGCAACTCCAACCGGGCGAAGCGCATAACGTTCAAGGGGCGACGCTGCCTGATGCGCAAAAGCGCTGCGGAGATCCGCCTTCCGGTGATGGCGGGCTATGAGGCGAGCGGAAGCATACTCTCCGCGCGTTCGTTCCTCGCCGGCACGCGCGGGCTCGTGAAGAACACGCTCCGCCCGGACCTCGTGATATTCGACGACGTGCAGACCGACGAGATGGCCGAGAGCTCCGTGCAGATCCTCGCCGCCGAGCGCAAGATAGACGGCGCGTTCCTGGGGCTCGCGGGCCACCGGAAGAAGATCGCGGCGCTCATGACATCAACGCCGATTCGCCCGTTCGACCTCTCCGAGGCATACGCCGAGAAGCCGTCGTGGCTCACGTTCACGTTCCCGATGGTCTCGAAGTGGCCCGAATGCTGGCAGAGCGACGACCACGAAGACTTGTGGGGCGAATACTTCCGCATGAAGGACCGCGACACGGTGAGCGGCGGCGACGAGGCCGGCGCATACTACAAGGCGCATCGAGAGGAGATGGACGCCGGCGCGGAGGTCCTCAACGCCGACAACTTCGACAAGACCGCCGGGGAGGTCTCGGCCGTGCAGCATGCGTTCAATCTGCTCTACACCAACGGCGCGGAGGCGTTCGCCGCAGAATACCAGATGAAGCCCGTGCGCTCGTCCGCGGTGTATGAGCTGACGCCCGCGCTGGTGCGCTCGCGCCTCTCCGGAGCGCCAGCGTTCCGCCTGCCCGTCGGGGACATGGACGCCGTGGCCACGATCGACGTGATGAACGAAGCCGGCCTTCGCTGGGCGATCGTCGGCTTCGCGCCGGGCAACGTCGCCGCAGTCGTCGCCTACGGACGGCACCCGGCGAGCGGCAAGCCGATATTCGCGAAGACCGACCCCATCGACAAGCAGGACTCCGCCGTGGCGCGCGCCCTGGACGAACTGGCCGCGCAGTTCGCCGCCGCGCGGCTCGTGGACGCCGACGGCCACGCCGTGCGGATCCGCGCGCTGGGCGTGGACGCCGGATGGAGGGCCCGCACCGTCGGCGCGTTCTGCCGCCGGATCGCCGGGACCTTCCAGCGCGTCGAGGCCATGCGCGGCGTCTCGTGGGAGCATTTCAAGCCCACCGCCGCGAACGGCAGGGCGCGGGCGGGCGTGACGCTCGCCGACGAATGGGCATACCACGGCACGGGCATCCACGGCCCGTTCCTGGCGTTCCACTCCGACTACTGGCAGGAAGTCGCGCAGCGCGCCTGGTTCAACGAACCGCTGCAGCCTGGATCCGTCTCGGTCTTCGGCAAGGATCCCGCCGCGCACAAGACATTCGCCGACGAAGTGTGCGCAGACCGCATCGCGGAGAAGGACCGCACCCGCGCCGGGCAGTTCATGTGGCGGTGGTACACGTCCGGCCCCAACCACCTCGGCGACTGCGTGAAGATGGCGTTTGCCCTCGCCTACTGGCACAAGCTCTACTCCGCCACGCCGCTTGACGGATCGGAGGCCGCGCCGGCGCGGCCCGCCGCCCCGGTCAAGCGCCCCGCCATCAAATTCGCCCGTGTCACACCTTCGAGAGTGAGGTTCGCATGAAACGCAAGAGAACAGCAACAGACGGCATCCATTGCCCGGCCTGCGATCATGTGGACTCCTATGTCGTCCGCACCGAGAAGATCGGCGGAGTCATCCGCCGCACCCGTAAATGCAGGAAATGCGGACGGGTTTTCATCACCGTGGAGTCAATTTAGGGGGGTAAAACGCTATATCTAGCGGCAACCCTCTTTTTCTCAAGCCGTGCGCTGTGGTAATCTAAACGCGCAATGGCTACCACTGCGGACATAAAACGGCGCATAGCCGAGATCGACAAGACACTCGCCGAGTGTCTTCGCGACGGCGTTTCGTCTGAGAGCATAAGCACGCCCAACGGCGGCTCTGTGTCGAAGTCGTATCTTGCGCCGGCCGCTCTCCGCGCCGAGCGCGCCGCGCTTCTGCGCGAACTTGACTCCGCGACTCGCAACGGCGCCGCTGCGAGGTGCTATTACCCGTTTGGAGGCGGCTGACATGATGAAATCCTTCTTGAGTTTCTTCGCGAAGCTGCCAGGCTGGAGCGCCATACGGGACCGCGACAAGGGCCGTGAGGGCGTGTCCATCGAGACAAAGGGCGAGGACGGCCTTTCTTCGGGTTATGGCCAGGTGCGGCTCATCGCAACACAGCGTGAGGCGTATCGCAACACGGTATTCTCGCCCGCGACGGCACAGCAGCTCAAGGTGAACGTCGTCGGCGTCCCCGGCGGCCGGCTCACGTTCACCACCGCCGACGAGAATTTCAACCGCACAGCCGGTGAGAAGTTCCGTCGCTGGGCCCGTCACGCCGAGTTCGCGAAGGGCAAGCACTTCAACGAAATGCTGAAGCTCCTTCTGGTGGAACTCACCCACCACGGCGGCGACTTCATCGCGGTTTTCGATGACGGAATCCTGACCGGCGGAAAGGGCAGCGGAAAGATCCGCGTGTTCGAGGCCGACGAGATCGCGAACGTCACCGACGCCTACTTCACGAAGGTCTGGGGCAAGGGCTACCACCAGACGAAGGGAATTGTAACTGACCGCTTCGGGCGAGTCTGCGGCGCATTCGTTTCAAACGCACTGCGCGGCCAGACCGTGTTCGCAGACGAGAAGAAGGTCATAACGCTCAAGCTCGGCACGCCCGCCGACTGGACGGACTCCAACTGGATATTCGTCTCCCAGGACTGGCGCCTCGGGCAGATACGCGGCACCGCGACAGTTACGCACATCGTCAACACGCTCGACGATCTTCAGAGCATAAAGGACTCTGAGGTGCAGGCTGCGAAAATAAACGCCGCCCTGGGCGTGATCGTTTCAGACCGTGACACGCAGCCGGACAACTCCAACCTCCGTGGCATCGGCCCCGCCGTCGACACGGACGAGGCTGGGGGGGCGCCGTCCCCGGCGACAGAATCAAACGGCGACGCACCCGTCGAACCGCCGGCCGCCGCAACGATCACGGGACTGCGCGAGGGCATGGCCGCAATCGTGGACGTCGCCCCCGGCAAGCAGGTTCAGTCATTCGACACGCGCCGCCCGAATCTGAACGTCGCGCAGTTCATCCGCGACGAGACGGGCGCGTGCATCACGGTCTTCGGCATGGGCCTCACATACGCCACGCTGGATCCAAACACGAGCTATTCGGCGTTTCGCGGCGCGATGAAACTGGCGTCTCTCTCGTTCGTGGATCTGCAGAAGAAGCTCGAGCGCGACTTCTGCGATTGGGTGGCGCTCCGCGCCGTGGCGTGGCTCGGCCTCGCCGCGCCTGAGAACCTGGACGAGTGCCTTTTCTGGCAATGGACCACGATGCCCGAGATCGACGAGGGCGCCTACCAGAACGCGCTAGAGAAGAAGTTCTCCAACCTCGGCGCCACCCTCAAGGGGCAGGCCGGCGAGGACTGGGAGGCGAACGTGGAGCAGACCCGCCGCGAGATTGCGTTCTGCAAGTGGGGCGCGGCATGGAAAGAGCATTTGGGCGAAGTGCAGGTAGTGCATCCGTCCGAGCGGACTGTATCCGGCCAGATTGCCGAACAGCCCGAAAGCACGCCGAGCGGCGAGGAGCCGCAGGCGCATCCTGTTCCTGGCGATTCGTTGCCGGGTGATTATGAACATCTCTATCCGCAAGAAGGAGACCCTGAGAAATGAATAAGTTCAACCCCATGAAGGCGCGTGTGCGCGCCTCGTTCGCCGCCGGTTCCACAGAGGAGCCGCGATTGGAGAAGATCGACAAAGAGAATGAGGTGCTGCATGGCGTCCAGATCACACTTGAAGGAGAAGCAAGGGGCCACGGCGTGTGGCTCGATCGCGAGTTCTGCGAAGCAGTCGCCGAAGCCGGAAACGCCATGGGCGAAGCCGGGGTCAAGGTGCGCTTTGGTCATCCCGCGATGTGTTCGGATGCGCTTGGAACCTATCTCGGGCGGGCGCGGAATTTCCGTGTCGTGGATCTGACACGGAAGGAGACTGGTGAAAAGGCTGCGGGCGTTCTTGCCGACATCCACATCATGCCGGAATCCCACAGCGCTCCTTCGGGCGATCTCGGCAAGTGGGTGATGGAGGCGGCTGAAAACTCACCGGACACCTTTGGCCAGTCCATCGTATTCACCTACGCCGACCTAAAATCAACGAACGAGGACGGCGATCCTATTCTCCGCAGCGAGTTCGATAGCGACTATGATTTCGACAAGGCGCGCGGAGAGAACAAAGTCTTTGCCGTTCTCGGCAAGCTTCACGGCACGGACTTCACCGACACGCCCGCCGCGACTGACGGCGTGTTCTCCTCTAATGACCTCGCCGCCGAGGCCGAGGAAATGCTGGCCGAACATCCGGAGATTCTCTCCACTATATCGCAGAAGCCTGAAAAGGTGATCGAGTTCCTTGACAGGATGGGGCTTCTCGCCGTGTTGGAGACAAAGCGCGTCGCCGGCATCCAGGCGGCGAAGGACAAGGAGCTCGCCGCCGCCGAGGAGCGCCACAAGGCCGCCATGGCCGAACAGACTGACCGCCATGCCGCCGCGCTCGCCAAGATCGAGGCCGACCATCAAGCCGAAATGGCTGCGAAGTGCAGGGAAGTCGCCGCAGCCACGGCCGACGCCGCAAGGGCCGAGAGCGCTACAACCATCGAATCTTTGAACGCCGATATCGCCGAAAAGGTGCAGGCCCTTGACGCCGCGAAAGCGGACGTCGAGCAGCTGCGTGCCAAAGTAAGCGAAGCAGAGAAGGCCCTTGCGGAGACGCGAGCAGCCCTCGCCGCCGAGACAGAACGTTATCGCGAGCAGATCGGCCTCGCGCTGGCACCTAAGGAGGACGCGCAGCTTCACGGCCTCGCGCTCATCCGCTCCAAGAACTAACTCAATCCGAAAGGAAAAACAAAATGGCAACATTGCAATCTCTCGTCACCGGCAAGGGCTGGGACGCCACGCAGGGCATCATCGAGGAAGTCGCGAAGCTCGTCCCCGAGCTGAACTTCTTCGACGCCAGGATCATCAAGGGCACGACCTTCCAGGCCGCCAAGCTCACCTCCCTCCCCACGACCGGCTTCCGTTCGCTCGGAAAAGGCATCGACGCGAGCGACGAGGGGAATTCCCTCGCCACCTACACGTGCGCGCTTCTCGCGGGCCTCGTGCAGCGCGACAAGGCCGCGTTCACGGCCGACGTGCGCGGCGCCGAGGCCGCGAAGGCCGCGGCGGCGGTCGCCACCATCCGCAGCGCGATGAAGACCCTCGCGGCCGCGATCTGGTACGGCGACGGCTCCGGCGCGTCTGGCGCGAACATCTTTCCTGGCGTCGCCAACGCCGTGACGACCGCGCTCACCCTCAAGGCGGGTGGCTCCACCGCGAGCAAGCAGACCTCCGTCTACCTCGTGGGCAACAACGCCGACGACCAGTGCGGTCTCTACTTTGGCGAAGATTCCGAGCTCCTCGGCCAGTCCGAGCTGGAGTGGAAGGAAGGTCTGATGATCGGGACGAACTCCAAGCAGGTCCCCTGCTGGTGGACGAGCCTCGACTCTTGGGCCGGCTTCGGCGTGATCAACGCCAATTCCGTGGCCCGCATCGCGAACCTCTCCAAGACGGACTCGAAGAACCTTACGGACGGGCTTCTTGCCGACGCGGTCTCCCTGTACCAGGAGGCGAACGACGGCCTTTCTCCCGCCGCGATCTTCGCGCCCTTCGAGCAGGTGCGCTTGCTCCGCGCGGCCCGTTCGGCCCAGGTGTACAACACGCCCGGCAAGAAGGGCGAGCACGTCGCCGGACCCGTCGAGGACTTCGACGGCATTCCGATCATCGCGACGAACTCCATCAGCCTGACGGAAGCGGTCGTCAGCTAAGGGCGAACCATGAGCCGCCTCTTTGACAGGACGATTGCGTACAGCGGAACGCGCCCGAACAACGGCGCGACCCGCGCGCTCTCGTTCCCTCTCGAAGGGGTGTGCATCATGGACGGCGGCATGGACGAACCGCTCATGGACGGCGACACCGCGAGCAAGCGGCGCGCCTACACGGTGGTCGTCCATCGCCGCGAATGGCCGGACGTGACACCGCCGCAGATCGGCGACGTGGTGACGCTGGAGGACGGCACGCGCCTCTCCGTCAAGGCCATGCAGCGCTTCGTGGGCCGCGACTACATCATGGAGGCGCGGTCGAAATGACGCAGATATCCGTAAATGGGAACTTTAGCGGTCGGCCTCTTGCCGAATTGTCGCGACTCATAGACCTCCGTGCGAAATGGATGAAGGGTGGCGTCCGCGACGCTGTTGTTGCCACGGCAATAAATGTCATGAAATCTCTGCGCGCGGTCACTCGTACGGCCAAGCATTCCACTGTAGGCAGGCCCGTGGTGGAGGATACCGGATTCTTCGGCGGGTTCTCCAAGACGATCAACCGCCGCTGCATCCGTGCCGGCGTTGGCGCATACTCTCCCCGCGTGGAGCTTGACGCGCCCGTGAAGTGGACCCGGAGCACCAACGGCAGGCGCAATGGGCGCTTGTCCCATGTGTACAAGGTTACGCCGGTACATGAACGAAAGCACTATTACTATGTGGTGGCGTATACACCCGAGGACGCGATGAAGTACGAGCTGACCGCCGCCAAAGCCCGAATAGATGTATTGGGTGGTACTGCGAGGAACGCGCTCTCTGTCGCGATGGGCATGGTATCCACAAAGAACGAACGACTGACCGGTAAAGTGGAGGCGCGAAAGGCCGGAGTGAAGTTCGCCCATGTTCGATGGAGTGGCACGGAAGGCAATATCGGATTGGAGGTGGGAAGCGATCTTGACTACGCGGAGCGCGCCCTGGACGGCGGGCGCAACATCATCGACATTGCGCTCATGCGCGCCGCCAACAGCACTGCCGCAATTCTCGCCAAGAAAACGGCCGGGCTCTTCTTCACGGATGATTTTTCCACGCCCTTCCCGGGAATAGCAAAACATAGGGGGCTGGCATGATCGAGAAGGACTTAGAGGCAGCAATAATCTCCGCCCTGGAGTCGCTGGCGCTCGATGGACTTGAGATCCACGGCGCTTGGCAGGCCGCCGCCGAAGGGACCGTCAAGGATATGGAAGACTCCGCCGCCGTTGCCGGACTCGCCGTGGCCGTCTCGCCGCGCGTGTTCGACACCTTCGGCATCTCCACCGCCAACTTCGATGTTGCGCTTGCACTCACCGTCCGCGCGGATCAATCGCCCACCGGAGCGGCGCTCGAGACATACGCCGAACCTATTGCAAATCTTCTCAGCCGGTGGAACCTGGAACTCTGCCACGACAATGACTTCGGCCTCGGCGTTTCCGGTTTCGTCCCCGGCGGACTCCAGATGACCGGCGGCAGCGGCCCCACATTCAACCGCGCCGCCGCCGCATGGTCCATCATTTACAGCTTCACTCTTCGCGGAAACATCGAACCCGTGGAGACACCCGCCTCACCCACAACCAACACGGAGGAATAAAACATGGCATTCGCCACAAAAACAGATCCCTTCGGCATCGCCGGCGAAGTTCTCGAATGCGTCGCGGTGTCGGACAATAATTCCGCTTCGCTCGTCGAAGCACACGACGAGGACGGCACGCTCGTCGCAAAGGAGGTATTCGGCGCGCAGATCGCGCCGTCCGCCGATTATAAGGTCAAGAAATCCGGCACGCTCGAGGACATCGTGCTTGGCGCCGTAACCACCTACTCCACGAAGCGCGTGGTGCTCACCGGATTAAGCGTGAACACTTCTGCCGGCGGCGAAACTACCGTCACGGCGAGCGGCGAAGAGGTGGAGGCTTCGTCGGATGGCACATGCCCCGCCACCTACACGATACCGGATATCGCGGTGGGCGTCTGCCATCACGCGAAGATCCTCGCCTCGGCTTTCACGCTCAGCGGCAGCGGCTGTTATTTGCAGACCGCGAACTATAACTTCGGCTGCGCCTGCGGCAAGGCCACGAAAGACGGCGTGCCCATCGCGCACGGCGTCTATGAGGCATACGGCGAAGTGCAGGTCGAGATCATCCAGACGGGCAGCACGCCGCCCACGCTCACGGCCGGCGGCAACTGGTTCATCTCCTCGCCGCTCTCGCAGACGAACCCCGACGCCGACTATCCCACGTGGTCCGCTACGCTCCGCCTGCACCTCGCCAAGGATTCCGCGCAGTCGTCTTCGTAAGGGACGCCGCCGCGCCAGGAGGGCCAAGCCATGATCTCCAAGATGGCCATGGATGACATAGAGGCGCTTCGCGCCGACGGCATAGACGTGCCGCCGCGCGAGGTCATACGCCTCAATGCCCTCGGCCTTCGCGTGGAGAAGTCTTCCCACTCTGCGGAATGGTGGACTCTGCCACGTGTTGCCTTCCTCGGCGATGTGGCACTCACTGAACCCACCGTGGGTGCTGAGATATGGTTTAGTCGTGCCGCCGACACATTCAAGGGCGATTATGAGACTATAGGACTTCTACGGGTTCTTTCCCTTATGGTGCATTGGTCGGAGTTGCCCCCCGCCGAGAATATGCTGGCCATCCGCACAGCGCTTGACCGTCACATTCGGAGATTGAACGGCGTTACATTCCGCCAACTCGAGAATGCGATATCCTACTGCATTGATGGTGCACTTCCGGAGAGTGGCGAAGAAGCGCCACCAAAGAGCGAATCCGGAACTTCCGAGGATGAAGAGATGCAAGACGGGCGAATAAGTCTTGCTTATGGGATTCTGAACGATGGGCGGAAGCTGCGTCTTGGTTCGGCGGCGGACCTTAAAGACATGACCCCCGCCATCCTTCGTGCAATAGTTGATGCCATAGAGGCCCGGGAACGATCTACTTCCGGTGCTGCTTCGGCAAGCGTCTCAAAGCGCGACAACAAGGCGCTGGGCGACTATCTTCGCGCGCGGGATGCTTTGCGGCTTCATCGGCCGGTACGGAAGGAGGAACGCCATGGCCTATAAATTCCAGGACCACGGGAGAGGCACACGACACCCATGCGCTTCGGCGCTCGTAATTAGATCCAGCGCCTTCCAGATACACCATATCAGGACGACCCAGAACCCGACGAACGTGAAGAACTCTCTCGCCGTTGTGTCGTCTCTGTCTTTTCCAAAATTTTGCATAGGAGTATTTTAGCACATGGCGAAGACAGGTGCAATAACATTGTTCTTCCGCATGATAGCGGAAAAGACCGGGTGGAACGATCTCACAAAGCAGGTCCATGGCGCGCTCAACAACATGGGGGAGATGTCCAAGGCGGCCAAGGCCGTATCCATGGCGTTCGGGCAGATGGGCGGCGTTGTGGGCAACGTGCTCTCGAATGCACTAAAGGGCGGAATATGGGGATTCGCTGCAGAAGGCGCCAGATTGGCCATTGGAAAGATCATCGAATGGAGAGAAACGGCCAAAAAGGCTGCAGCCGAATTGGCGGCCGATATGCGCAACAGACTCGCGGATGCCGCCAAGGTTGTCGCTGAGCGGTTCGAGCGCATCTCCAAGGCTTTGGAACGCTCCTCCAAGTTTGCAAAAGAGATGGGAGCGCGTGTCGTCGCCGTGGGCGATGCAGAAACCGCCGAGGCCGCATCAAAAGTGAGAGCAAGGGCGAGGGGTGGTACGGATGTGCAGAAGGCAGAAGCGGAAGTCGCCGCCGTGAGAATAGAAGCGGCGAACGAAACCCGTAAATCGGCGGCGGCACTCACAGCGGCGAGAGACGCGGAGACACGGGCCTCCGAGAAGGTCAAGGCCGCCGAGGATGCGCTGAGGGAGGCTACGGCCAACGCCGTCAAGGCGAGCAACCGATATCTTGATGCAGTGCATAGGGAAGTAAACGACGAGGAATTGAAGAAGTATGCCGAGAGCCTCGCGAAGATGGACGAAGCGCAGAAGAAAGCAGAAGAGACGCTCGTCAAGGCGAAAGAGGAAGAGACGACGGCGGCCAACGAGGCCGTAATCGCGTATCAGAAGAACCGCATCGCCCGCGTGAAGGCGTCGGAAAGCGTCGCCGCCGCCGAGGACGCGCTCGCCAAGGCAAAGATTGACGCGGCAAAAGCAGAGAAGAAAGCTGCGGAAGAGGCACGGAAGAAACGGGAGGCCGCCGCAGACGCACTTGAAAAGGCTAACAACGAAAGACTTGATTTGGAAGCGTCCGCCGCCAATCAGGCAATGGCCGATGCGCTATACGAGGCCGCAGAGAGAAAGGAGGCCCAGCGGCTGGAAATTGCAAGAGAGGTTGTCGATATTGACAAGCAGCTCAAGGTTATTGATAAGAGAATCGCCGCCCGCGACAAGCTCGAAGAACGTTTGCGCAAGGGGGAGGAGGCGGACGTTCGGCATACGAACGGTTCATTTGGCCCGTTTGGATATGGAGACAGATCGAACGGCGAATGGAATGGCACAGATGACATGAGACGGCTCCGCGCAACCGGACGGGCCGACCGAGATGCGCAGAAGGCAGCCCGCCGTGATGCGCAGAATGAGGCACGTTGGCAGCGGATCGGGAGACAGAGCCGACAGGCAACATCTGCCGCCGATAAAGATTTTTATGAGAAGTGGGGGGCTATTCGGAAACGACAGGAGGCCGCCGCCGCTGATGAAAAGGCCCGCAAGGATCTTCAGGCGAAACGCGACCGCGCGATCGAGGAATCGCGCGATCTCCTGAAGGAGATACGCGACGAACTTTCTGCCGCCAACAAACTGGGGTGATGCCATGTCTCTATTCAATTCCATATCCTCCTCGAATGTCGATGTCTACCAGGGCGCCACCTATGTCTGCGAAGCGCAGCCGGTGGCGATCACCACTCGCCTCGCCGCCAAGAAGGCCGACAAGGAGGCGAGCAGCGGCGAGACGCCCTCCGCTGAGTCCAGCGTGGACATCTACCAGGCGGAAATGGTCGAGCAGTGGAAAGGCACCTGCACGCTCGCGGCGCGCTACTCCTACGTCGGCCTCACGAAGGCCGCCGCGCTCTCGAACGCCACGGCGCTCCGCGACGCCTACACGAAGTCCGTGGCGCGCTACGCGATAGGCTGGCACATTCCGTCCGCATCCCAAATCGCGGATGGCGCCTACCCGTGCTACAAGTGGATGTCTCGCGGCTCCGCGCCCGTGTGCGGCGCGTCCGTCACGCCGTCCCTCATGGACGGCGAGATGTGGCGGATCGACGTCGACGTGGCCGTGACGGTGGAGGGGTATTACGACACCGCGCCGTCCCAGGCGACCATGGAGGCACTTGTCTCCGCCTTCGTCACGGCGGATAGCAATGTCACGCTCGCGGCCGCGCCCACGGGAGGAAGCACCTGATGGTCATGCCCGCAAAGCTCACCACCCTCGTGAAGGGGAAGTCCATCGGCGCGCACAAGGGCCTTGTCGCGACGTGGAACTACATCCTCTCCCTGGTGCAGCACTTTGCCACCGGCAAGGCGGCGGGCAAGGGCGTGTCCACCACCGGCTTCGTCGTCGGCACGCCGAAGATCTCCGTGGAGATACTTCCCGGCCCCGGCGTCTCCGTCGTGTGCGGCGGCGACGGCCAGCCCTACACCATCGGGCTCGACGGCAGCGGCAGCAGCGGCAGCGGCGGCGGCGGCGCGTGGGTGTGGGACGCCGAGAACCAGACCTTCCTCCACACCTGGGCGCAGGTGGGGCGGACGATGGTGAACGTCTCGGCGGACGATGGCCTCGGCGATGGCAAGTACTATGTCTCGCTATCCCTCCAGTCGCTCACCGCCACGCTGAACCAAGTGGCCGTCAGTGCGGACGTGCCCGACTCCACGGACTCCGTCACGAACCTCTATGTCGCCACCATTGAGGACGGCGAGCAGACGGATGGCACCTATTCTCCTCCGGTGTTCTATTTCTACGAATGATGAAGCGCGCGATCTCCATAGCCCTGATGTGGGCGTCCGCCGCAGCGGCCATGAACACGAACTCGCTGTCCGTGTACTGCCCGCCGCCCACGAACGCGCCGGCGCTCGATGAGGGGGCACTTCGCTTTCGGCCTTATGACCGCGTGATCAACCTCACGAACCTGACTCGCATGGCGGCGATCTATGACATGATGTGCGAGCGCATGGATGTGCCGGCAATGGGATATGTCTATTCGCGGGACAAACGCAACATTGACTATGCCAACATGCTGGCCACAAACCGTGCGGCGCTGACTGCGTCCCGCGCCCTTAAATATGCGCCATACGTTGACCTGTGTCAAAGCGTCTCCGCCTTCCTTGACGATGGCAGTGTCACCAACGCCGGATGTTTCACGGTGCATCCAATGACGTTCGGGTGCATTCCGTTTGGGCATACTCAAGGCTGGAATGATGTCGGAGCGTCTAATGGATATCACTATGTAATGGGGGACCCCATATTGTCTCCTGGGCGTGGAAATTACGCATACCAGCTCGCATACGCCGGCGGGGCGATCCCGGAATATCACAACAAGGCGTCAATTCTGCCGATTTGGCTCGGTGCGTTGACGAACTCCACCACATTCACGCCGCCTGGTGCGGAATGGCCTAGCACGTCTGCCGATGCGATCGCGCGCCTCGTGCAGGAAATGCCCTATCCTGATATTGGTGGTCCACGGATATGGTTTGGTTTCGACTATCGGGCGGCTAGTAGCTGGATGGACAATGGCGTTCCGTCGCGCATACCAGTGGCAGTGATACCAGCACAAGCTGCCGACCTGGTATCTCCCCTCCGCTATACATGGTATTCGCTCGCATCTCCAGCTATATTCACAAACCTAAGTGGTGGAGCGTCATACACATACAGGCTCACAGCGGAGGATGTGCTAGCCTATCAACGCGGCCAGACGACGCTGCCGATGATAGGCGAGGGCATGGTAGATATGCTCAGCGATAGCCTTTGTACCGAAAAACCCAAACCGCCAATGACATGGGGAGCTGTTGTCTCTGATCCTGAGACCGCTCCGTATGTCCGTCGCTCACGTACGGCTAATATCAATAATACGCTTGAGGTATGGGAGACGGATGAATATATTGTTTCATTGCCAGCATACGCCAACCCCGCTACAGCACCCTCCAGTGATTGGGGTTTTGCCGGTACTATATCTACACCCACGGGGCGCATGGATGTATACCAAATCGCGTATCCGAGTGAAAACACCCTCATATCATCTAATGTCACATGTTGGGGCGAGGTGATCGTCCATGAAACATTAAGTCAAATAAGACCGCATACATGGCATCTGTCGGGCTCATTGGATTGGCCGTCACGTGACGCCGTTGCCCATGAGTATACGACAACAAACTGGTCTGCCTATATGTTTGCGCACTGCACCATCCACGACGAATTCGCGTCGCCATCTGGTGATGATAGCGCAGGTATAAGCTATGACCTCTATGGACATGAAGAGAATGACAGCCCAAGCAATGCTGTCACGAAGTTGCTGAAATATGTGCTTGAGGAGCAACCTCGTGATTTAATGACTCCGTCAATAGATGGGATGACCGTGGTGGCTACAATCGAGACTGAGACAACGAGTCCATCGCGCACATTCATTGCGGAGGCGCATATTCCTCATGGTATGCCTCCACCTGGTCCAGATAATACATTTGACTGGGGGTGGGCATCTGACACACGCCCGACCACTGAAGAGGGGTATGTACGCACAACGGTAATAGTGGACTCATCTGGAGGTGGCACTGCGGAAATCATCTACAAGCCATTGACAATATTCGGATTTGTCGAATGGAACTTCCTCGACCTCAAACCGGAGTAAAAACACAATGCCAACATGCATCGACATAAATCTTGACGCGGGGAGGCTGAACTTCCCGCTGCGCCCGCTCCACGTCGGCGCGCTGTCGTCGGCGGTGGCGGTGCTGCGCGGGGTGCCGCCCGACATCGATCGCGCCGCCGTGGTGATCCAGGCGCCGGGCGAGACGCCCGACCCGCCGCGATTCCGCGCGGACGCGACGAAGCAGGCGGACGGCACGTGGCGCTGCTACATGTCCCCGTGGTGCTTCCCGGAGGCGGCGGCGGCGCTTGAGTATCACGTCGTGGGCGTGGACGCGCTCGACAACCCGCGCTGGCTTGGGCGCGGCGCGCTGGACGTCCACGACTGCCCGGCGGACGGATCCGGCGACGCGCCGCCCATCGTGCCGCGCGACACCTACATCCGCAACCCCGTGACGGGCCTCTATCATCTTCTGACCGCCGCCGTGGACGGCGACGGGAACATCACGCTTGACCTCGCGGAGGAAGGAGTTGAAAGGTGAGACACCGCATATTTATCCTGGCGGCGCTGGCGGCGCTCGCCGCGCACGCAGTGCAGATGGCCTCGCAGCCGTGGGTGACGAATCGCATCGCGGAGGCCGTGGCCGCGATCCCGGCTCCGGACTTCACCACGAACAACGCCGCGCTCGTGGAGACGATCCAGGCGAAGGCGCCCGCGCCCGATTTGACGCCCGCGACCAACTACACGGACGAGGTGGTTTCGTCGGCCACGAACAACCTCCGCGCAAAGGCCGACCTCACCTACCGCAACGAAATCCACAACGGGATCGAGAAGTGGGTCGTGCAGATCCAGGGCGTGGACGACCCGCGGACAGCGGAATGGAACGACGACTTCGAGCAATGGTATAACCAAGATCCGCCAGTGAACGGCCTGGGCATAAAGATCGCGGCAATCGGCTACATCCTATCGACCACGGGCGGCGACTTCCCGTTCGCGCTGTCCGGGGATTCCGCGACCGCCAGCGACGGGTGGTTTACCTACACGCTGACCCCCGTCAGATTCGCGGAGGACAGGCTTGCGCTGGTTTCAGAAGTGCCTAAGGCGCCAACGAACATCGTGGAAAAGATCGCCGCCGCGACGAACGCGCTGGCCGAGAGGTTCACCGCCGAGATCGAGGACCTGATAAAGGCGTCCGAGGGATGGAATCGCCCCGGCGAATGGGATATCGACTACTACGTCATACCCACTTCGCCCGTCTTCAATGACTTCACGCTGGAGACGAACGATGTGACGGGCGTGGTGGCGTCGAACGCCGTGATAACGGAGGCCAACAGCCTCGCCGCCCGCATTTTCTCAGTCTCGCTGGACGAGCTTTCGCCGTCGGCGCCGCCCGCCGTCACGCTTTCATGCTCCGACGCCGGCGCGACGCTTGAAGGAAGCCTCCTCTCCGCCACGTCGAACGGCGTCTACACCGTTCGCGGCACGACCGCCGACGCCGTGACCCGGACGGCGAAAGTGCCGCTAATGCAGACCGTAGCGAAGACCATGCGCAAGTCCTACTACGTCGCCGACACGAACGCAACCCGCGACACGGTGAACAATATCATGGTGGCGGGCTTGTCGGACATGGGCGCTGGCGACTGGCACGAATACTGGGTGACGAACAGCGAAGCGCACGGCACGTTCCGCGCGTGGCAGACCATCACGCCGTGGTGGGCGTGGCCGGGGCGCGGTTGCTATTCGCCCTGGGCCGTTGCGCCGAAGGTGGTTGTCTCCGCAGCGCATTACGGCAACTACCGCACCACGGGCCCGTGGACGGTTTACGACAACGCAGGGCGAACCAATTTCACCGTCGTTATCGGCGCATGGGTGACGCTTGTCGATTGGGCGCGCGCCAACGGCTACTCCGCCGAGGAAACGTCCGTCGCCGACATGGGCGATATTAAAGTGGCCCCGATTGTCCAGGGATTTTTCCCGGACAACTGCTTGCCATATTTGGCGGACGCTGACGAGCTGGCCGCCATGTTCGGCGACATGGAAGACGTCATGGCGTGGTTCTGCCCGCAGGGCGACGCCGAGCGCTACGCGGGGAACACCTACCCCTACGCCATCCCAGTCAAGCTATGCCGCCGGGGCGTGATTACGGAGGACACGCCGAAGCTGCCCTATGGAACGATCGGATGGGTGGAGCCGCACCAGTTCTCGGATTACAGCGCGGCGACCGTCCGCGCCGACATTCTGCCGCGTATAGGCACATACGACGAGAAGAGCTGGTACAGATTGCGGCCCGGCGATTCAGGGCGGCCCGTTTTCATTCGCGTGGACTTTGCGCGGGACATCCCGATTTCGTCCGCGCACGGCTACGGATGGGGCCCGTCGATCCCCGCAGCCGCCAGGATAATCCGCGCCTATTCTCTGCAAGTCACGGGCTGCCTGCCCAAGTCTCTGCCACACTAAGGAGCCACCATGAAGAACGTATTCATATTCGGCCTTATCGCCGCGCTGGCCGCCACGGCCTGCGCGCTGACCGTTCCGCGCACATCCGAAGCGACCATAAACGCCTCGCCGCTGCAACGCGGGGAATTTGCCTATATCGTGGACGGCGACGCGGCAACGGCATACATCGGAACGGACGCGGGGCCGCTCCGCGTTTCCGACCCTTCAACTCTGCGCGGCTCGCGGCTTGTGGAGGTGCCCGTCGGCAAGTTCACGGTCGTGCCCGATTCCAACTGGACAGCGACCTCGAACGGCTGGACGCTTGCCAGCCAGAACGTCACGGCGCGGCTTGTCGTCACGTCCGTGGACGGCGGAGACATTGCCGACGTGGGCTATAAGGTTGACGCCATTTCTACTGGCTTGTTTGCCGCCGACCTGGACGTGCAGTTCACCTACAACGGCCCGACCGTCATCCTTGATTGCAGACTGACCGACGTGACCGCCAGCGCCACGATCTACAACATCACGCCGACGCGCCGCGCTTTCGGCGACCGCGACATAGTGAACGACCTAGCGGCAAACCGTTTCATTTTGACGGACAAGCTCGGAACTTTCGATCTATACGATCTCCGCCGCTGGACGCGCGATCTCTACAACGGGAACCGGGGCGAGGACTGGGCCGCCTACAAGGCGAAGAAGCGGGTCAATCTCGCGGGGCAGGCGCTCCGCTTCGACGACGCTGGCCATTACTTCGCGCGGATGAACGCCCGCACGAATCTCGCGGTGGTGGTGGACGGCGCGGGAGTAATGGAGTTCACGACCGGGCGCGGCGCAATCGCCACGGGCACGCTTGCCATCACGAACGTGAACGCGAAGGGCCTCCCGGTGCTGATTGTCGGCTACACCGCCGACATTCAGGACTTCAACCCGGCGCTTCTGCGCGTCAAGAGGCGCGGCGACCTTTGCGAAGACGAATGGGAGTTTATGGATCCGGCGCGCTACACCGCGACGGCGGACACGGTGACGATCAGTGGCTGTGGCGAGAAGCATGAGTTCTACCGCCTCTGGTATAACGGCCTGGAAACGTCCGCCTTCGAGGTGGTTTTCCGCGCTTCCGTCCGCCTAGAAAGCGCCCTCTATCTGCGCGGCGAGGACAATGTGCTTTACAAGATCACGGTCAACGCGGGGACGATCACCGCGACTGCCCAAACGGAGTAGGAGGCCAAATGGACGAGGTGACGAGAGACATGGTCAAGGCGCAACTCAAATCCGCAAAGACCAAGGAGGCGCTGAACGACGCGATGGTGAGCGCGATGATCGCCGTCGTGGATTGCCAGTGCAAGACCGGCATGCGCGTCAAGCGCCAGGGCCTGATATTGGCTGGCATCGGCCTGCTGCTTCTCGTCGCGCTCCTCTGCGGGAACGACAGCGCGCTCAAGATGCTCTGCTTCTGGCGTTCGGGGACCGCGACATGAAATCCGAATGGGCATCCTGCGCGGCGCCGGCCATCCGCCTGCCGCTCACCACGCTCGGCGAGACGGACGCCGTGCTCATGGAGGACTGGCACATCGACAATGTGCTGGACTTTATGTTCGTCGTTCCCAAGGGAAGCGAGACGGACGGCGCTTCTATCCCGCGCTTCCTCTGGCGAGTCTGCGGCCATCCCCTCGAAGCGCCGCGCGTCTACGCTGCCATGCTCCACGATTGGCTATATGAAGGAGTGGATCCCACCATGGACATGGGTGGCGCCCATCCCAGCGACATCTCGCGCAAGGAGGCCGATCAGTGCTATTGGGCGCTTCTCAGGCACTTCGGCGTCGCCGCCTGGCGCGCGAAAATCGAATACTACGCCCTTCGGGCCTTCGGAGGATCGCACTACAACGAATGAAACCGATTTCCCGGCCAGGGCTCGCGCCGCCTTCGGGACCCCCCCATGGGCAAATGGCGACGAATACAGCCGGGATCCAACTAAACCTAAAACCATGAAAGGAAAAACCATGAAGAAGATGATGACAATCGCGGCGCTGGCCGCAATCGCCGCCTCGCTGTGCGGCTGCAAGAGCATCGAGGTGGAGCGCCACGCTGCGCGCCTCGCCACCGTCCAGAACGCCGACGGCACCACGACCGTCGTGCGCGACTCGGCGAACAACCCCGTGATCCTCGACGGCGGATGGGCGGTGGACTACTTCCAGCATTGGAACTGGCAACGCTTCGACAGCCTCTCGGCCAAGGCCGGGCGGGGCGTGTCGCTCGACATAAACAACTATGAGGGCGGCGCGGACGCGACTAACCTGACGGCCCTTGTGCACACGTCCCTCGAAGGTCTCACGAAGCTCGTGGCGACCGCCGCCGACGCATACGTGACGGTGGCGGGCGGAGGCGCCCAGGCCGACACCGCGCTCAACGTCGCGGGCAAGATGATCAAGTACTTCAGCAGCAAGGGCGGAGACGCCACGAAGGCCACCGCCGCCGTGGACTCGGCGTCCAACACCGTCAAGATCACGGACGGCGTCACGACCATCCAGTGCGACAAGGACGGCAACTGCTCCGACTGCACGACCGGCGCGCGCAGTCCGCCCGCCACGGGCGCCAAATGACGATATCGCCGCCGCGACACTTCGGCGGCGAAACGGCCGGCGGGGCGCCTTTCCCCCCGCCGCGCAAGCCCCGGCGGGGTTGCTTGTTTCCCCTGCCCATTGACGCGCAGACCCCGGCGCGGAGAGGACGAAACTGGGATGGGCGCGGACTGGTCGCCGCGTCGCCCCGGCGGAGTCTAGCCACTTCTTCTCCGCCGGGGCTTCTTTTCATCCCAGGGCCTCGACCGCCGGCGCGGCCTTGCGTATGATCTCCTCCTCGATCGCGTCGAACGAATAGCGGTCGGTGACGCTCGCGCCCATCGAGTGCCCGAGGACGGCGCGGCACGCCTCTAGGCCGAACTTGCGCCGCACCTCCGTGGCGAAGGCGTGGCGGAGGCGGTTCGCGCCCCAGGGCTGGACGCCCGCGCGGCGGCACGCGGCCTGGATGGTGTTCGTGTAGGACTGCGTGTCCCATGCCTCGCGCGGGACGCGGACCGCGTGCGGGTCCGCCCGGCTGTAGTTTTCGTCGCGGCACGGGTAGAACGGCGACGTCCGCGCGGCGCGCTTCGCCGCCATCAGCTCCGCGACCGCCGCGACCGGCGAGAAGGGGTGCGAGGTCTCGCGGTGGCGCTCGAGGATCGCGCGCGCCTTCGGGCCGATCAGCACCGCGCGGGGCTGCCCCCACTCCCCGCGCCAGTCGTTCTTGTGCCTCGCGGGCCGGTATATCCACGGCTCGGCGAACGTGTCTATCAGCTCCCACGTCATCGCGCACAGCTCCTCCGGCCTCATGCCGGTGAGCCTGTGGACGCGCACCATGTCGGCGGTGTTGGGCATCATGTGCGCGATTGTCGCGGCGATGGTGGCGTCGTCCACCGGGCGGACGGGGACGCTCTCCTTGGCGGCGCTTCTGCCGCGCTTCAGCGGCACCGGGGCGGCGAGCTCCTCGCGGGTGGATGCGAGGACGAGGCCCTCGTCGAACGCCCAGGGGACCATCTGGCCGCAGATGATCCGGACGTAGCGGTTCACGGTCGTGCGGGCGTAGCCGTGGCGCACGAGCGCGTCGCGGACGCGGAGGATGTCCGTGTGGACGAGCTCGCCCATGGCATGGCGCCCGTATATCTCGCGGAGGAAGCGCAGCGCGATCACGTGGTTGGGGAACTCGCCGCCGTCCTTGTAGTACTCGCGGGCGTGGCGGAGGTATGCGTCGCACACGTCGTCCACGGTGCGGCTGGCGGTGGGGGCGTCCCTCGCGGCGCGCGTGGCCTCTTCCCAGATGCGGTGTGCGGCGGCGATGGCCATCTCCTTCGGCCTGTCGCTTCGCATGGCCTGCGCGCTCCCCGGGGCGCACAGCGGGCGCTTGCGGTGCTTCGCCTCGCCTGGGAGCCTCACGTCGAGCCACCAGTACCCGTTGTTGTCGTAGACGCAGCCGTGGACCCGCTGCGCCCTGCCTTCTGCCTTTTTTGGCATGTGTCTCCATTCTCTAGGGAAGTTTTTTCCCTAGTTTTCCCTAAAAGGGGTCGGAGAAGCCCCGTTCGGAATCCGTGGAAACGCACGTCAATGCGTGTTTTCAATGGTCGGACCGAGGGGATTTGAACCCCTGACCTTTTGCACCCCAAGGGTCTCCCC
>Ga0310697_10001861_pt1 | contig 23494 bp, 19 predicted proteins | sample 172DNAGHGlowgp2_FD_203883 | JGI IMG/M metagenome (GOLD analysis project Ga0310697, IMG submission 203883) | Sheep rumen microbial communities from Palmerston North, Manawatu-Wanganui, New Zealand - 1728 DNA GHGlow gp2 (v2) (version 2) | ecosystem: Host-associated > Mammals > Digestive system >...
ACTTTTTTTGATAACGACATAAGAGGGGTTATATTGTTCAATTCTTGTTTTATTTCCTGTTCATTTGACACGGGACGCGAGACCCAAGAACCTGTTCGTCTCGTGTCATTCCGATCCGTGTTCCATTTGTCCCACTTTGGCGGTAGACTCGCTCACGGCTGCGAGGATACGATAGGCAAGTTTCAAGACATTGATGCCGTCGTCGATGGTGACAGCAGGCGTGGTGTTGTGGACGATGGCCGAATAAAAGCTCTCCAACTCGGTCTTGATGGCGTTGAGGGGATGGATTTCGGGACGCTCAAAAGTGATTTGTCGCTCCGATCCATCGCCGAGGATAATGGTGGCCGATAGTGGATTGTTCTCATCGATTTCATTGCTAATTCGCACAATCTCAGCCACTTTATCCAAAAAATCCACGGTGATATAGGCATCTTTTTGGAAAATACGGGTTTTGCGCATGTTCTTCAGCGACAGGCGCGAAGCCGTCAGGTTGGCCACCGCACCATTCTCAAACTCGATGCGCACGTTGGTAATATCGGGCGTAGGGCTGACGATGCTCACGCCACTCGCGCTGATGTGCGTAATCGGCGACTTGACGATGGTCAGCAGAATGTCCAAGTCGTGCACCATCAGGTCGAGGACGACGGGGACATCCGTGCCGCGAGGGTTGAACAGGGCCAAGCGATGAGCCTCAATAAACAATGGTTCGCCAATGAAAGGCTCAGCCGCGATGAAAGCCGGATTGAAACGCTCCACATGGCCCACTTGCACTTTCACTCCCGCCTCGTCGGCCAGCTTTTTCAGCGCATTGGCTTCGTCGGGCGTAGCCACAATGGGCTTTTCGATGAAGACGTGGCGCCGTTTCTGCAATGCCTTGGAAGCACATTCAAAATGGCGGATGGTAGGCGTGACGATGTCGACCACGTCAACCGCATCTATCAGAGCGTCAATGGTGGCAAAGGCTGGTGAGCCCGTCTCCTCCTCCACCTGTCGCGCCGTGTCGGCGGCTGGGTCGAAAAAACCCACCAAGTCATATTCCTCGATTTGTTTGATGCAGTTGAGATGGATCTTGCCCAAATGTCCCGCACCCAAAACTCCAATTTTCAGCATAATTCAAAATTTTGGCAAAAATAAGTTTTTTATCGTTCCACAGAGCCGAAATTTAGCGTATTTTCGCAGCCGAAATCGCAAGTATGACCACTATTGAAGACAACTATCGCCATAAGGGCCTGCGCAAGCAACTCGTAGAGGCATTGCGTACCAAAGGCATCGTCGACGAAGCCGTACTGGAGGCCATCAACGAGGTGCCACGCCACGTGTTTTTGGATTCCTCCTTCGTCGAAATCGCCTATCAAGACAAGGCTTTCCCCATCGGATCGGGACAAACCATCTCGCAGCCTTCCACCGTGGCTTTCCAAACGCAACTCCTTGGTATCGAGAAAGGAATGAAGGTTCTTGAGATAGGCACAGGCTCAGGCTACCAAGCTTGTGTTTTGGCCGCCATGGGTGCCAAAGTGTTCAGCATTGAGCGCCAACGCAACCTCTTTTTCAAGACCAAGGAAATCCTTGAGCAACTACCCTTCCGCGTGAAGACTTTCTTAGGCGATGGCTATGAAGGATTGCCCACCTACCAGCCTTTCGACCGTGTCATCATCACGGCAGGTGCTCCCACGCTTCCTACCACGCTCATCGAGCAAATGAAACCCAACGGCATCATGGTCATCCCTATGGACAATGCTGAAGGCGACGGGCAAATCATGCTGAGGGTCACCAAGATGGAGGATGGTTCACTGAAAAAAGAGGAGTTCGGCGACTTCAAGTTTGTGCCGATGCTGAAGGAGATTGGGAATGATTAAAACCTTAGCCTAAACTAATCACGTACCACCTTTTTAAGTGGGGTATATACCACCTTTTGAGCGGTTGTAAAAATACAAAGAAAAAGAAATTACCCCCAAAAAGTATATTATCTCTTTTCAAGTATGCAGAAAACCTGCAATGTTAGACCTTTATTTTGTAGAAAAATTTCAACCACCATGAAAATTCTGTTTATTATCGGCGTGTTATTTTATGTATTATCCGAGTGTGGAAATTCTCTCTTTGGCAAGGGAGGCAAAAGTGGCAAATTCTAATCAATGTAGTGTTAAAAGACAAAATATCCGTATTTTTGTCACCAACAAAGACACATTGAAATGCCAGTAGATAGACAAGTCTTGATTCGTTATAGAGTGTTGAACCGCTGTTTCAGGAACGTGCATCGTGAGTATGATATTGCGGCGTTGCTTGATGCGGTTAACCGTGAATTGTCAAAGCATGATTGCCAGCCCATAAGCGAAAGAACGCTTCGGGCCGACATTCAACGCTTGCAAGAACCACCTTATTATATTGAACTTGACGAGTCCTTGAAAAGCGGCAAACGGCGGCTTTACAGGTATGCCGATGTTTCGTTTTCTTTGCCGATGGTGACGCTTGACAATGAAGAAAAAGAAATGTTGAAGAAAACGATCGGAATGTTGTCGCAGTACGACGACATTCCACAATATCAATGGATGCTGACCCTTCTCTCACAGATTGAGAACGGTAATGGCTGGGAAGGCGACAAACGATTTGTCGAGTTCCAAAACAATGCTGACTTGATGGGCATCGGGCATTTTCAGGCATTATTGGGAGCCATCATCAACAAGCAGCCGCTGACCATTTTGTACAAGCCATTCGGCAAGCCCGAACGGAGCATGAACATACATCCATATTACCTGAAGCAATACAACGACAGGTGGTTTCTCGTGGCACAAACGGAAGGTTTCGAAGACCTTTCAGTATTGGCCATTGACAAGATTGATTCCATAAAAACGCTGCACATTCCATTCATTGAATCCAATGTGGGTATGGAAGACTATTTCGGGGATTCGGTTGGTGTAACCGTGTTTCCCGACCGTCCCATTGAGGAAGTCAGGCTACGTGTTAATGCGAAGCGGTATCCTTACGTTGCCACAAAGCCTATTCATTGGTCGCAGACCGAACTGAAAGACGAGGCAACCGAGGAATACAAGGTGATAAGGTTAAAAGTACGAATTAACAATGAATTGGAAAGTGCAATTCTCAGTTTCGGCGACGATGTGGAAGTGCTTGCACCAGAGAGCCTTCGGCTAAAAATCGCTGGAAAGATTGAAAGATTGGCAAGAAAATACAACTATGAAGAAAAGTCGCAGTGATAGACAATAATTTTGCGGCACCAAACAACAAACTAACATTTAGTATTAACCCTAAAAATCGTTTTGTTATGGCAGAGAATAGTTTGCAGAACCAAAAGAAGGAAGTTTCACTGATATTAGATAATAAAAGTGGAAATGACAATATAAAGACTAAAATTGAAGCGTTGGATTGGAATTACTCTTGTGATTCTTTGATTAAATTTCTCAAGGGTTATGATAACATTGAAGAAAAGGAACGAAAGGATGGCATTGATAGTCTTGAAGAGATTAAAAAAAAGTTATTAGATGGAATGAGATTGAGTTCGTTTGAAGAGTTGTATAAAGAGTATAGTTTAATTGTGGATTTAACTACTGAGAATAATGTATTCTATGTAAATGGTGCTTTTGTGAATGTTGAAGATTTTTCACTACAGGAATTCATAACTAATCATATTAGTGATACGACGACTTTGTTTTTAAAAACGCCTGATTATGACATCAATAAGGATTCTTTACTTCCATTTCGAAAGTGGGTCATTGAAAATAGATTCTTGCACGGGGTTATCCAATTACCAGCAACCGATGACACAGGTCAACTTCTTATTATCATTAGAAAACAATCAATAGACAAAGTTTATTTTGTAGATGCAAGGGGTGGTTATGTGAAGGACAAAAAAGTGGATATTGGGAAGGTGATTTCAACTATTGAAGAGAAAGATTCGGAACACTATTTAGAATTATCTATTGATGCATTTCTTTCAAATAATAGCCAGTATACTATTATTGTCAAGAGGCAGTTTGCCCAAAGATTGGTTTCAACTCCTAAAGAAGGGGAATTATTGGTGCCCCTGAAAGAATTGGTCGATCTGTATGAATCTAAAATTCAAGAGGATGTTCATTGTTATTTTTTGAATAGGCCATATTATTTTTCAAATGATTTGCACGAACCGTTAGAGGCTGTTATGATGCCTCAGGCTCGAAGAGTTCCTGATGAAGAGTTCTTCTTATTCAAGTGGGATGATGCATGTGATGAGTTTTTGTGCGCGTTTCAAACAGAAATAGACTATTTAGATTTAGACCACGATCTTTCTACTGGCATTGAAGATAATTATGACACAGATAAAAAACCAATTATCTGCACATACCCAAATTCGATTATTTTCAAACTAAAAGAAAAACCAGCTGTACCAATTGATCCTTATTATTTGAAGAAATTATTCTATTCCTCGGAATCATCGGAAGGAGTCATTGCCCAATTGAACTATTACAAACTTCCATATTGTGATTTTTCAATGAATAATGAAGATTTCCTTTCTATTGTAGTTGCCATTCCATCAATAGAAGAGCAGCAGCGAATCCTCGATATTGACAGACAGAAAGCTCTTGCCGACACGCAAGAGGAAATCAAGAAAAATTTCGAGTCGTACAAGCAAGATATTCGCATGAAGAAACACGCTTTGGCGCAGACGCTTCGCGTGATGAAAGGCTGGTGGATGAATTTACAGATGGCGCGAGAAAACGGCAACGGCGTGATTGACGACACAGCAACCATTGGGCAGTTGCATCCTGTCGCTGTCAAAGACATTTTCGGAAATATTGACCACGAAATGAACATGTTGTTCAAACAAGTGAACTCGTTTAACATGGGCGACACGATGAAGGTGGGTGTTTTTGATGCCAAGGACTTTATTCAGCAGTATGTGAACCATCACGACCCAATGTTTGAATATCAATGTGAATTGCCCGAAAAAGCGACCAATATTCGTTTCCCCAAAGAAGCATTTCAAATCATTTTGGACAACATTTCTTCCAATGCTTGTTCTCATGGTTTCAAGGGAAGGGAAAAGGAGAAAAACATTATTCGGATAATAGCGGAAATCAAAGGCCAGGATTTAATCATTCGTGTAGACAATAACGGCAAACCTATGCCCGTTGGAATGACAGCCGAAAAAGTATTCACTTACGGTGATACTACAGAGGAAGGTTCGGACGAGCATGGAGGTTTGGGAGGCTACCAGATTAAAGACCTGATGACAAAGTTTGGAGGTGAGGTAGATTTGGAATTGAACACAGAAGCCGATTTCCCCGTGGCTTATAAATTGGTTTTCAGAGATGTGAACATATACAAATGACAAAAGTATGAGCGATAAGGTATTTTACAAGGTTCTTTTGGTAGACGACAATAAGGCTTTGGGAACATCGCTTCAGCCTCAGGCCGAACAGTATTGTTTGGACTTGCAACAATGCGAGTGCTGGGAAGATTCCAAGCGGGTACTTTCCAATAAAAACGATTTTCTTGAATGGGATGCCATTATACTTGATGCAAGATGCGTGGATAGAAAAGGGAATCCGGCAGACTTGCATTTTCTCCAAATTGCGCTTACTGATTTTAATGGGCTTTGTGAACGCTTTAACTCAGAGATTCCGTGGTATGTTTTGACCGCTGGAGGCAAAGAGGACTTTGATTTCGTTATGGAAGGCATAAAGCGCATTCCACGAGACGAAAAGGATTGGGGCAAAATGCTCTATTTCAAAGACAAGCCTCGTGATGAAAAAGGCAAAGACGATGTTGATTATTTGTTTGAGAACATACAAAGAGCAGCACCACTTAGGACAAGAAACAAAATCAAGCATCAGTATTCAGCCTTGTTTGAGGTAATGAAATCATGTCAATTTGAGCCTGAAAGCGAGGAAATCATGATTAGCGTTTTGTCTGCACTTCATTTTCCTGAAGACAACAAGGAGTTTAAACCAGTTTTGTACTACAACAGTTTGAGGCAAATGGTAGAATACCTTTTCAGGGCAACGAATAAAATAGGTTTGCTTCCAGATTATTTCATCGAAAAAGGGAAGGTCAATCTTCAAGGTTCAAGCTTATATTTGGCAGGTGAAGCCTTCACTCCAAGCAAAGATTCAACAATAGTTTCCATCCGTTACGGTGAAAAGGGCGAGAGCGTTTTCCATAAGAACATAGCAAGTATTGTCAAAAACATTCTAAGCGTTACTAGTCATCATTCTCACACGATAGAAATTGATAAAGAGGATGAAGAAGAATTGTTGGCTTATTATTTAGAAACTCGTTCTCCAAACCTGTTGTTTGGCTATGCTCTCCAGCTATGCGAGGTGATTATTTGGTTCGGCAATTACGCCAAAAGCCATAATGACAGGGAAGCCAATTTGGCGAAATGCAAGGTGGTTAAAAAAGAAACTGAATCCATATTGGAACAAAAGCCAGTAATTGAAGAATATGAAGGCAAGACTTTTCTGTTGGAACAAGACGAAAAAGGGAATCTTCATTGTGGATATTGTTTGGTGTCATATAAACAAAACCAAGATAAAATCGGAAGAATGGTTCTGCTAAAGAATGTGGTAGAAAACAAAAACAGTGGAGAGTTGAAAAAAATGTATCCTCTTTATGCTTCAAGAATTGAAGTTGTTGAATGAGTATGTCCACCTTGTATTACGCACAAATAGTAAAACTGGATAAAAAAAGCATTGAAAAGACTAAAAAGCTACCCAAGATTACTTATAATCTGGAAGATTGACAACTATTACAAAAGCTTTCCTACGCGATTATCAACGAAGCCGCTGCAATCTTACTCAAATTGCAGCGGCTTCGTTTTATTTGAAAGTTTACACTTACTTGAAGATACTCCCCAAAATGGAGCGGACAATGCTCTTGCCGAGGCTGCGGCCTATGGTCGTGGCCGTGGTGTTGATGGTCTTTTCCAGCGCCTTGCCTGCCGTCGATTTCTTCTTTCTGGTGGTCGTGCTTCTGGAGCTGGTGCTTCTCGAACGTTCCTTCTCCTTGGCTTCCTTGGCCTTGCGCTTCTCTTCCTCTTCGGCTTCTTTCTGGAGGCGCTTCTCTTCTTGTTTTTGTTGTTCCACAAGCAGTTCGTATGCGCTTTCGCGGTCAAAGCTCTTGTCGTAAACGCCGTAAAGTCGCGAGTTGCGAATCAGCTTGCTGCGCTGCTCATCTGTGATGGCCCCGATTTGGCTGAGCGGAAAGAGAATCTTGGCGCGTTCAACGATGCAAGGTGCGCCTTTTTCGTCGAGCAGTGAGACCAAAGCCTCGCCTGTACCCAATTCAAGGATGGCGGTTTCGGTGTTGAAGCTCGGGTTGGCACGGAAAGTTTGTGCAGCAGCTTTCACCGCCTTTTGTTCCTTGGGTGTGTAAGCCCTCAGTCCGTGCAAGATGCGGTTGCCGAGCTGACCAGCGATGGCCTCGGGGATGTCGTCGGGGCTTTGGGTGACGAAATACACGCCAACACCTTTCGAGCGCACCAAACGGATGACTTGCTCAATCTTGTCGACCAAGGCTTTCGAGGTGTCCTTGAAAAGCATGTGGGCCTCGTCGAAGAAGAAGATGAGTTTGGGCATGGGTAGGTCGCCCACTTCGGGCAGCTGCGTGTAAAGTTCGCTCAGCAGCCAAAGCAGGAAGGTGGAATAAAGCTTCGGATTGAGCATCAGCTTGTCGGCGGCCAGCACGTTCATCACGCCCTTTCCGTTTTCGGTTTGGAGGAAGTCGAACACGTTGAAGTCAGGCTCGCCGAAAAAGATTTCGCCGCCCTCGGCCTCCAAAGCCAGCAAGGCACGCTGGATGGCACCCACACTCACCGACGAAACGGTTCCGTAAGTGGTGGTGAACTCCTTCGCGTTTTTGGCCACATAATCGAGCATCATGCGCAAGTCCTTCATGTCGATGAGGAGCAAGCCTCGGTCGTCGGCAATCTTGAAGACGATGTTGAGAATGCCCGTTTGGGTCTCGTTGAGGCCAAGCAAACGCGCCAGCAGTTGCGGACCCATATCCGAAATCGTGGCTCTCAAAGGATGTCCTTGTTCGCCATACACGTCGAAAAAGCGTGTCGGGCAACCATGGAAGTTCGGGTTTTCGATGCCAAATTCAGGGCAACGCTTCTCGATGAAGCCACTCATCTGTCCCGCCTGGCTGATGCCCGAGAGGTCGCCTTTCATGTCGGCCATGAAGCAGGGAACGCCAGCCTGGCTGAACGATTCGGCCAGCACTTGTAGGGTGACGGTCTTGCCCGTACCCGTGGCACCGGCAATCAGGCCGTGTCGGTTGGCCATCTTGCCAATCATATTGATGTTTCCGTTGTCGCAATGCGCGATGTAGAGTTGATTGTCGTCGGTATACATGTTAGTTTGATTTGAAATTCAAAGATTTAAGATTTAAAGATTCAAAATTCAAAGATTCAAAATTCCACATTCCTAATTCCGCATTCCGCATTAATTCCAAACCGAATATACTTGATGGTCAGTCCTTGGTCGAGCCACATCTGTTCGTAGAAGGTTCGGATGGTCTTCACCTCGAGGTTGTCGTCATTGGCATAAAGGTCATTGGTGGCATAAAGCAACGGAAGACCCTGTTTTTCAACCACATCGTGCAAAGTAAACTCGTACATGACGGGACTGTCGGTCTTGAGGTTAAGAATGCCATCGGCGCGAACTATCTTGCGATAACGATCGAGAAACTCGGGCGAGGTGAGGCGATGCCGTGCATTGCGTGCGCCTTCGCCAAGATGCGGGTCGGGAAAGGTGACCCAAATCTCCGACACTTCGTCCTTCGCGAAAAAATGCTCAATCTGGTCGATGCGGGCGCGCAGGAAAGCCACGTTTTTCAGGCCTTCCTCATTCGATTGTTTCAGTCCGCGCCAAATGCGGGCGCCTTTGATGTCGACACCTATATAATTAATGTCGCGATGCACACGGGCCAGACCGACGGTGTATTCTCCCTTGCCGCAGCCCAATTCCAGCACGATGGGATTGGCGTTGTGGAAGAAGTCGGTGTGCCACTTGCCTTGCAGCGGGAAGCCCTCGCCCATGATGCGTTCATAACTGTATTCGAACAAGTTAGGGAAAGTCTTGTTCTCCGCGAAGCGTTCTAGTTTATTCTTTTTTGACATATTCTTTTGTTAGGCAGGGACTTACGTCTCCTGTTTATTGGTCTGTCGTCCCTACGGGACTTCATTCATTTTAATATCCAAGCCTTATATTCTGTGTTGGCCCTAATTTCGCGCAAGGCGGCTGAGGCTTCCTCGTCGGTGGCATAGCGCCCAAACGAAACGAACCACTTGCTGCCCCGCAGTTCATAGAAGGCCGACATGTATCCTTTCTCTTTCAGCGTGTTGGCCAAACGCGCTGCGTTCTCCTCCTGACCGAAACAGCCCGCAATGATACGGATGTTGGCCCCAGATGTTTCCACCACGGGTTGCTCAACGGTCGAATTCTCAATCACTGGTTCTTCAACAGTCTCTTGTTCAGCAGGTTGCACAACAGAATCGGTGACAATGGATTCTTCACTTTGTTCTTGTTTCTCAACGAAACCAGTCATCGCGTCCCAGTCCACCGAATAGCTCGGCAGCGTGACATTGATTGGGTCGACGACTGTCGGGCGTTTTGGCTTGAACCATTGGCCGAAGTCGACGACCTTGAAATAATGCAGGCCGAAACCGACACCCGCCAAAAGCAACACGCCCAACAACAACCAGAGCCAGCCGCGACGGCGTTGGGCGCTGTCGTCATCATCGTGCTTATCAAATTCATGCACAGCTTTTTCGTCGACCGTGACGGGCGTATTTTTATCTTTCTGTTGCCGTTCAATCTCGGCCTTGATTTCGTCTTTGGTCTTGGGCCGCAGCACCGGAACGGGTGTGAAGTCGCAAAGGCCGAAAGCGTCGGCATTGTAGTTCAGCGTGGCATCCTGCTCAAAAAGGAGGTCTCCAGCCCAGTCGAAGCTCAGCTTGCCCACATTGGGCAGTGTCACTTTCTTGCCTTCCTTCAAGTTGTTGAAACAATCGGAAACGAACATCGCCAAAAGGCGACGCGCTTCCTCTTCGGGAATGTCGTTTTTCTCCGACATATAGCTGACAACCAAATCGTTATCTTCGCGCAAAGCAGCATCAAACGTGACCTCGCTCGTGGGCATGGCAAAATAATTCGCCACGGGGTTCACCTTTGCCGAAAGAGGCTTCTTGACGAACGCACCCAATCCCGGCACCACCACCGTGTCGCGCACAAACAGAAGGTCGGATATGGCATCAGCAATCGAAATCATCATTCAAAGTTTTGGTTCTCAGCGAATTCATTCGCCTTAAAAAGGTCGTCGGGCAAATCGATGGAGAAGTTTTCCCTTCCTGTGATACCCATGCGGACACGAAGTCCGTTTTCGAGCCAGCGCAATTGCTCCAACGACTCAGCCATTTCGAGCTTAGTAGGCTGCATTTCTGCTATTTGGCACAACGTTGCTGTCTTAAAGCCATAAATCCCGATATGCTTGTAGAACGTTCCCTTTGCGAGCCAGTCCTTTCGGTCGACATTGCGCATGAAAGGAATGGGATTGCGACTGAAATACAGCGCGTTGCTGTCATTATCCATCGCCACCTTGACCACATTGGGGTTGAACAACTCGTCCTCGTCTTCGATAAGCCGCGCCAACGAAGCAATTGGCGTATCTTTCATAGCAATCAAGTCGACGACTTGGTTGATTTGATCAGGATTGATGAAAGGCTCATCGCCCTGAATATTAACCACTGCATCATACTGTTTGTCAATCATATACAATGCTTCCCGACAACGGTCGGTGCCTGAGGGATGGTTGGGGTTGGTCAGCGCATATTGTCCGCCGAACTTCAGCACTTCGTCGGCAATGCGCATGTCGTCGGTGGCCACCACCACAGCGTCCAACTTCGACTTCCAAGCCTGTTCGCAAACGCGCTGGATCATTGTTTTTCCTTTAATCATAGCCAGAGGCTTGCCAGGGAAGCGCGTCGAGTTATATCGCGAGGGAATAATACCTACTACTTTCATAATCAAAACAATCCATTAAGTGAACCTTCAATTCTGTCGACCACCGTACTCAAATCCTCAGGGTTTTCAAGTTCGATGTTGTCGGTATCGATGATGAGCAGCTTGCCATCGTTGTATTCGCTGATCCACTTCTCGTAACGCTCGTTGAGGTTGGTCAGGTAGCTGATGCTGATGCTTTGCTCAAACTCGCGGTTGCGCTTGGCGATGTGACGAATCAGGGTAGGCACCGAAGCCCGGAGGTAAATCAACAGGTCGGGCGGTTGCAAGAACTTGGTCATCAACTCGAACAACGACTGATAGTTCTCGAAATCACGGGTTTCCATCAGCCCCATCGAGTAGAGGTTGGCCGCGAAGATGTGCGCATCCTCGTAGATGGTGCGGTCTTGAATGACATCCTCGCCGCTCTTGCGGATGTCCATCACCTGACGGAAGCGGCTGTTGAGGAAAAACACCTGAATGTTGAACGACCAGCGTTGCATATCCTCATAGAAACTATCCAAGTAAGGATTGTTTGCAACTTCCTCATAATGAGGCTTCCAATTGAAATGCTTGGCCAAAAGACCCGTGAGTGTGGTCTTGCCTGAGCCAATATTGCCTGCTACTGCGATGTGCATGTTGCTTGAATTTTTATAGGGTGTAAGAAGTGGCTAAATTAAGGAAAAGTCTGCAATGCAAGCACATTTTTTTTGCAAAAAAATGACAATTTATTGAATTTCAACCGCCTATACTTTTTCCGCCCATAGATCCCAGCCTTCGCACAACCTACCGCAGGGATGACATGGGCGGAGCTTCAACTCTAAACTTTTTCCGCCCATAGATCCCAACCTTCGCACAACCCGCCGCAGGAATGACATGGGCGGAGCTTCAACTCTAACCTTTTTCCGCCCATAGATCCCAACCTTCACGCAACCCACCGCAGGGATGACATGGGCGGAGCCTTCAGCTCTAAACTTTTTCCGCCCATAGATCCCAACCTTCGCACAACCCGCCGCAGGGATGACATGGGCGGAGCTTCAACTCTAAACTTTTTCCGCCCATAGATCCCAGTCTTCGCACAACCCACCGCAGGGATGACATGGGCGGAGCTACAGTTCTACTAAACTACTTCGGCGCCTTAACCAACAAATACACGCCGAGGATGGCGAAAATGAAATTGGGAATCCAGACGGCCATGAAGGGCGACAGGCTGCCCGAAATGGCGTATGACTTTGAAATTTGCATGAAAAGGATGTAGGCGAAGGCGATGGTGATGCCCAAGCCTAAATGCATACCGATGCCGCCACGGGTCTTGCGGCTCGACAAGGCTGCGCCAATCAGCGTGAGGATGATGATGGCCGCCGGAGCAGCCATGCGGCGTTGCATCTCCACCTTGTATTCCATCACGCCCTCCGAGCCTTTTTCCTCCATCGACTGGATGTGCTCGCGCAGCTCGAAATAGTTCATTTCCTCGAAGTCCTCCTTCATCGTGTAAAGGTCTTTGGGCGACAGGTTGAGCGTGGTGCGATAGTCGCGGCCTTGCTCGATGCGCTCTTCGTCGCCGTCGATGTAGCGCACGGTGTAAGGGTCGAATTTCCAACTGTTTGGGCCTAATGTGTCGTGATACAAAACATCACCCAACGCCTTGAATTTCAGTTCGGTGCCGTCATATTGTTCCCACGAAAACTTAAAGCCGTATTGCCGTGAGAAATTATAGCTCTCCACATAGACATATTCGTCCTTCCCGATTTGAATATGCACGTTGCGGCCTGCACTCTGCGTCAAGCGTTCCATATACTCGTCCTTGAACTTCCGCCGAATTTCGTTGGTCTTGGGAATCAGGAAGTTGCCGAGATAAAGCGACATCACTGCAATGGTCACCGCCGCCATCATATAAGGAAAGAGGAAACGCCAAAAACTGACGCCACTGCTCAAAATGGCGATGATTTCGGTGCGCGAGGCCATCTTGGAGGTGAAAAACACCACGGCAATGAAGGCGAAAAGGTGGATATAGAGGTTAATATAATAAGGTATCGACATGACGTAATAGTCCACCACCACCCGCTGCCACGGCGCATTGTGCTTCAGGAAGCTGTCGATGTTCTCCGAAACGTCGAAAATCATCACGATGATGATGAGCATCGAAATGGCGAAGAAAAACGTGCCGATGAACTTCTTGAATATGTAGAGGTCTATTTTTCTCATTTTCTTGACTGCGGAACGCGGGACTATAATCTTCGGGTGACTCGGGGGAGCATTTGATCGCGCCATGCGGCAAAGTCGCCTGTGATGATGTGCTTGCGTGCTTCGCGCACAAGCCATAGGTAGAAACCGAGGTTATGCAAGCTGGCAATCATGGGGCCGAGGCTCTCGCCTGCCACGAACAAATGACGCAGATAGGCTCGGGAATATTGTGTATCAACGAAAGTTTCGCCCGCAGGGTCCAAAGGCGAGAAATCGGTTTTCCACTTCTCGTTCTTCATGTTCATGATGCCTTCGGAGGTGAAAATCATGCCGTTGCGTCCATTGCGGGTGGGCATCACGCAGTCGAACATGTCGACACCACGCGAGATGCTTTCGAGGATGTTGGCAGGTGTGCCAACGCCCATCAGGTAGCGCGGCTTGTCGGTAGGCAAAATGGCGTTGACCAACTCTATCATCTCATACATCTTTTCCGTCGGTTCGCCCACGGCCAATCCCCCGATGGCGTTGCCGACGGCGTTTTTGGAGGCAATGTATTCGGCAGAACGCTCGCGCAGGTCGCGGTAGACGCAACCTTGCACGATGGGAAACAGGGCTTGCTCGTAGCCATATTTCGGTTCGGTGGCCGCAAAGCGCTCGCAGCAGCGGTCGAGCCAGCGGTGTGTGCGCTCCATCGACTGGCGGGCATAACCATAGTCGGCGGTGCCGGGCGTACATTCGTCGAAGGCCATCATGATGTCGGCACCGATGCTGCGCTCAATGTCCATCACGCGCTCAGGCGTGAACAAATGCCTTGAGCCGTCAATGTGCGACTGGAACGTGACGCCTTCTTCTTTCATTTTTCGGATGCCCGTCAGCGAAAACACCTGAAAACCACCACTATCAGTCAGTATCGGTCGGTCCCAGCCGTTGAATTTATGGAGTCCGCCTGCGGCTTCCAGCACGTCCAAACCTGGGCGGAGATATAAATGATAGGTGTTGCCCAAGATGATTTGCGCCTTCACCTCGTCGCGCACGTCGCGGATGTGGCACGCCTTGACGGTGCCAGCCGTACCCACCGGCATGAAGATAGGCGTCTCAATCGGGCCATGATCAGTGTGCAAAACGCCAGCCCTTGCGTTGCTTTTCGGGTCGTTGGAAACTAAGCTAAAATTCATTCGTCCTATTTTCGTGCAAAAATACGACTTTTTTCAACACTTTTTCCTATTTTTGCAATTCCCAAAATCAAACCCATCATGCAATTCAGCTTTAACTATAACAACCTAAGTTTCATTATTTTAATCGTTTTTGGCATAGCCTTGCTCGTGCAGTTGCTCTATCATTGGCTGATGTTTTCGCGCTTGGCGTTCCACAAAAACCATCATCGCCCAAAAGCCGACAGCGAACTTGAGCCTGTTTCGATAGTGCTTTGTGCCAGAAATGCTTACGAGTATCTCAACGATCTGATTCCCGTTTTGCTCGGCCAAGATTATCCCGATTTCGAGATTGTCATCGTCAACGACTGCTCCGACGACGAGACCGAAGAATACCTCAAGGACCTTGAGCGAAGGGAACCGCGCATCAAGCCTGTGCAACTCAAGCAGCACCTCAATTTCTTCAACGGCAAGAAATTCCCGCTGTCGATGGGCATCAAGTCGGCGCAAAACGACCTCATCGTGCTGACCGACTGCAACTGTATGCCATCCAACGACCAATGGCTGCGCAGCGTGGTGAACTGCTACGGCAAAAACACGGAAGTGGTCATCGGCTACAGCCCGTTCTTCCAAAAGAAAGGCTTACTCAACCAGCTGATGCGCTTCGACGCGCTGCAAAACGGCCTGCTTTACCTTTCGGCAGCCCTAAAAGGCCATCCCTACATGGGCAGCGGAAAGAATCTTTCATATCGTAAGGAATTGTTTTACAGAAACAAAGGCTTCACTTCGCACTACACCACGTCCGTTGGCGACGATGACCTCTTTGTCAGCCAAGTGGCCACCAAAAAGAACACCGAAGTACTGATTGACGCCGAGAACAACGTGCACACCACTCCGACGGGCAACTTCCGCCTATGGATACGCCAGAAAAGTAGCCGCTATTCCACCATTCAGCAGTACAATCCACGCACCCGACTGATGCTCAGCGTGTTCTACATTTCACAATTCCTATTTTATGCCTCTTTCATCGCGCTGATGTGCCTCAGTCCGGCTTTCAGCATTGCCAACGGAGCCGCGTTCTACATTCCCATCCTCGTGTTTTTCTTCCTCTTGCGCTACTGTTCGCAACTGATTATTTACCACAAATCGTCGAAGCGCTTGGGCGAAAAAGGCCTGCTCCCTGGCTTGATAGCCTACGACCTGCTGTTTGCCCTCCTCTCGCCCTTCTTGAGGCTCATGGGACGGATGGGCGTGGGAGTGGAGTGAATGGTTGAAAACAAGGCTCACATAATCTATGCCCAAACCGTCAGTGATTCAGCCCTTATACCTTATTACCGAGGTGCCATCGGCATTGAAAAACACCAGTAGGACTTGGCCCTGCAAAACTTCAACGAAAGCTTCAACGAAATCAGCGGGAAAGGCCACGAAGATGTGGAAGCCAACATTTTGGTCTACAAAGGATTGGCTTTTTCAAGGCTCAAAATGTACGACTCAACGATGAGGTGCGTCGACACGGGCATCAGCCATGCCCTGCGCAACAACTACCTCTACATCGAAGAACGTGGCCTCGAAATCAAGCAGGACATTCTCTACGAAACGATAGACTACGAGGCCTACGCTGAGGTGTCGCGACAATTCAAGAACATCCGAGACAGCCTGGAAAAAGCCGAAAACGTGGAGCGACTGCAACAACTCGAATTCGACCGCCAATTTGCCGTGGCCATGGGCGACGCACTCAATGCCTTCATCGACTCGCCCGAGATGCTGATGCAAGGCAAGATCCACGTTTCCTTCAAAGCTCGCATCAGAAGCGGACAGCAAAACATGACCGTCGTGGGCCTGTGCCGCAACACCACCGACCCGCAGCCCTACGACATGGCAGGCTTCTACATGACCAGCGAATGGACGCAGTACGACTTCGACCTCAACATGCCTGTGGCTGACACGGTCTTCATCCAAATCAACGGCTTCACCACCTGGTATTTGGACGACATGGTCATCACCATGGACGTTGACGGCGTGAGTGAAGACACGGAAAGCGCAGTGGCGGTCTATCCCAACCCCGCCGACAACAGGCTGCACTTAGACGGCGTGGCCGACGAAGTGACCGCTTACGACATGAAAGGCGCACAAGTGCTACGCCTGTTCAACACTAACGAAGTCGACACCAGCGCGCTGCCCAACGGCATCTATCTCTTCAGCATCCGCATGGCTGAAGGCATGACTACCAAGCAAATCATCATTAACCATTAAATAATTAAAAAAAATGAAAAAGAAAACCATAGTCTTTGGACTGATAACCATGCTGTTGCCATTCTTCTCGATGGCACAAACAAAAGACATCGTCGAAACAGTGACGGTGGGAACGGGAACAAACGCAAACTATATTGTGCCGTTTACGATGAACTGGGAGTATTCCATGACACAACAAATCTATCCCGCCTCGAAAATCAACCAAGTTGGAACAATAAGCACAATCATGGCGATGCCAACATCTATCTCGATGACGTAACCATCACGACTGCCATCACGATAGAAAAGGAAATCGCAGGCTACAGCGACAGCCAAGATGCTGGCTACTACCTGATTGCCTCGCCAACGGAGACCGAAATCACGCCCACGGATGTAAACGGCTTCGTCACCAACGACTACGACCTTTACTACTTTTTGTTTCGGAAAGCCAGCAGGCATTGGACTGCTGGCTTTTTTTCATCTCAACCACAGCATTTGCCCTTTTTGCAAACGAGCACCTTTCTTCAAACCATTCATTTTCAGTATTCTATCAGGATTTACGGCAAAGCGCAGGGCCACGTCGCGGAGGGTTTCGCCTTCGGCGACGGTGTATTTGCGGGCTTTCCAGTTGCGGTTTTTCAGCTTGGCGAGATAAACCACATCGCCGCTGTGGAAAACGGTCTCGTCGGGACGGCTTATCAGGTTGTATTCACATATTTTCCTGACTTGCAATCCACATTCCTTGGCTATGTGCTCGGGCGTTTCGCCTTCCTTGGCAAAGATGAAACGCACCCCGTTGTTTTCATAAATGAAACGTTTTGACCCCGTCATGTCGGCCAACGGAAACAGCGAGCGATTGGAAGGCGAGTAGGCAAATTCGTTCAGCTCCTCTCGCAAGCGTTCGGTTGTCTCGTCAACAGGTTGTTCTTCCGCTTGGTCCTCCAGAATCGCCCCTAATGCGATTTGGTCGTATTTCGTCAAATCGTAAAGCTCGATGCGGTCGATGAGCAGCTGGGCATACTTCGGGTTGGTGGCATAGCCCGCCGCCTTGAGGCCTTTGGCCCAGCCCACGTAGTCGGTGATTTCGAGGTCGAACAGGGCAGAATAGCGTCCACGCGAGGTCAGGAACAGCGAATGGTCGACAAACGACTCCTCGGCGTTCTTGTACTTGCGGAAGCACTCGTCCTTCTCGTCGTCGTCCATCGTGTAGGTGTCGCCCGTCCAGCCTTTGTGACACTTGATGCCGAAATGGTTCTTGGCTTCGCGCGCCAAGGCACTATTGCCCGCCCCCGATTCCAAGATGCCCTGCGCCAGTGTAATCGAGGCAGGAATCTTGTGCTCGCGCATTTCGCGTATGGCGATGTCCTTGTAGGTCTGGATATATTCCTCGGGAGTGATGCGCTGTGCCATGAGCGCCAACGGAGCAACGAGCGTGAACAGAAGTAAAAGCTTTTTCATTTGAATATAGTTACTATGACCATTGACTATGACCATAACCGCTTAATCATGGAAACAAGGCGACTAGCTTTTTTTTAGACCTTTTCAAAGTCCATAAAAAAACTGTTTGGCCTTTTCTTCGTAAAAGTGGTCATAGTCATGATCCTCAGTCATTGTAAGAAACGCAACAGCTCGATTTTTCGTATAAATTCCAAACAAAAACATCGAAGCATCAACTTTTTCACTATCTTTGAAGCCAATTTTTTGCACGACTATGGATACAACAAGCCTTTTCAAATACTTTCCCGAGCTGAACGACAAGCAAAAGGAACAATACAACCAACTGAAAGACTTATACTTAGATTGGAACTCAAAAATCAACGTGATTTCGCGGAAGGACATGGAGCACTTCTATGAGCATCATGTATTACATTCGTTGGCCATCGCCAAATACTTCGAGCTGCTGCCTGGCATGAAGGTGATGGACCTTGGCACAGGAGGCGGTTTTCCGGGCATTCCGTTGGCCATCATGTTTCCGCAGACCGAATTCTACCTCATCGACGGCACTGGCAAGAAAATCAAGGTGGTGGACGCCGTGAAAGATGCCATCGGGTTGGAGAACGTGGTGGCCGAGCACAAACGCGCAGAAGAGGTGAAGGACAAATTTGACGTGATCACCGGTCGCGCCGTGATGACCTTGCCCGAAATCGTCAACCTTGCAGGCAACAAGCTGAGAATCAGAGGAGACGTAGAAGCTGGCGGCATCCTTTATTTGAAAGGTGGCGACCTTGCCGAAGAAATCAGCAAGATCAACCGCTACTGGAGATGCAAGAAAGCCATCATCAGCAAGTGGTTCAAGGAGGAATATTTTACGGAAAAATATGTGGTGCATTTATATTAAGACACGCTTCGCCTCACTGCGTGGAACGACGCAGTCCAGACAAACAACTTAATCCCTATATTGCTTCGTCGTTCCTCCTCGCAAATTGAAGATTCGACGTAGTCAATGACGCAAAGCGACAACTGAACAACAGAACAACAAATAACCATAAAAAATGAAAAAACTAACCCTAACCTTACTCACGACGCTTGCCCTGAGTGCGACCATGCTCGCCCAGCAAGGCATGCAAGTGCCCTTCGACCAGAACGTCAGAAGAGGCAAACTCGAAAACGGACTGACCTACTACATCCGCCACAACGAGAAACCCGCCCAACGCGCCAACTTCTACATCGCGCAAAAGGTAGGCTCCATCCTCGAAGAGGAAGACCAACGCGGCCTCGCCCACTTCCTGGAACACATGGCCTTCAACGGCACACTCAACTATCCCGGCAAGTCGCTCCTTAATTATATGGAGCACAACGGCGTGAAGTTTGGCGAAAACGTGAACGCCTACACGAGCATCGAGCAGACCGTCTACATGCTCACCAACGTGCCGACCACCAACATGAACCTCGTCGACTCATGCATCCTCATCCTCCACGACTGGTCGAGCTTCATCTCGCTCGAAGGCGAGGAAATCGACAAGGAACGCGGTGTCATCATGGAAGAGAAACGCACCCGCAACAGCGCCCAGCAGCGCATGTGGGAGAAAATGCTGCCCGACATCTACCCCAACAGCCCCTACGGCCACCGTATGCCCATCGGCACCGATGAGGTCATCATGGGCTTCGACCATGAAGCACTGCGGGCCTATTACCACAAATGGTATCGCCCCGACCTGCAAGGCATCATCATCATCGGCGACGTCGACGTCAACTTGGTGGAAAGCCACCTGAAGACCATCTTCGAGGACATCCCCGCCCCCATCGACCCCGCCGAGCGCACCCGCTTCGAAGTGGCCGACAACGCCGAACCCATCGTCAGCATCTGCACCGACCCCGAAGAGACCAACTACGACGTTTCGGTGTTCTACAAGCACGACGTGGTGCCCAACGAAGCCAAAAACGACATCAGCTACTGGATGAAAGGCTACATTGACGAACTCGTTGCCACTATGTACAACAACCGTATGCAAGAACTCACGCAAAAAGCCAACCCACCCTTCATCTTCGGCTACGGCTACTACGGCACCTTCTTCGTGAGCGACACCAAGGACGCCTGGACCAGCATGGCCTACGCCAAAGACAAGGAAGGCATCGACGAGGCTTTGTATGCCATCGTGGCCGAAAACAAACGGATGCAGCAATACGGCTTCACCGCTTCGGAGTTTGAACGCGCCAAGGCCGACCTGATGAAACGCATCGAAAACCAATACGACGAGCGCGACAAACAGGAAACCAACAAGCTCTTCAACCCCATCCTCGCCCACTTCCTCACCAACGAGCCATTGATGGGCATTGAAAACGAATACATGCTGCTCAGCCAAATCTTGCCCAATCTTCCCGTCGAAGCCGTCAACGAATATGCCAAGCAGCTCATCCGCGAAGACAACATCGTCATCACCCTGACCGGTCCCGAAAAAGAAGGCGTGGTGCTGCCCACCAAAGCCGAACTCGTCAAATTGTTCGAGAACGCCAACCAAGTCGAGGTGGAGCCTTACGTGGAAACCGTCAGCAACGAGCCGCTCATCGCCACCCTGCCCGTGAAAGGCAGCATCGAGAGCAAGAAACACGACGAAACGTTTGACGCCACCGTGCTCACGCTGAAAAACGGCGTGAAGGTCATCTACAAGCCAACCACCTTCAAGGACGACGAAATTGTGATGTCGGCCTTCAGCTTCGGCGGCTACAGCGTGATGGACCAAAGCGACCCGTATACCTTACAGGAAATCAACTCGTTGGCTACTTTGGGCGGCGTGGGCAACTTCAGTGCCATCGACCTACCCAAGGTCTTGGCCGGAAAGAGAGCCAGCGTTTATCCCAGTATCGGCATGATGACCGAAGGCATGAGCGGCAACTGCTCCGCCCGCGACCTTGAGACCATGCTGCAACTCACCTATTTGTATTTCACCTCACCCCGCAGCGACGAAGAAGCCTTCCAATCCTACATCACACGCGCCAAAGCCATGGTCGCCAACGCCGAATCGGACCCGAACACCGCCTTCCGCGACAACCTGATGCTCGCCATGTACGACAACCATCCGCTCGTCACGCGCATGAGGGTCGACGACTACGACAAAGTGGATTACGCCAAGGCCATGAAACTCTATGCCGACCGCTTCAAGGACGCCAACAACTTCGTTTTCACCTTCGTGGGCAACATCGACCCCGAAACCTTCGAGCCTCTGATTGAGCAATACATCGGTGCCTTGAAGACCAAGAAAAACGACGAAAAGTGGACCAACAAGATACCCACCCTCACCGACAAGAACATGACGAGTCACTACACCAAAGCCATGGAAAACCCGATGGTTTCGTGCTACACCATCTTCAACGGCGACATGGAATACACCCGCAAGAACCAACTCACCATGCAAGCCCTCAACGACGTGATGGACATCGTCTACACCGAAAAAATCCGCGAGGACGAAGGCGGCACCTACGGCGTGGGCGTGCAGGGCAACCTCAGCCTCCGCCCAAAAGAGACCTTCATGTTCCTCATCGGCTTCCAGACCAACAAGGAAATGTACGAAAAGCTGATGGGCATCGCCATCGCCGAGTTGCAGAACGTGGCCAACGAAGGCCCGAGGCCAGAAGACCTCAAGAAAGTGAAGGAATTCCTCATCAAAAAACACAGCGAAGACATGGAGAGCAACCGCTACTGGCTGAACTGCATCCAATCCGTCGAACGCGACAACATGAACCCGATGAAGGACTTCAACGAAATCATCAATGGCATCACCGCCGACGACGTGGCCAACATGGCGAAAGCCGTCCTGAAAGGCTACAAGAAAGAAGTGGTGCAAATACCTGAATGATTTTTCTTACTTTTGCAGCCAAAATGGATTGCCTCGCTTCGCTTGCAATGACGGTAACGGTTACTATTACCGTCATTGCGAGTGAGGAATGAGCGAAGCAAATCGCAGGTTCAACGTAGTTAACCCTAAGAAAGACAACAAATTAATCATTAAAATAACAACATTATGACAGAAAAACTCACATTGAGAGACAACGCCACCATGCGGTGGATTGCCTTGCTGCTCTTGGCCTTGGCCATGTTTTGCAGCTACATTTTCATGGACATTTTGTCCCCCATCAAAGACCTGATGCAAACCGAGCGCGGCTGGGACAGCCTCGCTTTCGGCACCATGCAAGGTGCTGAGACCTTCCTGAACGTGTTCGTGTTCTTCCTCATCTTCGCGGGCATCATCCTCGACAAGATGGGTGTGCGTTTCACCGCCGTGCTTTCGGGCGCCGTGATGCTCGTGGGCGGCATTATCAAGTACTACGCCATCAGCGAGTCGTTCATCGGCAGCAGTGCGGAGACTTGGTTCAACAACAACCTCAACTACATCCCGCTTTTCGATGAGCTGGGTGTTTCGCCTTTCTATCGCGGTATGCCCGCCTCGGCCAAATTGGCAGCCCTCGGCTTCATGATTTTCGGTTGCGGTACTGAGATGGCCGGTATCACCGTGAGCCGTGGTATCGTGAAATGGTTCAAGGGTCGCGAAACGGCTTTGGCCATGGGTTCGGAGATGGCTTTGGCCCGTTTGGGTGTGGCCACCTGCATGATCTTCTCGCCCTATTTCGCCCGCTTGGGTGGCACCGTCAACGTGAGCCGCTCGGTGGCTTTCGGCGTGGTGCTGCTCTGCATCGCCCTCATCATGTTCGTGGTCTATTTCTTCATGGACAAGAAACTCGATGCCCAAACCGGCGAGGCTGAAGAGAAAGACGACCCGTTCAAGATCAGCGACATCGGCAAGATTCTGTCGAGCCTCGGTTTCTGGCTCGTGGCTTTGCTTTGCGTGTTGTATTACTCGGCCATCTTCCCCTTCCAGAAGTACGCCGTCAACATGCTGCAATGCAACCTCACTTTGACTGAACCCGCCGCTGGTTCGTTCTGGGCTGGCGACAGCGTCACCATCGTGCAATACATCATCATGTTGGTCGTGGCCGTGTGCTCGTTTGCCAGCAATTTCTCGAAGAAGAAAGGCCTGAAGTTCGGCTTGATGGCCGTTGCCGTGGTCGCCTTGGTGGTTTATTGCTACATGGGCTACATGCGTGGCACCGCCGAAACCATCTTCGCCGTGTTCCCGTTGCTGGCCGTGGCCATCACGCCCATCCTCGGCAGCTATGTCGACAACAAGGGCAAGGCCGCCTCAATGTTGGTTTGGGGTAGCATCCTTTTGGTGATCTGCCACCTCACTTTCGCTTTCATCCTTCCCAAAGCTTCTGCCAGTAGCCCTGTCGGCGGCGTTATTGTGGCCTATCTGACCATCCTCGTGCTGGGTGCCTCGTTCTCGCTGGTGCCTGCAGCCCTGTGGCCGAGCGTGCCGAAACTGGTCGACGAAAAGATCATTGGCTCAGCTTATGCCCTGATTTTCTGGATCCAGAACATCGGCTTGTGGCTGTTCCCGCTGCTCATCGGCAAGGTGCTGGAAAACACCAACCCCGGCGTTG
>Ga0310697_10001865_pt1 | contig 23475 bp, 20 predicted proteins | sample 172DNAGHGlowgp2_FD_203883 | JGI IMG/M metagenome (GOLD analysis project Ga0310697, IMG submission 203883) | Sheep rumen microbial communities from Palmerston North, Manawatu-Wanganui, New Zealand - 1728 DNA GHGlow gp2 (v2) (version 2) | ecosystem: Host-associated > Mammals > Digestive system >...
CTGACCAACACTTCATGCAATGGAGACAAAAAGGCTCAAGCCATCAATGCCTTCGTAAAGACCTACTTCCCTGACACAGAAGTGATTGCCAATATCAAAGACGGTTTGGACTGCGATGTCACCCTCGGTGACTATACCCAAATCGGGTTCGACGGCAACCTTTTTGGAAAACTTGAATGGGACGAAGTGGACTGTAGTCATGCTTCGCTTTCAACGACAGTGCCCGCCGCCCTAGTTCCAGTTGAAATCACCAATTATGTGACCCGCATCCACGGAAGCCAGACCATCACGAAAATCTCGAAGGACAGACGTGGTTGGGACATCAAGTTGAGCAACGGCATCGAAATCGAATTCGACAAGCGATTCAATGTCATTGATTTCGATGATTGAGACATTTTTCCTCATAGACAGTCAAAAAATCAGAAACGGACGCTCGATTGGGCGTCCGTTTCACTTTCAAGTGTTTGCAACAAAAAAGTTGTTGGGGTCAATCCACGTTTTTGTGGAGGTATGAATTCTCGTCGCTGAGACTGCCGCCTGAAGTCGAATAGTGCGACATGGCATCGTCGGTAGTCGATGAAATTTCCCTGTCGCGACGCATATAGGCCGGTTGGCTTTCAAGCTCCTCCAAGCCTCGCTGTGTCCTGAAATTGAGGCTAAGGGCGCGGAGGCGCTGGCGACGCAGCTCTTCCTTCGGGTCGATTTCCTTGGCCTTGTTGGCTTCCATCACGGCGACTTCTTGCACGGTTTTGGCTTCCACTTCCTCGTGCGTCATGATGCGTGAGGTGATTTCGAAGCCTTCGTCGTCCGACTCCGTCTTGAATGGGTTGTTGTAGACGCGCACGGAGGGCTTTTCCGCTTCATGGGGAGTGGGGGCCACGGGTGCGGTTACAGTCGGGGCAGGAGTGGGTGCTTCAAAGGCCGGAGCCTCGCCGATTTCGTCAGCCTCATCAACGATTTCGTCTTCTTCATTTAACTCAAAAAGCGAATGAACCACGCGCTCGTCGTTGGTAGTCTGGGCAATTGGCTCGGGCATTGCCGGCTCGGGAGTGGTCTCCACAGGAGCTTGTGGCGCAACGGCTACAGGTTGTGTAATCGGGGTTTCGTCGATGGTTTCCACTTCGTTCAGCACATGGACTTTCTTTTCCGTGTTGGCGCGAGGCTCAACGCGTTTTTCGGGTTGGGCTGGAGCGCTGGCAGGTTTCGGGTCGTGGTTGAAGCCTGTGGCAATGAGGGTTACGCTGATGGCGTTGCCGAGGCTTTCGTCGGTGCCGTTGCCCCAAATGACGTCCGACTCGTTGCCGCAGGCGTTTTGCGCGATTTCGAGGATTTCGTCCACTTCGTCGAGCGACACCTCGTCGGTGCCAGAGGTGATATAAAGCAGTATGTTCTTCGCACCTTCGATGTTTGAGTCGTTGAGCAGGGGTGAGTGGATGGCCGCCTTGATGGCCTTCTCGGCTCGGCCTTCGCCTTCGGCTCGGCCTGAACCCATAATGGCTTTCCCGCTGTCCTTCATCACCGTGGTGACATCTTCGAAGTCGACATTGACGTAACCAGGCACGGTGATGATTTCGGCGATGCCTTTGGCAGCCGTGGTCAGCACGTCGTCGGCCTTGCGGAAGGCTTCGGAGAGCTTCATGTTGCCATATTGGTCGCGGAGTTTGTCGGTGCTGATGAGGATGAGCGTGTCGACGCTTTTTTTCAATTCGTCGATGCCTGCTAAGGCTTGCATCTTGCGTTTGCGGCCTTCGCGTTCCATCGGCATGGTGACGATGCCAACGGTCAGGATGCCCATGTCCTTGGCTATTTTGGCAATGACGGGTGCCGCACCAGTGCCAGTGCCGCCGCCCATGCCAGCCGTGACGAAGAGCATCTTGGTGCTGTCGTCGAGCAAGGCCTTGATTTCGTCTTGGCTCATCTCGGCGGCTTCGCGCCCAATGTTGGGGTCGTTGCCGGCTCCGAGGTCGCGCTTGCCAAGGTGTACTTTTGCCTTAATCGAGCTACGCATCAGGGCTTGATGGTCGGTGTTGGCAAGGATGAAGTCGACACCTTGAATACCTTCTTCTGCCATGTGGTTGACAGCGTTGCCGCCGCCGCCGCCCACGCCGACGACTTTGATATAATTGGGCATCGTGGTCTCGGCGGGCCTGAACAGCTCGTCGCCGATGCCGTTTGTGCTATTGTATTGTTCTTCCATGGTATAGAGCTTTTTTATTTGATATCATCGGGTTTGAATATTTCGGAAAGGCGCGTGATGATGCGGACGCCAATACCGCCTTTGTCGGGCTTGTGTTGCTCAGTAGGCATCTCGACGACAGCAGGTTGCTCCTCAACGGGTTGGGTCGGGATGACGGTCTTGGTGGCCTTCTGCGCGCGGATGGCTTCTTGCGAGGCACGCAGCTGCTCGTCGTGTTCCATGCGGTAGAGCGTCTCGATGACGAGTCCGATTCCAGTGGAGTACATCGGGCTGGCCATTTCTTTCAGTTTGCCAGTGGTAAGGTGCTCGTCGGGATGGCCGATGCGCACTTCCATGCCTGTGCTGAATTCGGCCAGCATGTTGATGTGCTTCATCAGTGCACCGCCGCCAGTCAGCACGATGCCGGCGATGAGTTTGTTGTCCGAACGTGCCTTTTGGATTTCGATGTTGACCAACTCGAAGATTTCCTCAAGGCGCGATTGGATGATGCCTGCCAAGTTCTTGAACGAGATTTCCTTGGGCGGACGTCCTTTGATGCCAGGGATGGAGACCACTTCGTCTTCGCGGTTTTCGTCGGCCAAGGCCGATCCGAATTTCACCTTCACTTCTTCGGCATAATGCCTGATGATGGAGCAGCCGGTGCAGATGTCCTCGGTGATGATGTTGCCGCCAAAAGGAATCACGGCGGTGTGCTGGATTTTGTTTTCTTTGAAGATGGCGATGTCGGTGGTGCCACCGCCAATGTCGACGAGAACCACGCCGGCGTCTTTCTCTTCGCTATCGAGTACGGCTTGGGCCGAGGCAATGGGTTCGAGGATCATGTAATCCATCTCAAGACCGGCGTTTTGGATACACTTGACGATGTTTTTGGCCGCCAAGGTCTGGCCAATGATGACGTGGAAATTGGCCTCGATTTTGTGGCCAAGCATACCCACGGGGTTGTTGGCCAACTCGCCGTCGACGTAGATGTCTTGCGCAATGATGTCGATGATTTCCTCACCGGGCATCATGTTGATTTTGCGCGTGTCTTCGCGCAGTTGTTCGAGTTCGGCCTCGGTGATTTCGGTCTCGTGGTTGTCGCGCATCATCACGCCACGGTGCTGTAGGCTCTTGATGTGTTGTCCTGCAATGCCGACGCTGACGCGTTGGATGTCGACGCCCGACTGGTCCGAGGCTTGTTTGACGGCTTTCTTGATGGCCTCTACGGTCTCAAGGATGTTGGTCACTACGCCTCGGCGCACACCCGTTGAAACGGTTTTGCCGTAGCCGAGGATTTCGATTTTCTTGTTTTCTGCCCTGCGGCCCACGATGCAGGCCACTTTGGTGGTTCCGATGTCTAATCCGACGATGATTTTTTCTTCGCTCATTTTTTACTCTTTTTTGTGCAAACTACTTGATTTTTATACTTGAAATTGATGTCTTTCATTTCGCTGATGTCGATGCTCCCGGCCTTTTGCTTGAAGAAGATTTCGGCGCGGCGCAGCTTGTCGGCCATCTGTAGGGTGTCGCCAACGATGACGCGGGCCTTCACGTCTTTCACCGTGATGTCGAATTCGCCTTTGCGGTTGCGATGTATCTGTCCGATGCAACTCTTCATGAACGGGTTGCCTTCGATGGCTTTCCAAACGTGCAAGGCTTCGCTCATGGCCTGGTGATTGGCGATGGTGTCGTTCAGGGCGTAGGAGGTTGAGTCGGTTTGGATGTCGAAGTTGCCGCTGGCGATGAGGACGTAAGGCGTGTAGAGGCGGTTGGTGGGCAGCACTTGTCCGTTTTCGGTGAGGTAGACCGAATGGCCGTCGTTGCCGAAGATGCGCAAAACGGGGTCGTATTCCTTGATGCTGACGTGCAATGTGCCGTCGAGGTCGATGTAGGAGGTGTTGCTCTCAATCCACGGGTTGGCATTGAGGCTTTTCTGGAGGTCGTAGAGGCGGAAGGTGCCAATGTCGTTGTTGCGGAAACGCTCGATGTCCTTGAGCAGGAAGCGCTCTTTGATGAATCCGCTGTCGGAGCTTCGCTCGATGTGCAGTTCGATGGCTTTCACGGGCGAGGTGAGATAGTCCTCGCGGGCGAAGACGAACATGGCAATCAATGCTCCGGCGGTGACGACCCATGTCAGTATGCTTAATATCTTCTTTACCATGTCTTTACTTGTTTTTCTAAGGGTTCAACAAAACGGTCGATGTCGCCTGCGCCCATTGTGATGAGTACTTCAGGCTTCGTGCTGTCAATCAGCGGGATGAGTTGCTCTTTCGAGCAGAGTTGCTTGCCGGCGAGGTTCACCTTGTTCAGTAACGCCTCCGAAGTGATGCCTTCAATAGGTTTTTCGCGGGCAGGGTAGATGTCCAACAGGATGAGTTCGTCGGCAAGGGCCAGGGCTTCGGCGAAGGCGTCCATGAAGTCGCGGGTGCGGCTGAAAAGGTGCGGCTGGAAGACAAGGGTGATTTTCTTGCCTTTGAAAGCTTCCCTGACAGCGTTGAGACAGGCCGTGATTTCAGCAGGATGATGTGCGTAATCGTCGATGTAGCAATGCTTCCCGTTGTTCACCCGGATGTCGAACCGACGTTTCACGCCTTTGAAGGTGGCCAAGGCTTTGGCGATGGCTTCGGGCGTAATGCCGAATTGCCGTGCTGCCACAAAAGCCGCCGTCGCGTTCAGCACGTTGTGTCTTCCTGCCATCGGCAACCTGATTTCAGTAGTTTGGCCTTCGCTGATAATCTTGAAGTCGGTGATGCCGCTTTCCGATTGCATGATTTCGGCGCGGTAGTCGCAGCTTTCACCGAAACCGAAGCGGATGATGTTGTCGGCTTCCACGTCCAAACCTTCCTTGACGATGACTTGCTGCTCGGTGAGTCGGGCGAAGTCGCTGAAACTCTGCACCAAGTGTTTCCTGTCGCCATACACGTCCAGATGGTCGGCATCAATTGAGTTGATGACGCTGATGTTAGGGTGCAGGTGTAGGAACGAGCGGTCGTATTCGTCGGCTTCGGCCACAAGAACGCTGTCGTCGACGTTGCCGAGCAGCAGGTTGCTGTTGAAGTTGTTGGCCACGCCTCCAATGAAAGCGGTGGTGTTGGTGCCACTGGCGTTGAGGATGTGGGCCGTCATGGCCGTGGTGGTGGTTTTGCCGTGAGTGCCTGCGATGGCGATGGTGAAATGGCGTTCCGAGACCTTCCCCAAGGCTTCGGCGCGTTTCAGGATTGGCACGTTGCGATGGCGCAAAGCCTCAAATTCCTTGAGGTCGGCAGGCACGGCAGGCGTGTAGATGACAATCTCGATGAGGGCAGGCAATAGGTTGGGGTTGTCTTCATAATGGATTGCCATGCCCTCATCCTCCAATTGTTTGGTGAGGGGAGAAGGGGTACGGTCGTAGCCGGCTATAGTATAGCCCAAGCTGTGGTAATACCTTGCCAAGGCGCTCATGCCGATGCCGCCGATACCTAAAAAGTAAATCGTATGCCCTTCTCCGCTCTTCATAATCTTTATATTGTGTTTATTGCTTTAATGATTTGGTCTACAATGTCTTCGGCTGCATTTGGACGGGCAAACTTGCCGATGTTGGCTTTCATTTTTTCCTGTCGGTCGCGGTCGGCGACGAGTTGCCACAGGGTTGGGATGAGTTTCGTCTCGGCCTCCGCATTTTTCACCATGATGGCGGCTTCGGCGTCGACGAGTTGCTGTGCGTTCTTGGTCTGATGGTCTTCGGCTGCGGTGGGCAGCGGCACGAAGATGACCGGCTTCTGCACCAAGGCGAGTTCGGAAATCGACATGGCGCCGGCGCGTGAGATGACTACATCGGCGAGGCTGTAGGCCAAGTCCATGCGGTCGATGAAGACGGTGGTTTTCACTGTGGCTTCAAGGCCTAATGCCTTCACCTCTTTTTGGGCTTGTTCCAAATAGCCTTTTCCGGTTTGCCATATCAGTTGCAACTCGCTGCCACAGAAAGCTTTGAGTTGCGCGCTGATGCCTTTGTTGATGCCCAAGGCTCCTTGGCTGCCACCGACGAGCAGCACGACGGTTTTCGTCGGGTCGAGGCCGAAGTAGGCGGCGGCTTCTTCGCGTGGCGCGTTGGCGTTGATGTTGGCGCGCAATGGATTGCCGGTGAAATGAATCTTTTCGGCGGGGAACCATTGTTCCATGTGGTGGTAGGCCACGCAGATGGCTTGGGCTTTTGGGCCTACGTTGCGGTTGGTCTTGCCCGGATACGAGTTCTGCTCTTGAATGACGGTCGGAATGCCGAGCCAATTGGCGGCTTTCAGTGTGGGACCGCTGGCAAAACCTCCAACGCCAATCACTACTTCGGGCTTGAAACGCTTCAGGATGCTACGGGCTTTGGTCAGGCTGCTAACGAGCTTGAACGGCAGCGTGAGTGACGACAAATCTTTTGTAAACCCACTAATCCATAGTCCTTCAATAGGATAGCCTGCCTTTGGCACACGTTCCATCTCCATGCGGCCTTTGGCTCCGATGAAGAGGATTTCAGCATCGGGGAAGCGACGCTTCAGGGCGTCGGCAATGGCGATGGCGGGGAAGATGTGGCCTCCAGTGCCACCGCCGCTGATGATGAATCTATGGTTGGTTTTCATGGTTTTATCCTTCCGTAATTTGTTGCAGTTCAGTTGTTTCTTCTATAATAGGCTCAAGCTGGTTCTCTGTTTCGTCGTCCATCGAGCGGGTGACGCTGAGAATGATGCCGAGGATGATGCCTGTGGCCATCATAGAGGTGCCGCCCATGCTGACGAAAGGTAGCGGTTGGCCCGTCACGGGCAGCAACCCAATCGACACACCCATGTTGATCATGGCTTGCATGATGACCAAGAACCCGAGACCGAAGGCCATAAATGACCCGAACGTGACTGGTTGCTTGATGACGATACGCAAAACCCTCGTAAACAGGATAATATAAAGCATCAGGACGATGATGGCACCCATCACGCCGTATTCTTCGACGATGATGGCAAAGATGAAATCGGAATAGGGGTGGGGCAAGAAATTGCGTTGCTCGCTCTTGCCGGGGCCTTTGCCGAACAACGAGCTTGTGCCGACGGCAATTTTGGCGTAGGTCTGCTGGAAGTGGTGGTCGTCGAAGGGGTCGTAGTTCTCGTCCTTGCTTTCGTCCATGGCCTCGATGCGGCCAATCCAGGTTTGGATGCGGTTTTGTTTGGGTTCGAAGGCGGAAACCACTTCACCATGGGCCAAAGCCTCGGTTTGCGCCTTTTCGGCACGGCGGTTGGCGCTCCTGGTAGAAATGGCATCAACGCCGATGTAAATGCTGAGAAGTACCGCTCCGAAGCCGAGTATGGCCATGATGTGCAGAATCTTCACCCTTCCGATGAAAAGCATGACCAAACACACGACGAGCAGTATTGCCGCTGTCGATAGGTTTTCTGGGAAAATAGCGCCAACAACCGCCAGGATGGGAGCACCGATATAGAGCATGACTGGCCAGAATTTGTGGAGTTGGTCGCCCATCACCACCAATTGGCGCGCCAAATAGGTGATGAGGATGATTTTGGCGATTTCGCTCGGCTGGAACGAGAAGAAACCGATGCTGATGGAACGGCTGGCTTGGTTGATGTTGCGGCCAAACAGCATGGTGTAGACTAATAACGCGATGCAGGGGATGAGCAGCAAATAGGCGGTTTTGGCGTAGTGCTTGTAGTCGACGACGAAGAAAATGAAAATCATCACGAAACCTACCAGCAACGTGCCTGCATGTTTCATCAACAGCTTGCCCGTGTTGCCGTCGTATTTGTTGACGGCCAAGGCACTTGAAGCACTGTAGACCACGATGAGCGAGACGATGGCCAACAACAACGCCACAATCCAAATCACCTTGTCGCTTTTCAGTATCTTATTGATTATGTTCATTTTCCAATTGTCTTACGGCGTTGATGAATCGGTTGCCACGGATTTCATAGTTCTCGTTTTTGTCGTCGGAGGGGCAGGCGGGCGAAAACAGCACCACATCGTTGGCCATGGCTATGATGGAGGCCATCTTGGTGGCTTCCTCGATGCTGTCGGCTTGATAGATGTCTGTCACGGTGTCGCGGAAAGCGCCCACCAGTTCCTTGCTGTCTTTGCCAAGGCAAATCAAAGCCCTGACGCTGTTGCGAACGGCGGCTTTCAGTTCGTTGAAGTTGCCATGATTGTCGCCCCCAACGATCCAAACCACGGGGCTGACGAGGTTTTCCATCGTGAACCACGTTGCGTTGACGCTTTCGGCGCGCGAGTCGTCGTAGTACATCACGCCGTCGATGGTGGCGATGTGTTCCTGACGGTGCCCAACGGTGTCCATGTCGAACAGGCTCTTCTTGATACGTTCTTTCCTGATTTGCAGGACCATAGAGGATATGCCAGCGGCCATGCCTTCGGACTTCCTCGATGCTTTGTTTGTCAATTCTTCCAAGTAAGTCATTTCAAAATCTCCTTTTATTGTTTATTTTCAAATATTATCTAATTTTGAAGGTTATCAGTGTGAATGCGGCCAAAAGTATGGTGACAATCCAGAAACGGATGGTGATTTTCACCTCATGATGGACGGTGTTGTGGCCTTCGCCGCGCCCTTTGAAGGTGACGGTCGAGTTAGGCCATTTTTCCTTGAATTTGCTATAGCTCATGCGGAAGTGGTCGTGCAAAGGAGACGATTTCCAGATGCGGTGTTTGTGTCCGTTTTTTTTGAAGATTTCGACGTCTATGTTGGAGAAAATCTCAAAGAGGAACACGCCGCAGAGCAAAGGTAGCAGCCATTCCTTGTGCATAATGATGGCCGAAACCGCGATGATGCCGCCAATGGTCAGGCTGCCCGTGTCGCCCATGAAGATTTGGGCAGGGAAGGAGTTGAACCAAAGGAAGCCGATGAGCGCTCCGACGAAGGCGGCCAAGAATACCACAAGCTCTTCGCTACCAGGGATATACATCAAGTTGAGGTGGCTGGCAGTGACAGCGTTACTGGAAATGTAGGCCAAAATCAGCAAAGTCAATCCAATGATGGCCGAGTTGCCCGAGGCCATGCCGTCCATGCCGTCGTTGAGGTTGGAACCGTTGCTGACCGCAGCCACGATGAAAACGGTGAGCAATACCAGGAAAATCCAAGCCAAATTGTACATCCACTTGGGTCCGGCCCACTTGAAGAGGTCGGCGTAGTTGAAGTTGTGGTTTTTCACGAAAGGGATGGTGGTTTGGGTCGACTTCACGTCGGGACTTTTGATGACCACTTCCTTGTTGTCCTCGATTTTCACCTGAACCGTCTCGTTGATTTGCACGGCCGGGCTGAAGCGAAGCGTCAGGCCCACGATGAGGCCGAGCAGGATTTGTCCGGCGAGCTTCACCTTTGGCGGCAGGCCGTCTTTTTTCTTTCTGAAGGTCTTGATGTAGTCGTCGGCGAAGCCTAAAACTCCGAGAATCAGCGTTGTGGCAATCATCAGAAGGGTGTAGACGCTATGGATTTTGCTGACGAGCAGCACGGGCACGAGGATGGACGTGATGATGATGACACCGCCCATCGTAGGTACACCTGTTTTTGAGGTATTGTACGGGTCTATGGCTGCGTCGCGCTGCGTTTCGCTGATTTTCTTGCGTTTCAGAAACTTGATGAACCAGTTGCCAAACCACACTGAGACAATCAATGCAATGATGATGGCCGCAGCGGCGCGGAAGGTGACGTAGTTGAACACACCCGCACCAGGGAAGTCGTGTTGATTGAGATAGTTGAACAGATAGTATAACATCGCTTATGCCTCCTTAAATGCTTCCGACAGTTCTTCCTTGTCGTCGAAATGGTTTTTTACTCCGTTGATTATCTGATAGTTTTCGTGTCCCTTGCCGGCCACAAGGATGATGTCGCCCTTTTTGGCCAAAGCCACGGCTGTGCGAATGGCCTCATGGCGGTTGGTGATGCTGAGTACCTTGCGTCTGTCGGCCTCGGCAACGCCTTCGCGCATCTGGCGAATGATTTCGTCGGGGTCTTCGTTGCGCGGGTTGTCGCTCGTGAGGATGACGCGGTCGCTGAGTTTGACGGCGATGGTGGCCATCTCGGGTCGCTTGGTGGCGTCGCGGTTGCCGCCGCAGCCCACCACGGTGATGAGCGTTTCCTTGTGGCAACGCACTTCATTGATGGTTTTCAGCACGTTTTCCAAGGCATCAGGCGTGTGGGCATAGTCGACGATGCCGACGATGCCGCTGTCGGAATGGACCATGTCGAAACGCCCGTTGGCGCCATGCAACTTGCTGATTCCCACCAAAAGTTCGTCCTTGTCGAAGCCCAAGGCAATGGCTGCTCCGTAGATGGCCAACAGGTTGCTGGCATTGAAGCCGCCGACGAGTTGGGTGAAAACTTCCGTGCCGTTCACTTTGAGCATCATGCCGTCGAAGTGGCTTTCCATGACGATGCCCTTGAAGTCGGCGTCGTGTTTCATGGCGTAGCTCAGTTTGCGGGCTTGTGTGTTTTGCAGCATAAATGCACCATTCTTGTCGTCCAAATTGGTAAGCGCGAATGCCGACTGGGGCAGGCTGTCGAAGAATTTCTTCTTGGCGTTGCGGTAGTTGGTCATCGTCTTGTGGTAGTCCAGGTGGTCGTGGGTGAGGTTGGTGAAGATGCCTCCTGCGAAGTGAAGACCTGCGATGCGGTCTTGCGCCACACTATGCGAACTGACTTCCATGAAGGCATATTCGCAACCCTCTTCTGCCATCTGCTTGAGCAAGGTGTTCAACTCGATGGGGTCAGGAGTGGTGTGGGTCGAAGGAATCACCTGACGGTCAATGATGTTTTCGATGGTCGACAGCAGCCCACAGCTGTAGCCAGCCTCGGTGAAAAGCCTATATAGCAATGTGGCAATGGTGGTTTTGCCATTGGTGCCGGTCACACCGACCAATCGCAGTTTTTCCGATGGGTTGCCGAAATAGTTGGAGGCCGCCACGCCCAAAACGTAGGCCGAGTTGTCCACTTTGATGTAGGTTACGCCGTCGCGCTTGGCTTTGGGCATTTTTTCGCAAACCACGGCAATGGCTCCGCTTTCCGTTGCACTCTCGATGTAGTCGTGGCCATCGACTTGGGTGCCTTTCACGGCGAAGAACATGGTGCCTTGCGCTACCTTGCGCGAGTCGAAAGCGATGTCAAGGATGTCAATGTCCTTGTCGCCTTCAATCTCAAGTAGGTTGCAATTGGTGAGTATATTCTTGATTTTCATTTCATTGCAAGTTTAAGGTTCATAATGCTGTTTTGCTTCAAGGTGTCGCCAGCCTGAAGTGATTGCTCTATCACGGTGCCTTGTCCGGTGAAGCGTGTGCTGATACCCATGTTTTCCAAAAGGTAGACGGCATCGCTGACGTTCATGCCCACCACGTCGGGGACGGTGTTGGTGTTGATTTCCGCTTTACGTATTTTCTTTGTCCCGTTGGTGCTTTGCTCAATGGTGACCCATTGTCCGTCCAAGGCGTAGTCGGTATAGTCTGACGAAATGCCATTCAGATAAGCCAAGGCTTGCTCATGGTTGACGATGGCGGGCTTTGTTTCGTCCGTCTCGGTCGTGGTTGCTTTGGTTTCGTCTTCTTGGATGCCCAAACGCAGTGCATAGACCTTTTCGGCGATTTCGCGGAAGCCTGGAGCCGAAACGCTGCCGGCGGCCCAGTGTGCTCCTCTGGCGCGATTCACGACGACGATGCAGGTGTAGCGTGGCTTGTCGGCGGGGAAGTAGCCCACGAAAGTGGTGTTGTAGAGTTTGTGGCCCACACCGGGTTCCCTGTATTTGTAGCCCATCTTCGGGTCGCAGTATTGTGCCGTGCCGGTCTTGCCTGCCGTGCGGAAAGCACAGTCGGCGAGCTGTCGTCTTGCAGTGCCGCGCTCCACCACGCCTTCCAGCATGGTTTGCAGCATCTTGATGGCTTCGGGCGAGGCGATTTGCTCGTTAAGCACCACTGGGTCATACTTCTGTATGGTTTGGTTGCCGCGACGCACTTCTGTCACGAATTGGGGTTTCATCATCTTGCCACCGTTGGCGATGGCGTTGTATAAAGTGATGATTTGCAGTGGTGTGACGTTGACTTCATAACCAATCGACATCCACGGTAGCGACACGTTCGACCAGAGTTTCCTACCGTCTTTGGTCTTGTCGGTGGGGTGCTTGATGTAGGGCTGTGCCTCGCCGGCAATGCCCGTCCCGATTTTCTTGTTGAGACCCAAGGCATACAGCCCATCGACGTATTTCTCCGGGTGCGCCATGAAAGCCTTCGTGACAAGGACCGCCGTTCCTTTGTTCGACGATTGCTCGATGACTTCCTGCACGGTGCAGACGCCAGTCTTGGTAAAAGTGTGGTCGTCGGCCATCTTGCGCTTGGCGAAGAGGATGGGACCGTGGCCGATGTTCACCTTGTCGTCGAGTTTCATCTTGGGGTTGTTGTTGAGCAGCACGATCATCGAGGCGATTTTGAACACCGATCCGGGTTCGTAGCGCTCGGCCATGGCAAAGTTGTACGACTCCTCGTAGAGGTTGGTCTTGTGGTTGAGCTTCAGGTTAGCCATGGCTTTCACATAGCCAGTTTCCACGTCCATCAGGATGGCGCAGCCTTGCTCGGCCTTGTTGGTCGTCAAGGTGTTGTTGAGCGCATTCTCCACAATGTCTTGCAGCTTGATGTCGAAGGTGGTCACCACGTCGTCGCCGTTTTGCGCGTCAACGTCTTCGTCCGAGTCGACGGGAATCCAGCTGTTGTGGTGCAATCGTCTGACCAGTTGCTGGCCGTTTTGGCCACGCAGGTAGTTGTTGTACGCTCCTTCGATGCCCACATAAAGGTTCTCGTTTTCATTGACGTAGCCGATCAGTCGGCCAGCCAGTTCGTTGTAGGGTCGGGTGCGGCTGATGCGTTTTTCGGCGATGATGCCGCCACGGTTAGGACCCATGGCGAAGATGGCAAAGTTCTGCATCTCGCGGAAGTCCTTCAGACTGAGCTTCTTGGCGATGGGCAGATAGCGTTTGCCTTCGGCTTTGGCCTCTGTGAGGTATTTCTTCCAGTTGGCAGCCGTGCGGTGGGGCAGCATTTTGGCCAATTGTTGGCTCAAGGTGTCGATGTATTGGACGAAAACGTCCTGGTCGACAACCTTCGAGTCGAAATAGATGTCGAAGACGGGCACCGAGGTGGCCATCAGGTTGCCCTCGGCAGAGAAAATGTTGCCGCGCGAAGCTTCCAATTCCCTGACGCGATACTCACGCTTTTCGGCCAACTCGATGAGTTCCTTGCTGTCTTTGGTCATGACCAGGCCGATTTTCACCAAAATGGCGATGCCAAATGCAAGAACCAGAAAATAAACCAAATAGGTTTTCCACAAAGTGTCTTTTTTAGGGTCGATACTCATTTTTTTCCTCTTTATATTGTTTTTATTGTTTTTATTCTTCCGTAACGTTGATGCGTATGACGGGTTCCGTCGGGTCTTTGATGCCGGTGCTTGCCAGTTTTCTCGACAGCACCGATTGTTTCGTTGCCTGCATGATGGCCGATTTCAGCTGGATGTATTCCACCTGCAAGTCGTTGAGCTGGCGCGTGGTGCGGGTGATTTCGCGGTTGCGTTCCTCCGCGATGTAGGTGTTGGTAATCAGCACCATAAGCAATACGGTAATGGTTACCAAGAAGGGAAACTGCTTCGCGAATTTCTCTTTGGCAAGGAATCCGCCTCCTAGCACGTTCATCACTTTCTTGATGCCGCCTTCGCTGTTGGCCTTGCGCTCTTTCTTCTGTTTTCTTTCTCTGCTTCTCATTTTCATTTCCTTTCTGCAATTCTCAGTTTGGCACTGCGGGCGCGGCTGTTGCGTTCCATCTCTTCGTCGGAAGGCACTGTCGGCTTGCGCGTGATTAATTTATAAGGTGTCAGCAGGTTGCCGAAGAAGTCTTTCTCTTCCTTGCCTTCGGCGTTGCCGGTTTTCATGAAGTTCTTCACGAGGCGGTCTTCCAGCGAGTGGTACGACATGACGACCAGTCGTCCACCAGGGTTGAGCACGTCGGCACACTGCGAGAGGAAGGCGGTCAGTGCTTCCAGCTCTTGGTTGACCTCGATGCGCAGGGCCTGGAAAATTTGAGCCAGCACCTTGTTCTCGCGGCCTCGCGGCAAGCGACGAGCCACGGCGGCTTTCAGCTCCTCGGTGGTCTCGATAGGTTCGTTGTCGCGTGCCATGACGATGTCGGCAGCCACCAAATGGGCTTGTTGCACCTCGCCGTAGAGGCTGAGGATACGGGCCAAGTCGGTTTGGTCGTAAGTGTTGACGATGGTGGCCGCGTCGGTGGGATTGCTTTGGCTCATGCGCATGTCAAGGTGGCCGTCGAAGCGGGTCGAGAAGCCTTTTTCGGGCGTGTCGAACTGGTGCGACGAAACGCCCAAGTCGGCAATCACGCCGTCAATCTTCCCGTTGTGGTAAAGCTGTATGAAGTTCTTGAAATACTTGAAATTCTGTGGGATGAAAGTGAAACGTGGGTCGTCGAAGGCGTTTTTGGCCGCGTCTTCATCTTGGTCGAACGCATAGAGATGACCGGTCACAAGCCTCCCGAGGATGGCACGCGAGTGGCCGCCGCCGCCAAAGGTGACATCGGCATAAACGCCATCGGGGTTGATGTTCAGGCCCTCGATGCACTCTTCCAACATGACTGGATTGTGATACATTTTGCGTCCTCCTCATTAGATTGTTTTAAGAATTTCAAGGATTTTCTTCTTGTCGACGGTCGCGACCGACTTGTCGTAGCGGTCTTTGTCCCAAATCTCCATTTTGTTGGCCAGGGCTTCCACAACGACCTCCTTGTTCAGGCCGCCGCGTTCCATCAGCTCTTTCGGAATCTGGAGACGTCCGCTGGCGTCCAACTTGGCGAAGCGCACACCTTCGTTCAAGAACCTCAAGGCTTGGGCACCCTCTTCGTCGTAGATGCTGAATCGGGCGCGCAGTTTCAGCTGTTGCTCGTCCCAATCCCTGCGAGTGAACAGGTCGAGACATTTGCTGTTGTCGAACAAACTGGGCCGCATCACGAAGCCTTCCTCCGCTTGCTCGCCCATTTGTTCCCTGAACTCCGAAGGCAGCATGAGGCGGCCTTTGGCGTCAAGTTTACAGTTGAAATGTCCGATTGGGTAGCTCATTTTTTATCTTTCAGTTTTTACGCTGCAAAAATATGCATTTTCTAACATTTCACCCCATTTTCCCCCACTTTTATTGCAAAAAAAGTTTTCAACGGATGTTGTTGATAACTTTGTTGACATCCGCACGGTTGCTTTTCTCGTTAAAAAAAAGGGAACAATGCACTAACGGCATATATTGGGTAATATTGTGTTTTTGCTGATTTTTCAACCAAAAAAGTGCGTGACGTTTTACTTTTTACTATTTTTGCGTGATTTTGCTGAACTATACATTATGGGAACGGAACAGAGCAATCTTATTGACCTGAGGAAAATTTTCACCGCCAAGGTGCCTAAGTTGATGAAACACATGCCCGAATGGCTTTTTCGAAAGATACAAAAGCTGCTGCATGAGGACGACATCAACGAGATTCTGACGAAGTATGCCGACCAACAAGGCCTCGACTTCATCAATGCGGTGGTGGCCGATTTCAACCTTACAGTGGTGCTTCATGGTGTCGACAACCTGATGGCGAGCGACCGTGTGCTTGTGGCTTCCAACCATCCCTTGGGCGGCCTCGACGGTATTGCGCTCATCGGGGCGGTGGGCAACCATCGTGGCGAGACGCTTACACCCGTCAACGACTTCCTGATGTTCGTCAAGAACCTTCAGCCGATTTTTATCCCCGTCAGCAAGGTGGGCAGCGCAACGGCCAACCGGGAAGAGAGCCTTCGCCTCTTCAACGATACCTTTGCCGGCGATGCCACCATCTGCTATTTCCCCTTCGGCCTCTGCTCACGCAAGTCCAAAGGCGGAAAAATCATTGACTTGGACTGGAAGAAAACCTTCCTCACCAAGTCGAAAGCTTATCAGCGCGACATTGTTCCAGTGCACATCGAAGGACGCAACTCAAGCTTTTTCTACAACCTTGCCCGTTGGCGCAAACGTCTGGGTATCAAGGTGAACATTGAGATGGCTTTTCTCGTCGACGAGTTTTTCAAGCAACGCAACAAAACGCTGACCATCAGTTTTGGCAAACCCATTCCTTACCAAACTTTCGACCGTCGGTTCAACGACGCGCAATGGGCCGAGAAGCTTCGCCGCTTCTCCTACCAACTCGGCAAGGACTGCGATTTGGAATTTGACCCTTCAATTGATTACGAGATATGACAATCAAGAAGATTATAGACCCTGTGCCTGTTGAGGCCATCATGGACGAGTTGACCCGCGACAAGTTTTTCCGCAAGACCAACAACGCAGGGAACGAGATTTACATCCTCACGGCACACAATTCGCCTAACATCATGCGCGAAATTGGGCGTCTGCGCGAAATCAGCTTCCGCGATTCGGGCGGCGGCACGGGCTTGGAATGTGACATCGACGAGTTCGACACGCGCGAGGAGAATTTTTTCCATCAACTTATCGTCTGGAACCCCATCGACAAAGCCATCGTGGGCGGTTATCGCCTACTTTTGTGCAACAACCTTCCGTTGGACGAAAACGGTCAGGTCGACACCCCGACGAGTGAGCTTTTCCTTTATTCCGAAAAGTTTGTGAAGGAGTACCTGCCCTATACCATCGAGTTGGGACGCTCGTTTGTGCAACCCGAATACCAGCCTTCGAAGAATCTGTCGAAAGGCATGTATGCCCTTGACAATCTGTGGGATGGATTAGGCTCGTTGGTCGACATCTATCCCGAGGCGAAGTATTATTTCGGCAAGGTGACGATGTATCCGCAGCTGGAACGCACCTCGCGCGACATGATTCTTTATTTCATGCAAAAGCATTTCCCCGACAGGGACAATTTGGTAAGGGTACGCCCCGAACTCAACCTGCCCATCCTTACTGACCGCGCATGGCTGGAGGGCATTTTCAACAATGACAACTATCGCGACGACTACAAGACCTTGGTCAAGCAGGTGCGCGAGCGCGGTGCTGCCGTGCCGCCATTGGTCAATGCTTATATGAATCTGTCGCCCACCTTGCGCACGTTTGGCACGGCACTCAATCCGGGCTTCGGCAAAGTGGAGGAAACGGGCCTGCTGGTCACCATCAGCGACATGTTTGAAGAAAAAGTGAAGCGCCACCTGACCTACGACAAGGACGCTACTCCGTCTCATTTAATCCAAATCAACTAAGCTATGAACATCACCAAAGCCAACTTCCTGATGAGCAACACGAAGTTCGAGTTTTTGCCTCAGGACAACATCCCAGAATATGCCTTCATCGGTCGCTCCAATGTGGGCAAGTCGTCGCTCATCAATATGCTGGTGCAACGTCGAGGTCTGGCCAAGACTTCTTCCGTGCCAGGCAAAACTGTAGCCATCAACCATTTCATTATCAATGATTCATGGTATATCGTCGACCTGCCGGGCTATGGCTATGCGCAACATTCGAAGAAACAGCGTGAGCAGTGGCGTGTGATGATTAATAACTACATCTCGCGTCGGCGCAATTTGGTGTGCACTTTTGTCCTCATCGACTCGCGCCTTGAGCCGCAAAACAACGACTTGGGCTTCGTGGAATGGCTTGGCGAGAACCAAATGCCCTTCTGCATCGTCTTCACCAAGGCCGACAAGGTGTCGAAAGCCGAATTGGACAAGAATGTCAATGCGTTCAAAAACAAGCTGTTGGAAGAATGGGAAGAGTTGCCGCCGATGTTTGTTACCTCTGCGGAAAAGAAAACTGGGCGCGAAGAAATTTTGGCTTATATTGAGGAACAAAACGCTGAGGTGGCCAACCTGATGAACAAACAATGAACTGTAGTTATTTGAACACGGAGCCATTCGGTATTATCGGATTCATTTGCGGCAAGCAGCAAATTCCGTGGAAATCAGCTCCACATCGTAACTATCCGTTCAACCAGGGAAATCCGTGTTCTAAAACCTTAAATATTAAATCCTTAAATCTTAATTCACAATGGGAATCTTAGTGTCATTATTAATCGGAGGCTTGGCCGGCTTCATTGCAGGCAGAATCATGAACAAAGGCATGGGCCTTTGGGTGTGCATCCTCGTCGGTATTGTCGGCGGCGTTTTGGGCAGCTGGCTGTTTGGCCTGCTTGGCGCATCGCCTAACCCCAGTTTCTGGGGCCAACTTTTGGTTGGTACAGTGGGTGCAGTCGTGTTGCTTTGGATTCTTTCTTTGTTCAAGAAGAAATAATCTGATGCTCAACTAAATGAAAAAACGGAGGCGCAATCGTCTCCGTTTTTTTCTATTTGAAATACACTCTCGTTATGCCTGCACCGCCTGTTTCCAAAGAGGCATCGTGGAAGCGTTCCACATCGTGGTTTCGGCTGAGTTTTTCGCGAATCAGCTTGCGCAGGATGCCGTTGCCTTTGCCGTGAAGGATACTTACTTCTTTGATACTCAAAAGTTTGGCTTCGTCCAAATATTTATCTACGATGTCTAAGGCTTCTTCGGCACGTTTGCCGCGCACGTCCAAGGTCAGCTCGAAGTGTTCGGCTTTTTCGCTCAGGTCGTCGGCGATGAGGCCAGCCTGCCAACGGCGTTGTGTCTTCCGGGCTTCGGCGTGGCTCACCTTGCGCAGTTTGTCGGGCGAGGTGCGTAGCTTGATGGTGTCGAAGAGGATGGTGGCATCGGTGTCGCTGATGCTGAGGATTTCGCCCACCACTTGCATTTCGTCGATGCAAACGGTGTCGCCCACCTTTAGCACCACTTCGGTCTCTTCTTGTTTCTTTGTTTCGGCCAGTTCTTTGGCTTTTTGCGCGATTTCATGCTTGGTGGTTTCGAGGTTTTGGCGAATTTCCTTGGTTTTTTGTTTCTCTGCTTGTGCTTCCTTGATTTCGCGTATCGTCCTCTCAATCTGGCTGTTGGCTTTCTGGATGAGTTCTTGTGCTTCGTTGGCGGCATCGCGGAGATACTGCTTTTTCTTGCCTTCAAGTTCGGCCAATAGGTTCTTGTATTTTTCCACAACCTCGGTCAACAGTTGGTCGGCGATGCGCAGGTCTTGCTCTTTCTTGCGGATGGCTTTCTTGTCGACTTCGAGCTGTTGCAGCTGCTTTTCGAACTTCAGGTGCTGGTCGCCGGTGATGTTGGCCGCGTCATCGAGGATTTGTTTTGGGAACCCGATTTTCTTGGCGATTTCGAAGGCGAATGACGAGCCTGGCTTGCCCGTAATCATCATGTACATGGGCTGCATGAACTTGGTGTCGAACAGCATTGCGCCGTTGATGATTCCCTCGTGGTTGTCGGCCAAAAGCTTGAGGTTGGCATAGTGAGTTGTTACCATGCCGAAGGTTCGCTTTTTGTTGAGTTCCAATAGGATAGCCTCTGCGATGGCACCGCCGAGTTGAGGCTCGGTACCCGTTCCGAACTCGTCAATGAGGAACAGTGTTCTCTCGTCGGCATGTTCCAAAAGGGCCTTCATATTAATAAGGTGTGAGCTGTAGGTCGAGAGGTCGTCCAAAATGGATTGTTCGTCGCCGATGTCGATGAAGAGGCTAGCGAAGAGGCCGCATTGCGAGTCGACGCGCATGGGTGGCATCAGGCCGCATTGCAGCATGTATTGCAGGAGTCCGGTGGTTTTGAGGCACACCGATTTGCCGCCTGCATTGGGACCGCTGATGACGAGAATGCGCTGTGTTTCGTCTAAACGCAAATCCAAGGGAACCACTTGCTTGCCTTGGGCTTTCAGCTTTTGTTCCAAAAGGGGATGGCGAGCTTGTTGCCAATTGATATAAGGCGTGTCGACAATTTCAGGTTTTACTCCACTTATTTCTTTGGCCATCAGTGCTTTGGCGCGAATCAAATCCAGTTCGCCGAGCATGTTCCATGCTTTGCGCAATTCTGAGAGATAAGGGCGGAGCAGTCGGGTGAATGTCATCAGTATGCGGTGGACTTCGCGTCGCTCGGCGTATTCCAACTCCTTGATTTCGTTGGAAGTGTCGAAGATTTCGGCAGGTTCGATGTAGACGGTTTGGCCTGTGGCCGACTCGTCGTGGATAAAGCCACGGATGGCGCGTTTGTCGCCTGCCTTCACGGGGATGACCAAACGCCCGTCGCGGACGGTCAGCTCCGATTTTTGGTCGACCCAACCGGCGGTTTTGGCATCGTTCATGATTTGCCGGATGCGTTTTTCGATGCCGCCTTGCTTGCGGCGGATGCTTTGTCGGATTTCAGCCAATTCGGGCGAGGCGTTGTCGGGAATTTCGCCTTTTTCGTCGACGAGGCGATTGACTTCGGTAAAAACGTTTCGGTCAATAAAAATGTTGTCAATCAAAGACTTGAGTTCTGGGAAATCGGCGGCACCCTCCGAATGTCCAAAGCGCAGGATGGCTTCAAGCACGTTGAGCGACGGCTTCAAGGCAAATAAGTCTTCTATATTGAGGCATGTGCCATCGATTTGGATGCGGTGGAAGGCTTCGCGCAGGTCGTGGAAGTCGCGCATGGGAAAGGGAACGCCTGTCTGCAAAAGACGGATAAACTCGTCGGTTTGCTCCAAGCTCTTGACAATAAGGGATTTGTCTGTCGTAAACGACACCTCGTCGGCTTTTTCCAAACCCATCTGACTGATACAGTGGGCCGCCAACATTTCGCGAATCCGGTCGAAACCGATTTTATGTTCAAAGTTTTCGGGATAGATCATAGTAACAACTCTTTCGGATAGCAAATAAAATGTTTCACCACGGGTTGCGACAAAACCGAAATGTTCAGTTGGTCGGAGGCCTCGCCAATGTCCTTCATCGTGCCGTCTTTGTATAGGATGTTGATAGCTGGTTTTTTGGGATGGTAGGCGTGGTTCGACGAAATGCCTTGCAAAAGCAGAAAGTCAGCTTCCTCCAACGACCACCCGTAAAGATGTGCAATTTTCTGGCGTATGTTGTCGATGTATTCTTGTTCAAATGCCGATTCTCGCATTTCTATTCTGAACAAATGTCTGTCAGTCAATCTTTTGCATAATTCTGAAAGCACACGGTCCTCATCGTTGCGCCAGACTTTCACGGCAGTCATCACGTCGTAATCGTCTAACTGGCAGAACTGGTCCAAGACATCATCAGGGTCGTGGCCGTCCTCAAAAGGATGCTGGTTTTTGAGGAAAAACGACAGGGCGGGGGTGGCAAACAATTCGCGTTCTCGGCTGAGCATTTTGGCGCGTTTCAGGATTTTCATCAGCGTGTATTCTGCACTGAGCACGGTTTTGTGCATATAGACCTGCCAATACATGATGCGTCGTGCAACCAAGAAACTCTCGACCGAATAGATGCCTTTGGCTTCGATGGCCAAATCGTTGCCTACGACCTCCAGCATTTCCAACAGTCGTTCGGCATTCACGCTGCCCTCGGCAACGCCACTGAAAAAACTATCGCGTTTCAAATAGTCAATTCTGTCTACGTCCAACTGGCTCGAAATCAATTTACTGAGAAATCCTTTTTCGTATTCGCCTTTGAAAAGCTTGATGGCCAAATCGAGTCGTCCGTGATGGATTTCGTTGAATTTTTGCATCACTTTCAGGGAAAGCTCTTCGTGCGAAACACCTTGTACGATGCTGTTTTCCAATGTGTGCGAAAATGGCCCGTGGCCGCTGTCGTGCAGCAGGATGGCCAACGAAGCGGCTTCCATTTCCTCGTCGGTGATGCTGTAGCCTTTGCCTCGCAACAACTGGATGGCGCGTCGCATCAGATGCATGGTGCCCAGGCTATGGGCAAATCGCGTGTGGTTGGCACCTGGATACACCATGTTGGTCATGCTGACTTGTTTGATGCGCCGAAGTCGCTGAAAATAAGGATGTTCTATGATGTCAAAATGTAGTTCGTCGGGGATGCTGACGAAGCCATAAATCGGGTCGTTGAAGATTTTCTTTTTGTTGGACGGGGTCATGAGGTTGGTTTTTGGGTTGTGTTATTGACGCAAAATGTCAAAGGTGTTGTCGGCTTTGAGCCTGATGATGGTGGAGCTTTTGGGCTTGGCGAAACTTTCGTGATAGAGTTGCACCACATAGTCGACAGAATTTTTGATTTCTTCGCTGATGTCATTGAAAATCATAGCGGTAGGCTGCCCAGAAAGGTTGGCGGATGTGGAGGTGATGGGCTTGCCCAAACGTCTGATGACTTCCTTGCAAAACTCGTTGTCGACCACGCGGATACACACTGATTTGTCGACTGAGACGTTTTTCGCAAGGTTTTTGCCTTGGGCATAGATGATGCTTAATGGACTGGTAGAGTGGGCAATAAGGTCGTATGCAATGGCTGGCACGTCAACGACGTAGTCCTTAAGTCGCTCGGCAGTATCCACAAGAATGATTAGGCTTTTTGTCGCGGGTCGATGCTTCACTTCGTAGACGCGGTCGCAAGCCTTGCTGTTGGTGGCGTCGCAACCCACGCCCCAAATAGTGTCGGTGGGGTAGAGGATGGTCTTCCCGGCTTTCAGGATGGCCACGGTGCGTTCTATTTCTTCTTCAAATGATGTATCCATATTGTTTTATGTTGATTTTGTGTGTTTTATGTTTATGGTCGCAAAGGGTCTATGGGGCCGAATTGCTTGTTTGTCATCAAGGCCCAGATGGCTTTCAATCGGCACGAAAAGCTGCTTTTGACGGGCTTTGAACTGGCAGCCTCGGCAAAAGGCGTGCCAAGTTGGGTCAGGTTTTGGCGCATCGTGCGGTTGGTGATGCCCCACTTGAACAGGAATTGGAGGCTTCCATTGTTTTTGCGTACTCTTTGGGTGCTTTTCGTCTCGAAATGGTAGGCACGGCAGTTGCCCAAGCCTTTGAAATGGCGCACGCCGGCCATCCAGAGTTTGGCAGTCAGGTCGGGGTCGGAGTACATGCCGGGCGAGTATTCGATGCTGTAGCCGCCCACCAAGTCCCAAACGTCGCGGTGCATCAGGTTGGGTGGCCAGGTAGCGCCGCGCCAGTCGGCCATGGGATGTTGCATGTATTCTTTCAGTAATCGCGCCTCATCGAAGGTCTCAATGCTGTCGCCATAGTTGGACAAGATGCCGACATCCAAGTAGTTATGTGGCTGTATCATCGTTCCCGAAAGGAAAAACAGCTTGTTGGGCAGCGACTTGATTTCGTCCATTAGCGCAGTGTCCCAGCCGGGCAGGAGGTACATGTCGTCGTTCAAATAAAAAATGTAATTGGTCTTGACGCGAGTCCGCATCATGTTGCAGGCTTGGCAAACACCGATGTTGCGCTCCGAAAAGGTATAGTCAAGTCCTTCATTCTGAACCCAT
>Ga0310697_10001866_pt1 | contig 23466 bp, 26 predicted proteins | sample 172DNAGHGlowgp2_FD_203883 | JGI IMG/M metagenome (GOLD analysis project Ga0310697, IMG submission 203883) | Sheep rumen microbial communities from Palmerston North, Manawatu-Wanganui, New Zealand - 1728 DNA GHGlow gp2 (v2) (version 2) | ecosystem: Host-associated > Mammals > Digestive system >...
AGCTCGCCTGTGACTTCGAGATAAGCCCCTGCAAGCTGAGCATTGTTGTAATCGGAGTGGTTCATCGCGACTATCCAGTAATCGCGTGATACAGGGTCGAGCATCGCGTGTCCGCCCTCGTATCCTCCGCCGTAGAATGTACCCTCGCCGGTGTGGACAGTGCCCTTCGGCTCAAGGATACAGCTCTCGTCGATGGTGGACTCGGTATCTCCTCCTGCGGAAGATACCTTCTTCCCGAGCACGAAATCAGAAACAGCCTTCAGCTCGGCTCCGGAAGCGTCCGACTGACGCGCTGCGACCACATCGAAGGCATCGACTCTGCCGTCGGAGTTATAGTCCATAGGGATATTGCCTGCCGAAAAAGCAGGTGAAGCAGTTGCTGTCAGCATCACAGCCGCCGCAGCTGCCGTTGAAATGAGCTTTTTCATATCATCACCCTTTCGCATCCCGCGCGGCTCTCATAAAGTGCCATATAACCGTATGGGCGGATAATGTCAGCTCACCGTGCGGCTTTGCAGTCTGCCTGCTTTTCCGCTGAGTGAAGCGCACTGATATCCGCCCCTGTGGTCTTAACAGATGATAACGCCCTCTTCGGACTTGACGAGCTCGCCGAGGATATAAGCGTCCTCGCCGGCTGCCTTTATCGCAGCAACTGCCTTGTCAGCGTCGTTCCTGTCGACGCATACGACCATACCAACGCCCATATTGAAGGTGTTGAACATATCACGCTCAGGAATATCTCCGCTGCGCTTGATGAGGTCGAAAATAGGCAGTACCTGTACAGCGTTGCGCTCGATCTTGGCAGAAAGACCGTTCGGGAGCGAACGCGGTATGTTCTCGTAGAAGCCGCCGCCTGTGATGTGTGAGATCGACTTTACGTTTACGGCGTCAAGAAGGCTCATAACAGCCTTTACGTATATCCTTGTAGGTGTGAGGAGAGTCTCACCGAGAGTAGCTCCGAGGTCGTCAAAGTGCATATTGAGCTTCTCGCTGTTCACATCGAACACGCTTCTTACAAGTGAGAAACCGTTAGAGTGAACGCCGCTCGACTTGATAGCGATAAGTATATCGCCCTCCTTCTGAGACTCGGGCTTGAGTATCTTATCCTTGTCAACAACGCCTACTGAGAAGCCGGCGAGGTCATACTCGTCCTCGGGCATAAGACCGGGGTGCTCGGCAGTCTCGCCGCCGATGAGCGCACACTGAGCCTGTACACAGCCCTCAGCAACGCCTGATACGATGTCAGCTATCTTCTCGGGGATATTCTTTCCGCAGGCGATATAATCAAGGAAGAACTGAGGCTTTGCGCCGCAGCAGATTATATCGTTCACGCACATAGCAACGCAGTCGATGCCGACTGTATCGTGCTTGTCCATAATGAATGCGATCTTTATCTTTGTGCCGACGCCGTCCGTACCCGAAACGAGAACGGGCTTGCTGATGCCTGTGAGGTCAAGCTCGAACAGACCGCCGAAGCCGCCGATACCGGAAAGAACGCCCGGTATCATGGTACGCGCGATGTGCTGCTTCATAAGCTCGACTGACTTGTAGCCGGCAGTAACGTCAACGCCTGCCTTCTTGTAGCTTTCGGAAAAACTGTTGTTCATTGGTTAGTCCTCCATATTTCACGTTGTAGAGGCTGATGCCCACATCAGCCGTTATGAACGATAGAGCTGCCGGGCGATGTGGGCATCGCCCCCGACTATGTAACGCTCTTCGAGGGACACAGCCCCTGTAAAATGCGTGATAACGTCAATTATGCATTATTCCCTGCCGCTCCAGCAGTAGGTGCAGAGGTTGCATTCGGGAAGTCCGACTGCCTTGACCTTGCCGGGAAGTGACTGGAATTCGAGCGATGTGAGCTTGAGACGCTTGCATATCTCGTCGCGCATACGCTTGCCGCGCTCGGTATTGGTATCGCTGTATTCAGCGAGATACTTGACGCCCTCCTCGCCCTCGAATTCGTCGATTATCTGACGGGCGATGAGCTCGAGCTCCGAGTGGCTGCGTGAGAAGTTGAGGTACTTGCAGCCGTACATTATAGGCGGACAAGCAGAGCGCATATGAACTTCCTTTGCGCCGTTCTCATAGAGGAACTCAACGGTCTCTCTCATCTGAGTACCGCGGACGATACTGTCGTCAACGAAGAGCAGCTTCTTGCCCTCGATGAGCTCGTGAACGGGTATGAGCTTCATTTTCGCAACAACGTTTCTCATACTCTGATTCGTAGGCATAAAGCTTCTCGGCCATGTGGGAGTATACTTTATGAACGGGCGTGCGAACGGGATACCGCTCCTGTTTGCGTATCCGATAGCGTGCGGTGTACCGGAATCGGGAACTCCGCATACGTAGTCAACGTCGGGGAGCTTGCCTGCGGCGATGTCGTTTTCAGCCATTATCTCGCCGTTGCGTGTACGCATCACCTCAACGTTCACGCCCTCATAGCAGGCTGTCGGATAGCCGTAATATGTCCAGAGGAAGGTGCAGATCTTCATCTTTGAGGGATCGCCCTCAGCCATTACCTCTACTCCGTCGGCAGTTATCCTTACTATCTCGCCTGCCTGAAGCTCCTTATATGTCTCATAGCCGAGCTTCTGGAAGGCGAAGCTCTCGGTCGAGAGGCAGAAGCCGTCCCAGCGCTTGCCGACAACTATGGGAAGTCTTCCGTACTGGTCGCGTGCAGCGATGATGCTGTCCTTTGTGAGAATGATGAGCGACATCGTGCCCTCTATCTTGCTCTGCGCATAACGGATACCTTCTACGAAGTTGCCGCGCTGAGCTATGAGTGCACCGATGAGGTCGCCGGAGTTGATATTTCCGCTCGACATTGCTTCAAAGTTGGCACAGCCGTTCTCAAGGAGCTCATCGACGAGCTCTTCGGAATTGCGGATTATGCCGACTGAACAGACGGCGTAAAGTCCCATCTTGGAGCGGACCATGATGGGCTGAGGATCTGTATCACTGATACAGCCGATACAGAGCTTGCCTCTCATATTTACGACGTCATCCTCAAATTTTGTCCTGAAGGGTGAATTTTCAATACTGTGAATGTTTCTCTGGAATCCTTTGTCCTCGGAATAAGAGGTCATACCGCCGCGGCGAGTGCCGAGGTGCGAATGATAGTCCGTACCGAAAAAGACATCAGTAATACAGTCATTCTTGGAAGCTGCACCGAAAAATCCGCCCATAGCTTATTCTCCCATAAGTCTCTTCATGATCTCCTGATAAGCCTCTTCAACTCCGCCCATATCTCTGCGGAAGCGGTCCTTATCAAGCTTTTCATGAGTTGTGGAATCCCAGAAGCGGCAGGTATCCGGTGAGATCTCGTCAGCGAGGATGATAGTTCCGTCGCTTGTCTTGCCGAATTCTATCTTGAAGTCGATGAGGTCGATGTTGAGGCCCTTGAAGAACTTCACCATAAACTCATCCACCTTGAATGCATACTTTGCGATAGTGTCGATCTCTTCCTTTGTAGCGATACCGAGAGCGAGTGCATAGTAATCGTTGATGAAGGGATCGCCGAGATCGTCGTTCTTGTAGCTGAATTCGAGTATCGGGCAGAGGAGCTTCTTGCCTTCCTCAACGCCCATTCTCTTTGAGAAGCTGCCTGCGGCTACGTTTCTGATGATTACCTCAAGGGGAACGATGGATACCTTTTTAACGATAGTCTCGCGGTCGCTTATCTCCTCTACGAGATGTGTGGGGACGCCTTCCTTTTCGAGCATCTTGAACATATAGTTTGTCATCTTGTTGTTGATGACGCCCTTGCCTGCGATAGTGCCCTTCTTTTCGCCGTTGAATGCTGTTGCATCGTCCTTGTAGTCGACGATAACGAGGTCGGGGTCGTTTGTAGCGAATACCTTCTTCGCCTTGCCCTCATAGAGCTGTTCCTTTTTTACGATGTTTTCCATTTCAAAATTCCTCCTTGAGAATTATATAAATGTATATGCAACTCCGCAGCTTTGCGGAAATTGTAGGCTTGAATATCAGTCCTTGCCGATGTCGAGAGTCCTTACGACATTTCCGTTCTCGTCGAGAAGCGGAGTGAGTCCCGAATAGCTTTCACCGACTGTATTTATGTAGTTGATACCTGTCTCGGTATCTACGAGTATCTGCAATGACCCTAAGCTAAAGGTCTTTTCGATCTTCTGCTCATACGTAACGATGAAGCGGTCGCGCTTCATGGGCTTTTCCTCTTTTGGTGCTCTGTCAAACATCTGCTTTTCTCCTCTCAGCATTTATCCGAGCAGCATATCCGCTGCCGTCTGCGGTGTTTGAGCGATGAAGTCTGCGCCTGCCTCTGAGAGTTCCTCCTGCGAGCCGTAGCCCCACAGCACTCCCATACATTTCAGACCTGTCTTATGTGCTCCGTCGATGTCATTGTATCTGTCACCTATCATAAGCACGCGGCTGCGGTCGGTAATATCCGCCCTCGCAAGGACGTACTCTATGACCTCGTCCTTGTAATCGCGCGTGCCGTCGAGCTCAGCCCCTCCGGCGACCTCGAAATACTGCGCAAGCCCGAATCTTTCCAGTATCCGCACAGCGTATACCTGCGGCTTGCTCGTTGCGACCATAAGTCTTTTCCCGGCGCTTTTCAGTCTTTCGAGCATTTCCGGGACGCCTTCATAAACGCGGTTCTCGAAAAGTCCGACGGTCGAGTACCTCTCACGGAATATCCCTACAGCCTCTTCGACCTGCTCAGCGTCCATACCGAAAAACCGGGCAAATGACTGACGTATAGGCGGACCGAGGAATTTGTTCGTATCCTCCGGGATCTCATATCCCATACGCTCAGCTGCGTATATGAGACTTTTCAGTATGCCCTCATTTGAATCTGTCAGCGTGCCGTCAAGGTCGAACAGCAGTATGTCAAAGCTGTTCATCAGAGCGCAGCTATCTGCTCCTGAAGAGCCTTGTCCTTGGCGATAACGCCTTCAGCCATAGCCTTCTTCTCTGCTGCGAGCTTTGCTGCGAGCTCCTCATCGGAAATGGCGAGCATCTGGACAGCGAGCACTGCCGCGTTCTTTGCTCCGTCGATACCGACTGTTGCGACCGGCACTCCGGGCGGCATCATAACTGTTGCGAGGAGAGCATCAACGCCCTCGAGAGCCTTAGACTTCATCGGGATACCGATGACCGGGAGTGTCGTGTGTCCTGCAACCACGCCTGCAAGATGAGCTGCCATACCTGCGGCACAGATGATAGCGCCGAAGCCGTTCTCTCTCGCCTTTGAAGCGAATCCGCACGCCTCGGCAGGTGTTCTGTGTGCGCTCATAACGCGGCACTCGAACTCAACGCCGTACTTTTTGAGCTCTGTCAGAGCTGACTTTACAACAGGGAAATCGCTGTCGCTTCCCATTATGACTGCAACTTTCTTAGACATTTCTATTCTCCGTTCTGCCGTTTCCGGCTGTAGTATGTGCCGCCGGTGTCTGTTCCGGAGGCGCTTCTGTTTTTTCCTCGGGCTCGGGATAGTCGGGAGCGTCCTTCTCAAAGCCGCCTGAAAGTGCCTTCAGGTCGTTCTCGGAGCTGCCGCTGAATCCCACAGCCGCTTTATACTTATCACGAAGAGTTCTGCGCTCTCCGTTCTCGTCTGTATAGGTTATCTCGGTCTCCGCCCTGAAGGACGTCTCAAAGCAGGGCGTATCGTCCTTGCCCTTGACCGAATATATATGCACATCGGAAATACCGACCAGCCTTTTCGAGAGAAGCCTGTGGTCGTCCGGGAACAGCGCTGTGAAGCCTGCGCGGCTGCCATTCGTTATCCCGGCGAGGAGCTCGTCATCTCCGCTGAATGCGTATTCTATGTATTTTTCCGTGATAGCTGTCATATCCTCTATCATAGAGACAGTCAGCTTCGAGAGCATCACCTTGCTCGTCACATCGACTGTATACGGACAGCCTCCTGCCTTGCCGCTGAAGGTCGCACCGTTGAAGATGAGTCCTTCCTTTCCCGTTGTGAAGGTGTATTTCCCTCCGCCGTCAGCGAGGACGATGTCTCCGCCGTTCACGGTACACGAGCTCCACGTTCTGCGGAAGCACGGTCGGAAGCTCTGGTCATACAGGACAAGCCTGCCGTCGGCGCTCTGTGCGGTGAAGAAGGTCTTATTGCCCGGTGAGAGCTTCTCTATCTGCGTATAGATCAGCGGAACGACGGTGTTTCCGTCATTATCGACACAGCCGTAGAGCAGCGTGCCGCTTATCTTTCGTCCGGCGATGCATCTTCCTCCCGGAGCGAATCTGAGCTCGTCCCACTCGGGAGCTATCATCACTCTGTTTTCAGCATCAGCCGCACCGTATTTTCCCGAGCTGTCAGTAAAGATGTAGTCTCCGCTGCCGTCAGCGGCAAAGCGCTGGACTATCTCGGTCTGAGAGTTCTTCGTATCGGTGTTGTCCGGGACGCTCAGGTAAAAATGCGTGATAGCTGCTGCAAGAATGATAACGACAATGAACAGGAACGACATCACAAGACGTGTCTGCTTGTTCAAGCGTGCTCACCTCCCGGAAAGAGGTCATTTACCGGCATTTTTCTTTTTGCGCTCGCGGTAGGTCTCGTCAGTTTCACCCGCAAGATAGATAGGACGTTTCTTGACCTCCATATAGGTCTTGCCGAGGTACATACCAAGTATGCCGGTGCACATAAGCTGTACTGATCCGACCAGAAGGACAGCTCCGATAATGAGGAGAGCCGTTCCGAGGTCCGGAAGGAATATCGAGCCAATGATGCCTGCGGCTATGAACAGTACGGAGAGAAGTGCTCCGAGTATCGACATAAATATCGAGATCGCGAGCGGCGCTGTCGAGAACGCCATAATGCCCTCAAGCGAGTATTTGAAGAGTCCCCAGAACGACCACGAGGTAGTGCCGGCAGGACGCTCAACGTTCTCATAAGGCATATACTTCACGCGGAAGCCGACCCAGCTGAAGATGCCCTTCGAGAAGCGGTTGTACTCCGACATATCGAGGACGGCGTCCACCATCTGTCTCGACATAAAGCGGAAATCCTGTGCTCCGTCGACGATCTCGGTCTGAGAGATCTTGTTCATTATCTTATAGAAAAGCCTTGCGAAGAAGGATCTTATCTTCGATTCGCCCTTACGGCTGACGCGGCGTGTAGTAGCGCAGTCGAATTCGCCGTCCTTGACGTAGTTGTACATCTGCGGCAGGAAAGCCGGCGGATGCTGAAGGTCAGCGTCCATAACGACTACGAAATCGCCCTTTGAGTTCTTGAGTCCGGCATACATAGCGGACTCCTTGCCGAAATTCCTTGAAAGCGAGATATATCTTACGCGCTCGTCCTTGTCGGCGAGCTCGCGGAATATTTCAAGTGTGCGGTCCTTAGAGCCGTCGTTTATGAAAAAGAATTCAAAATCTATATCCGGGTGCTCCTGCTTCATAGCGTCCGAGACCTTGATGATCTCGTCGTAGAACATCGGCAGGACTTCCTCTTCATTGTAGCACGGCACAACGACAGAAATGAGCTTCATTGTCTTCCTCCTCAGGCATACCGGAGAGCAGACACCGCCTGCTCCGGCAATAATAAATACACTATTAATTATACTACAAACAAAAGGATACTGCAATAGGCTGTGACTCATTTTCGTAACTTTTCACATATAAATTTGCAAAGAAGCCATAATTATGAATCTGATTAAACTATTTTACAGTAAAAGTTTCAGGAAATCAAGTCAAAATGTATACTTTTCTCATTTTTCACTAACTCAAACAGAAGTTTTTGACAAAAAAATCAATAACAATTTGTTATTTCCGCCGAAAAATTAATTTTAGGTATAATTCTACGTGGATTTTTTGAAGAAACTGTTGATTTTTTTTGTCGTATCAGGTATAATATAGCTGTAATAGTATCGCTTTGTGTCCTGTGACAGCTCATCGCTCTTTCTGCCCTCACTCCCCTGCTGTCAACTCTTCAGGCGAAGCGTTTGGGGGACCGATTCGTTATTTTCGGTCAGAAAATCGGCTGTTCGCTGCCGTAAAGCGGAGCTGCGTATGACGCAGGATTGGAGAATGTTATGGATATCAGGCTCGTAACAACGTCCTTCAACGACGAGGTACACGGCACCTTCAACGACAAAAAGACAGGGTGCGGTATCAACCTCTTGAAGTCAGAAAACGTTACTCGCTACCACAGAGGCGGCATCATGACTGACCTCGGCGAGCTCACTTGCGAAAAGTGCAAGACAAAGATCGCCAAGGAAATGATAAAAGCCGATCAGAAGGAAATGAAGCTCCTTCTGAAGGAAGAAAAGCTCAGAGCAAAGAAGGGCATCGTCGATGAGGGGATCGTTCCTCTCGGAAACACAACTGCCAAGATCACCAAGCAGCAGACAGCTCCGGAACCCGTAAAGCCCGCTGCAAAGCCCGCTGCATCTGCTCCCAAGCCGGTCGGGGAGAAGCCGGCAGAGCTTGCAAAGACTATCCCCGGAACAGGCGTTGCTATCGACGACAGCCTCGCTCAGTTCGCTATCAATAAGCCTCAGGAAGCTCCTGCTCCCGAGCCCGAGCAGAAGGAAGACGACTTCCTCGCTCAGTTCGCTGTGAACAAGCCCGAGCCCGAGCCCGAAGCTCCCTCAGCTCCTGCACAGGACGATTTCCTCGCTCAGTTCTCTGTTCCGAATCCGGCACAGTCTCAGCGTGAGCCCGCCCAGTCCGGACCTACCGCACATACAGGTGCGCCCGTTATCGATGACATCTCTGCGGCTATCGCAGCTATGCAGACAAATACACCTGCCTCTACACCTGTTCAGCCCGAGCCGGTACAGCCCGAACCTGTCCAGCCAGAGCCGGTACAGCAGGCAGCTCCTCCTCAGGAGGACGACATACTCAGTATGTTCTCGATCGAATCCCCTGCCGCTCAGGAAGAAGCTCCGGCAGGCGGTATGTACGACAATGATTCAGATGTTATAGATGTTGAGGAATCGAGCCTTTCAGCCATCGAGCCCGAGAACGTTCAGCCCGAGCCGATACAGCCCGAGCCTGCCGTGGAAGAGGCTGCCGCCGAGCCCGAGATCACAGACGCAAGCGAATGGGATCTCATCGCAAATCAGCTCTTCGGCGTGAACTCGGTAAATCACGATACACCTGCACAGCCCGGATCCGCTCCCGTACAGGAAACAGCTCCGGTGATCGAAGATGTTGCAGCAGTTCAGACCGCACAGCAGAACGTTCCTCAGATGGAGGAAGCTGCCGAGCAGGCTGTCGCTCCGGTACAGCAGGCTGTTGCCCCCGTTATCGACGACATCACTTCCGCTGTTGAAGCCGCTCAGAACAACGTTCCCAAGTATGAAGAACCCGTTCAGCAGGCTACTGCTCCCGTTATCGACGACATCACTTCCGCTCTTGAAGCCGCTCAGAACAACGTTCCCAAGTACGAAGAAACCGTTCAGCAGGCTACTGCTCCCGTTATCGACGACATAACTTCCGCTGTTGAAGCTGCTCAGAATAACGTTCCCAAATTTGAAAAGCCCGTTCAGCAGGCTGCTGCTCCCGTTATCGACGACATCGCTTCCGCTGTTGAAGCTGCTCAGAATAACGTTCCCAAGTTTGAAAAGCCCATTCAGCAGGCTGCTGCTCCCGTTATCGACGACATCACTTCCGCTGTTGAGGCTGCTCAGAACAACGTTCCCAAGTTTGAAAAGCCCGTTCAGCAGGCTGCTGCTCCCGTTATCGACGACATCGCTTCCGCTGTTGCAGCTGCTCAGAACAATGTTCCCAAGTACGAAGAGCCCGTTCAGCAGACAGCTGCTCCTGTTCAGCAGCCTGCCGCTTCTGCTCCTGTTATCGATGACATTTCCGCAGCAGTATCAGCAGCAGCTATGAACGCTCCCAAGGCTGTTGCTCCCGTAAAGCCGGCACCTGTAAAGGCAGCTCCCAAGCCCGCCGCTCCGGCTCCGGCACCCGTTCAGCAGGCACCTGCTCCCGGTATGCCGGCAACAGGTCAGATAATCTCTGTTCCGCAGATAACAGGCTATGACGCTGCAAAGCAGCCCATTTATACATACGTTCAGATGCAGATAACAGGCTACAGCGAAAACGGTCAGCCTGTGCTCTCACCCATTCCCGGACAGGAGATACCCGAGTTCGAGATGCCCTTCAACAAGAATACACGTCTTCAGGAAGCTATCAGAGCTGCTCAGGAAGTTCCCACATCCTCAAAGGATATGACTCCCGGACAGAGGATAGCTGCCGCAGATGCTGCAAAGGGCAGCCACATCAGCGCAAATGTCTCCAAGATCGCTACAAATCCCCACGCAAAGGCGACCTCACAGGCATTCATCAACGCTATCTCGGAATCCAAGGAATACGCTAATCAGAGCCTTACAGATACTCAGGGTCTCCAGCAGAGAACAAGAGTCATCGGCTCTATCGAGGACGTTCTCTCACAGCTCGGCGACAATTCCCTCAAGCAGAAGAAGGCTGTCGACGCACAGGTGCAGCAGAGCATTCCCACGTTCCAGGAATACAAGGCTCCCACCAGAACCGCTTCCACTTCTCCCATACACAAAACTTCCGCACCCAAGCCTGCTCCCATAGATGACAGACCGCTCACAAAGGCTGAGCTCAAGGCTCTCAAGAAGCAGGAAAAGATCGATGCCAAGTTCAGAAAGGAAATGGCTAAGAGAGGCGGCTGATAATAACTGCACAAAACGCCGGACTTCGGTCCGGCGTTGATAATATAATGAAATGAGGTAATGCCAGTGGCATACAATGATATACTTGAGGAGCTCCGCGCAAAGCTCGGAGATTCCCGCGAAGAGAACGAGAAGATACTCAGGACCGAGGGCGAAAAATTCGCTAAGGAAGGCGATTTTGAAGGTCTGAAGGCTGTCGGCGAGCTTATTATAGAGAATATGCCCGAGGCACAGCGCGAGGAGCTCAACCGCCTCACCTACATCGACGGCAAACGTCTCAACGAGGTATACGCCGATATAGAGGCTCTCGTAAAGGAGAAAAAGTATCTTGATGCTCTCCCGATAGCAGAAAAGCTCTACAAGAAGATCTGCCTCGAATTCGCCGAGACTGAGAAGAGCAAGTTCGTATCGCTCCGCAATCCCTTCGAGGACAACCTCTGCCAGTTCCTTTTCAAGGACGACAAGGTGCTCAACCGCACGCCCTTCAACTTCACGATGTACCTGACGACGTATGCTTATATCCTCATCGAAACAGGCGCGAATATCGACGCTATCCCCGTTCTCGAAAAGGCTATCGCATTCAATCCCATTGACGTTGCACCGCGCTTCGAGCTTGCTGAGATATACAAGCTCATACGCAACAAGAAAATGGTGCTCGATGTTTCACGCGAGACTCTCAAGGTCGCGTATTCTCCCCTTTCTATCGCACGCTGCTACTCCAATATCGCGTATGCACTGACCGATTCCGGCGACTATGAGGACGCTGCCGCATTCTATGTTGCAAGCGTTATGTTCGCTCCGAACCCGGCTGTCCCCTACGAGATGCAGCACCTCGCCGATCTCAAGGGCACACCTATCAGGAAGCCCTCCATTGAGGAAATGGTCGCTGTTATGAAGAAGTATGACATCGAATATGGTCCGAGCAAGACCGTTATCGAGGTATCGGCTCAGCTCGCATCACACTATATGGGCATCGGTGACCGAGAGAACGCTGTACAGGCTATGAAGATAACCTATAATCTCACACTTGATGAGGACATCAAGAACCTCATCATCAAGCTCGACCCCAATGCTCAGATGCTCCGCCCGAAGGACGCTTCTCAGCTCGAATTCGAGCCGCAGGATACTCCGAAATCCTGACACAGGGAACAGCCGCTGACGGCTTTCCCCCATAAATACGGTGATACGCCGAGCCCGGAACCGAGGGCTCGGCTTTTTGTTTTTCGTCCGCGGAAATAAGCAGGCTCCTCCGTTTTCACATTGTACAATAATTTTACAACGTTATTTTGCGGAAATTTGTTGACAATTTATTAAATCTGCGTTATAATATAAAGGAATAATTTATTCAAAATTTCACAGGAAGAGGGTCATATTATGGCAAACGAAAAAAGTCTGAAGGTCCTTATCGTAGACGATGACAAGAATATCTGTGACCTCCTCAGACTCTACCTCGAAAAGGACGGCTACAGCGTTATCCTCTCGCACGACGGCGAGGAAGCTGTTGTCAAATTCAATGCACTCAAGCCCGATATGGTGCTCCTTGATATAATGCTGCCCGGTATGGACGGCTGGCAGGTCTGCCGCGAGATACGCAAGAAATCCAACGTTCCGATAATAATGATAACAGCCAAGGGCGAGACTATCGACAAGGTCATCGGTCTTGAGCTCGGCGCTGATGATTACATCGTAAAGCCCTTCGATGCGAAGGAGGTAATCGCACGTATCAACGCTGTTACGCGCAGAGTCGGCAATGTGAACGTTGAGCCCGAGATAAAGGAAGTCCGCTATGATAAGCTCTCGGTCAATATGACACGCTATGAGCTGAAGGTCAACGGCAAGAACATCGACACTCCCCCGAAGGAGCTCGAGCTGCTCTACTATCTTGCTTCCAACCCCAACAGAGTTTATACACGTGACCAGCTCCTCGACGAGGTGTGGGGATTTGAATATTACGGTGATTCACGTACTATCGACGTCCACATCAAGAGACTCCGTGAGAAGCTTGAGGGAGTTTCCGACAAGTGGGCTCTCAAGACCGTATGGGGCGTAGGCTATAAATTTGAAGCAGAGGAAGAGGAATAAGCTCAGTCCGAAGCTTGTCAGCATCGCAGGGGACAGGCTGTCCCCTGCTTTTTTGCGAGGTGATACGTTTTGAATACCAAGAACAGCTCTTACTATAAGCTTTTCAGGCTCGCTCTGATCATCGTTGTGCTCGTGCTCGTATTTATCGGTGCACTTATGATAAGCCTCTGCTCCGCTATCTACAAGAAGTCAAAGCTGAGAGAGGTCCAGTCCGTCGGCGAGCTGTATATCAACTGCATTACCGACGAATACCGACACACCGGCGACGGATATATCGTTCAGGCTGAACGCCTTCAGGAAATGTTTATGGGCAATTACGATGTGAGACTGTACATCTATAACGAAAACGGTACGTGCGTCCTCACGGGTGACAGCGTCGCTGTTGCCGAGACCGCTCCCCTGTCCGTGCCGATGAGGGAATCCCTCGACGACGACGATTACCTCGACCTCAGCTCGGACGCTATCTCGCAGAACAAGCCCTTCCTCATCTACGGCTCAAAGGTCTATCTGAAGCAGTCGACGATGAAATACGTTCCCATTTACGTTCTCGCTTACGGAAGCACTGATGACCTCAACCTCTTCACGCTGAAAGTGATAGTTCTGTACGTTGTCTTCGGCGTGATAGGCTTAGCGCTCTGCTATCTCCTGCTGAAGAATAGCGTGAAGAAGCACATCGACTTCGAGCAGCACTTCCTCCAGATCAGCGAAAAATATTCAAAAGGCGACTTTTCCGAGAAGCTCCCGACTGACCTGCCCGGAAATCTCAAGGATATTTCCGAATGTGTCAACGCACTTGCAGCCAACGTCGAAAAAAGCGACGATACCAGCAAGACCTTCATTGCCAATGTCTCGCACGAGCTTCGCACGCCTATCACTACTATCGGCGGCTTCGTTGACGGTATCCTCGACGGCACTATCCCCAAGAACCGCCAGCAGGAATACCTGATACTCGTATCAAAGGAGATAAAGCGCCTTCGTATGCTCATAACCTCGATGCTGAATATGACCAAGTTCGAGTCGGGTACTATGCGTCCTAACTTCCGCGAGACCAACCTTACCGACCTCGTCATTCAGGTTGTCCTGATGTTCGAGAAGAGGATAGAGGATAAGCATTTGCAGGTCGAGGAGCTCGACAGCCACCGCCTTACCGCGGTTGTCGATGCCGACCTTATGCAGCAGGTGATATACAACCTCGTCGAAAACGCTGTTAAATTCGTGAACGACGGCGGTACGCTCTCCTTCCGCTTCGACAAGAAGGACGACATATGCATTATCGGTATCAGGAATACCGGCGAGGGTCTGAAGGATTCTGAGATACGTCAGGTCTTCGACCGCTTCTACAAGACAGATTCGTCACGCGGTAAGGATACCACAGGGCTCGGTATCGGTCTTTCCATTTCGCGCAAGATAGTCCACCTCCACCACGGTCACATCGTCGTGAAGAGCGTTGAGGGCGAATATACCGAATTCCAGATACAGATACCCGTTGACCCGAGAGACAAAGAGAACAAAACCGATTTAGAGAAAAAAGAAAAGCAGCCCTCCTGACAAGGAGCACTGCCAAAGGAGCACATATGGATAACAACAACATCTACACAGGCGGAAATCTCGTTCCGCCTTCAAGCGATACATCTTCCGGCACAGGCGAGGGACAGTATATCCCCAAACACGAAAAAGCTCCCGAGCCGGCACCTCAGCAGCAGTCAGCTCCTCCGCCGCCGCAGCCGCAGCAGCAGCGCCGTCCCGTTTACGATGCGTTTATGTATGAGCCGATAGGCTTCGATGAGTATGACAGGCTCAGCGCCGCTGAGATAAAGGCTGAACAGGAACAGAAGGAGAAAAAGCAGCGCACTGCCCGTGAGCGCGCGATAGTCGTGCTGTTCTTCCTGCTCGTTTCACTCACGCTCATGCTCGCAACTGCCGGGATAATCGCTGATATTATCCGCAGCAAGGACCACATCAAGGCTATCGGCGCCCCGAGTGTCGTGCTGTATCAGAATTCAAAGCCCGAGGGTGCGAACGACCTTGCCAATTTCATCGACGAGACCGGCAGATACACCACAGAGGGCGCAGCTGCCTCCGTTAAGGAGTCTATCGTCGAGATATACACCTACAGTGATATGTTCCGCAAAAACCTCAAGGGCACAGGCTCAGGCGTTGTCCTCACAGAGGACGGCTACATCGTAACAAATGCACACGTGCTCCTTGCGGACGGCTATCACGACATCCACACCGCAGACGATAAGGTATACAATGCAAAGGTCATAGGCAGAGACGCAAAGACGGACATTGCCGTTATAAAGGTAAACAACGTCAAGCTCAAGCCGGCTGTGCTCGGCGATTCCGACGAGGTAATGGTCGGCGAGCAGGTGATCGCAGTCGGCAACCCCGCCGGTCTGTCGAATACGGTAACTGACGGTATCGTTTCCGCAACAGGCAGAAAGATACGCAGCGACTCCACCGGCTTCGAGATGAACTGTATCCAGACAAATGCCGATATAAGCCCCGGAAACTCCGGCGGAGCACTCGTTAATATGTATGGTCAGGTCATCGGTATCACGTCCTCGAAATACGTCAGCAGCTCGTATGAGGGACTCGGCTTCGCTATCACTATCAACGAGGCTAAGCCGATTATCGAAGAGCTCATCAGCAACGGCTTCATCGGCGGACGCTTCCGCATAGGTATCACCCTCATTGATATGTCGAACGAGAGCAAGCTTGCAACTATCACGGAAAAGCTCGGCTATGACCTTCCCGATGACTTCGAGGGCATCTACATCGACTCTATAAGCGAGGACTGTGACATCGCCAATACGGCGCTGAAATCCGGCGATTTCATCACCGCTATCAACGGAAAATCCGTCAAGACCTACGATGACCTCTACGATACGATCAGCGCCTCATACGGACCCGGAGACAAGGTGCCGGCTACCTGCGCTCACGTCGATAAGGACGGCACTATCGACTACTACAACATCGAATTCAAACTCATGCCCGACACATCCGGCAACTTCTGATCTGATGCTGCCGGCAGCTGATACGTAACTATCGGGAGAACCCTTTTTCAAAAGGGTTCTCCCTCAATAAATACGTACCAACCGGCAGTATCACATAAGAGAGCTCGGGCGTTTTGTGTTTACGCCCATAACTCCTCCTGCGGCTCCGGCGACGGTGAGCAGGAGGAGCTTTTTTGCTTCTGCCGGAGCACCGGCAGCTATCATTCCTGCGGCTGAGAGAGACACATACAATAAGGCTCCGCAGATGATGCCGTCGATGAGACCTCTGCGGCGGCGGTATCTTCCGCAGACATATCCGGCGCAGAACGCACCGATAACGGCTGATACAGCCGCAAAAAGCTCCGTGAACTGCACTGTTTTCAGCACATAATATGACAGCGCCGACAGAGCTGCTGCTCCGGTCAGCATTATCGCTCCGCCGAGCAGGGCTGCTGCTGCGAAGCTCAGATAAACGTTTGACCAGATACTGCGGCTGTGCCGGCGCATAAAAATGCCTCCTTCATAAGATCGTTCATTAGATCTTATGCGGAGGCATTCATTTTTATTCCTCTGAGTCCTTTTTCTTCTTGGACTTTTTCTCAGGCTCCTTCTTCTCGGGCTTCTTTTCCTCGACAAGTCCAGCCTGTGCAAGACCGGTCTTCTTCTTCGGTGCGGCAGCCTTTGCGCGCTCTGCTGCGCTGACGTTCTCGGCAACAGCCCAGCTCTTGACTCTGAGCTTTGTTCTCTCGCCGCCTGTCTCGATAACGATAGTATCCTCAGCAACGCGGACAACAAGTCCGACGATACCGCCGGTAGTTACTATCTCATCGCCGACCTGAATGCTGCTCTGGAGGTCCTTCTGCTCCTGCTCTCTCTTTTTCTGCGGTCTGATGAGCATAAAATAGAGAAGAACAAAGAAGAATATGAGCGGCACGCCAAGCGTGAGAAGCGGGTTCGCGGCTTTCTGAGCGTCACCTGCTGCGCCGTCTGCGGCAGCCTCAGTTGCGAAGGTGTTCATAGCGAAGCACATTGCTGACATAGCTGTAGCAACTGCTGTTGTGAACATTACAGCCAATTTCCTTTTCATAAATATATCTCCTTCTATCCGTAAATATTGAATACAAGGATAATTATACCATATCCTTCGTGATAATGCAAGCGTTTTTTCCGATTTTTCGGAACTTCTCACAAAAAACAGCTGCCGGAGAGCTTCCGGCAGCTGTATCTGTAAGACGTATAATATATGCTTAGTCTACAAGCTTGATGATAGCCATTTCAGCAGCATCACCGCGGCGGGGACCGATCTTGACGATCTGTGTATAACCACCGTTTCTGTCTGCATACTTAGGTGAGATCTCGTCGAAAAGCTTCTTTGCGACGTCTTCCTTAGTTACGTAAGCCATTACCTGACGCTTGGAGTGCAGATCATTGTTCTTACCGATAGTAATCATCTTCTCTGCAACTGCACGAACTTCCTTTGCTCTTGTAACAGTCGTTTCGATCTGACCGTTCTCAAGAAGGAAAGTTACCATGCCTCTGAGCATTGCCTTTCTGTGGTCAGATGTTCTGCCCAGCTTTCTTGTACCCGGCATGTATTTCACTCCTTTACTATATTTTAAGAGATAGTTTTGTTATTCTTCCTCTGAGGAGAGGTCAAAGCCCAGTGACTGGAGCTTTTCCTTAACCTCGTCGAAGGATTTCTTTCCAAGGTTTCTAACCTTCATCATTTCTTCCTCAGACTTATTGATGAGGTCATCTACAGTATTGATCCCGGCTCGCTTCAGACAATTAAAGGAGCGCACCGATAAGTCAAGATCCTCAATGGTCATCTCAAGGATTTTTTCTTTACCCTTTTCGTCCTTTTCAACAAGGACCTCAGCAAGTCCTGCCTCTTCGGAGAGGTCGATGAACAGCTTCAGATGCTCGTTGAGGAGATTGGCTGCCTGTGATAAAGCTTCCTTGGCGGAGATAGTACCATCGGTCCATACCTCCATTGTAAGCTTATCATAGTCGGTAACCTGTCCGAGACGTGTATCCTCTACGGTATAGTTTACCTTCAGAACAGGTGTATAGATGCTGTCAACAGCGATGACATCAACGGGGAGGTTGGTCTGCTTCTTGTTCCTTTCGGCAGAAACATAGCCTCTTCCTCTGTCGATAGTGATCTCCATATACAGCTTTGCGTCCTTGCCCAGTGTAGCGATATGCATACCGGGGTCGAGGATATTGACCTCAGAGTCGGTCTTTATGTCGCCGGCTGTGATCTCGCACTCGCCTTCAGCCTCTACATAGACAGTCTTGGGACCGTCGCCGTAAAGCTTTGCTGTAAGACCCTTGATGCTGAGGATGATCTCTGTGACGTCCTCTTTAACGCCCGGGATAGTGGACAGTTCGTGATGAACGGTACCGTCCTTGCCCGAGAGCTTTACGGAAGTCACAGCCACACCCGGAAGTGAGGAGAGCAGCACACGTCTGAGGCTGTTGCCCAGTGTAATACCGTAACCGCGCTCAAGCGGTGCTAAAACGAATTTGCCGTATTTGCCGTCACTTTTAAGCTCGACGATGTCGATATCAGGCTTATTGATCTTTTCCAGCATAATGACCCTCCTGTTTCGCAATAATTGTTAATTTCGAGTTCTGATATATCAAGCGATCTTACGATTACTTGGAGTACAGCTCGACGATGAGGTGTGTTGCTACCTCATAATCAATATCCTCAGCTGAGGGCATACGTGTTACTGTAGCGGAGAAATCGTCCTTCTTGGCATCGAGCCATGTGGGAACGATCCTGTCCTTGGTCTCTTCAACTGTAGCCTTGAACTTATCGGAAGTTCTGTCCTTCTCCTTGAGAGCGATAACGTCGCCGACCTTAACTCTGTAGGAAGGGATATTTACCTTCTGACCGTTTACAGTATAGTGGCTGTGAACAACGAGCTGTCTTGCCTCACGTCTTGTGAGAGCGAGACCCATTCTGTAAACAACGCTGTCGAGTCTGGATTCGAGAACTGTGATAAGGTTATCACCGGTCTTGCCCTCCATCTTCTCAGCGATAGTGAAATAATGTCTGAAAGGCTTCTCAAGTACGCCATAGATGAACTTGAGCTTCTGCTTCTCCTTGAGCTGCATACCGTATTCAGAGATCTTCTTTCTGTTATTTGCATTCTTGAAGCGGATGGATTCCTTCTTGGAAACGCCCATTACAGCAGGGCTGATACCCAGGTATCTGCATCTCTTAAGAATTGGTTCCTTCTGTACTGCCATTTCAATTTACCTCCTCTTTCATCAGACACGACGTCTCTTAGGCGGACGGCATCCATTGTGCGGTATGGGAGTTACATCCTTGATCATCTTGACCTCAAGACCAACGGCCTGGAGAGCTCTGATTGCAGCCTCACGGCCTGCGCCGGGTCCCTTTACGTAAACGTCTACGAACTTGAGACCGTGCTCCATTGCTGCCTTAGCAGCTGTTTCAGCAGCTGTCTGTGCTGCGAAAGGAGTTGACTTCTTAGAGCCTCTGAATCCGAGCTCGCCTGCGCTTGCCCATGAGATAGCGTTGCCCTGAGTATCTGTGATAGTTACGATTGTGTTATTGAAAGTGGACTGGATATGAACTGCGCCGCTTTCGATATTCTTACGCTCTCTACGTCTTCTGATGGTAGAGACCTTTTTACCTTTCTGCTGTGCCAAAGCTCATGACCTCCTTACTTCTTCTTGTTAGCGATAGTCTTTACAGGGCCCTTGCGGGTTCTTGCGTTTGTCTTTGTTCTCTGACCTCTTACAGGCAGACCCTTTCTGTGACGAACGCCTCTGTAGCAGCCTATTTCAACAAGTCTCTTGATGTTAAGAGCTGTCTCACGGCGGAGATCGCCCTCAACTGTGTAGTTTGCATCGATATAGTCACGAAGCTTAGCTACGTCCTCTTCTGCGAGGTCCTTAACTCTTACGTCAGGATCAACGCCTGTGGCAGCGAGGATATTTGTTGCAGTCTGACGACCGATTCCGTAGATATAAGTGAGACCGATCTCGACTCTCTTATTCTTGGGAAGGTCAACACCAGCTATTCTTGCCATATTGTACTTACCTCCATTATTGCAGCCGGGGATCAGCCCTGACGCTGCTTATGCTTAGGATTTTCGCAGATCACCATGATTCTGCCTTTACGTTTGATAACCTTGCACTTTTCGCAAATAGGTTTTACTGAAGGTCTGACTTTCATTGAAAATACCTCCTTTAGCGGGTAGGGGACATTTTGTCCGTTTTTACTTTACGCGCCAGGTGATACGACCCTTTGAAAGATCATACGGTGACATTTCAAGCTTCACCTTGTCGCCTGGAACGATTCTGATATAATTCATTCTGAGCTTGCCGGAAACGTGGGAAAGAACCTCATGACCGTTCTCCAGCTGTACCTTAAACATTGCATTCGGGAGCGCATCTGTTACAACGCCCTCAACCTCGATCACATCTTCTTTGGACACTTGAACAACCTCCTTACAGCTCAGCTCCGCTCAGATCCCTGAGCTCTGTCCTGAGCCTTTTATCAGTTATATCGTTAATACTTATCATGCTTCCGGTCGCGCTTAGGTGTTTAATGTTCTTCCGCTTCGGGCTTGCGAGCTTTCTGCTCTTTCCGTCCGCGATAAAACAGCAGCCGCTGCCGAGTCCGACGACTGCGAAGAGACCTCCGCTGTCGCGCCCGGCTTTCGCCTTCACGACCGTACCTATCGTTAGCTTCACAATAATTCCCTCCGTCAGGGCTGTGTCAGAATGACGGGACCATCAGGAGTTATTGCGATCATGTGCTCAAAGTGAGCTGACAGTGAACCATTTTTGGTAACCACGGTCCAACCGTCCTTGAGAGTTCTTACATCATCGCCCTTGACGTTTATCATGGGCTCTATACATATCGTCATACCGGATACCAGTCTGGGACCGTGACCTTCACGTCCCCAGTTCGGGACTTCCGGTGATTCGTGTACCTCTCTGCCGATACCGTGGCCGCAGTAATTTCTTACGATCCCGTAGCCTCGTGAAGCGCAGTACTCTTCTACAGCATGAGAAATATCTCCGACTCTTGCGCCCGCCTGAGCCTTCGAGATGCCTTCAAACAGGCTTTTCTCCGTGACCTCAAGCAATGCTTTGGCTTCATCAGAAATTTTGCCTACCGGGAAGGTCCAGCAGCTGTCGCCGTTGAAGCCGTTATAAGCGGCTCCTGTGTCGATGCTTACTATATCGCCTTCCTTTAACCTTCGGCTTGCCTTCGGGATACCGTGGATGACCTCCTCATTTACGGAGATACAGGCGTTCCCCGGGAACCCGTAAAGACCTTTAAAGCAGGACTTCACGCCATGTCTTGCGTAAAACTCGCCGACCAGTTTATCTACGTCGAGGGTCGACATACCCGGCTTTAATTTTTCGCCCGCATACCATATTGCGCCGCAGGTCAGTCTGCCTGCTTCACGCATTATGGCTAATTCGGACTTTGATTTTATGGTAATGCTCATTTACTTGACTCCTACAGCAGCAAGTGTGAGCTTAGATGTTTCAGCAACTTCCTCCTGACCCTTTACAGAAACAAGCTTGCCCTGCTTCTCGTAATAGTCCTTGAGGGGAGCTGTCTTTTCGTGATAAGTAGCGAGTCTGTCGAGAACGACTTCCGGCTGATCGTCCTTGCGGATGATAGTCTTGTCGCCGCACTTATCGCAAACGCCCTCAACCTTTGTGGGCTTGTATTCGATGTGGTAAGAAGCGCCGCAGCCCTGGCAGACACGTCTGCCTGAAACTCTCTGCTTGATAGTCTCGTCTGCAACGTCGATCTCGATGACCTTGTCGATCTTGATACCCATAGCGTCGAGAGCCTCAGCCTGGGGAACTGTTCTGGGGAAACCGTCAAGGATGAAACCGTCCTTGCAGTCGTCCTCAGCGATACGCTCCTTGAGGATACCGATAACGATGTCATCGGAAACGAGAGCGCCTGCGTCCATAGCAGCCTTGGCCTTGAGACCGTACTCAGTGCCGTTCTTGGCAGCCTCGCGAAGAATATTGCCTGTAGAGATCTGAGGGATATTCAGAGCATCGGAAACTACCTCAGCCTGTGTGCCCTTGCCGGCGCCGGGAGCGCCCAAGAAAATAAGATTCATACTTTTTATCCTCCATTGTCAGGGCTTATGAAAGGAATCCCTTGTGGTGTCTCATCATAAGCTGTGATTCGAGTGTACGTGTGGTCTCAAGCGCAACGCTTACTGCGATAAGGATCGTTGTACCGCCCATTGACATATGGTTGAGCTTTTCGTCAGCCATTGAGAAGAAGATCGGGATAACAGCGATGATTCCGAGGAATACCGCACCAACGAGAGAGATCTTTGAGAGAACTCTCTGGATGTAGTCAGCTGTGGGCTTACCGGGTCTGATACCGGGGATACCGCCGTTTGACTGACGGAGGTTGTTAGCGATCTCAACGGGGTTGTACTGGATCGAAACGTAGAAGTAGTTGAACGCGATTATGAGTACGAAATAGATAGCAGCATATCCGAGGCTTCTTGTTGAGAAGAAGTCGCAGAACTTTGAATAGAAGCTATCATTGTGGGGATTGGGCTTGAAGAGCTGTATCGTCTGCGGCAGAGCCATGAACGACATAGCGAAGATGATAGGCATAACGCCGCTCATCATTACCTTCATCGGGATATGTGTCTTCTGTCCGCCGTACTGCTTTCTGCCTACTACGCGCTTAGCGTACTGTATCGGGATACGTCTTTCAGCCTCGTTCATAAATACGATGAACGCGAACTCAAAGATGATGAATACGAGGTAGCCGAGAGTTACCCAGAGGTACTTTGAAGGCTCCTCGATAGTGTATCCGATAAGCTTACCGGCATCAACGGGGAAGCGGGCTGCGATACCTGCGAAGAGGAGCATGGAAACACCGTTTCCGATACCCTTGTCGCTGATACGGTTGCCCATCCATACTACGAATGAAGCACCGGCAACGAAGAGAGCAATTATGACGATCGCGGAGAACCAACCCTCCCAACCGTCTGAATACTTCAGAGCGTCGCCGAGGACATTGTTGTCCTTGTCTGTAACGCCTTCCATCTTTCTGAGGATCATATAATATCCTGTACCGAGAACGACAGAAAGCACGAGTGCAACTGCGGCAGTGATCTTATTGAGCTTCTTCCTGCCTTCCTCGCCCTCGTCCCTGAGTCTTTCCAGGGGCGGAAGTGCGTAGGTGAGCAGCTGCATAATGATCGACGCATTGATATAAGGCGTGATCGAAAGTGAGAATATAGTTGCCTGAGAGAGCGCACCACCGGTGATGGTGTTGAGGTACTCAAGGAAGTTACCGTCAATAGCGTTCTGATCCATCCAGGCATTTACTACATCTGTATTAAGGTAGGGAACTGCGATCGCACTTCCCAGTCTGAAAATGACTACCATGAGTAATGTGTATAAAAGCTTCTTCCGGATCTCCGGAACACTCCAAGCACGTTTCAGTGTCTGAAACACATTACATCACCTCAGTCTTTCCGCCTGCCTTTTCTATCTTCTCAACAGCACTCTGTGAGAATTTTGCAGCTTTAACTGTCAGCTTAGCGGTAAGCTCTCCGTTTCCGAGGACTTTTACGCCGTCGTACTCCTTCTTGATAAGGCCTGCTGCCTTGAGGAGCTCTGCGTCAACTTCTGTACCGTCCTTGAACTTGTTAAGGTCGGATACATTTACGATAGCATACTTTGCA
>Ga0310697_10001867_pt1 | contig 23463 bp, 17 predicted proteins | sample 172DNAGHGlowgp2_FD_203883 | JGI IMG/M metagenome (GOLD analysis project Ga0310697, IMG submission 203883) | Sheep rumen microbial communities from Palmerston North, Manawatu-Wanganui, New Zealand - 1728 DNA GHGlow gp2 (v2) (version 2) | ecosystem: Host-associated > Mammals > Digestive system >...
CACGTGAAGAACGGCTGTACCTTTGCGATGTCAATGGGAACAATCCCCCCAAGAGCAAACAACTTTTTATTTACCTTTTCATTATCAGTACAAAATTATGAAGACTAAAGTTTTTAATGTGATTATCCTTGACAAGAGCGGTTCGATGAGCAGCATCGCCCGCCAGGCTGTCGATGGCGTGAACGAGACCATCGGCTCCATCAAGAGTGCCCAGGAAAAGAACCCCGACCAGGAACACATCGTGACGCTTGTTGCCTTCTGTGGCTGCGAGATGAAGACCATCTATGACAACTTGCCCGTTGCCGAGGTCAAAACCCTTACCGACAAGGACTATCGTCCCTGCTGCATGACGCCCCTGTATGACGCCATCGGCATGACCATCAGCCGCGTGCACACCCTCAAGGCCAAGGAAGAAAACTCCCTGGCTATCGTGACCATCATCACCGACGGCTATGAGAATGCCTCCCATGAGTACACGCATACGGCCATCCGTTCGCTCATCGAGAGCTACAAGGAGCAGGGCTGGCAGTTTACCTACATCGGCGCCGACCATGACGTGGAGCAGGTTGCCTTCTCGCTCAACATTGACCACAGTCTGCAGTTCGACAAAACCGAGGCAGGCACCCAGGCCATGTTTGCCTGTGAGCGCCGCTCACGCAAGAAATGGTTAAGTAAGATGGATGTCATCATGAATGCCTGCCTGTCCCCGAAAGAACGCAACAGGCGCATCAAGGAGACCAATGAAGCTGACTACTTTGAATAATGATGGATGCTTCAATAACAGACTAATTGGCGCTAAGTTATGATCAAGACAATTAAAGAAATGCTGCAGGACTGGTGGGCCGATTCTACAACGACCCGCATGCCGCTCCCGACGCTCTACACCTATGAAGTGCTGGTGGACGGCAGGGTGGTCCAGATAGAGAGTTTCAGCCCTTGCAGGATGTATGTGCATTACAAGGCAAGGAAGAAATATCCCAATGCCAGGAGCATCAGAGTCGTCAAGCAGACCAGGCCTTACAGTTTCTGCTAATGGAGTGCTATGCTGGGTGAAAATCCCAGCATAGACTTTTTTTCCACAGTGCCCCTTTTGGCATAGTTCTTGCGGTAATAATAATATTAACTCTTTAACGGCGACATTATGGCAATAATCATACCCAGTTCTCAAGGCCTCAAGTACGGAACCATCTACATCTACAGCGACCCTGATTCTATGACTCTGCTGCGTGGGTCTGCTGATTTTCTGCGCAAAATCGTCCACCCTATGAACATTGAGTGGGTGGACGATCCTGGCAGATTAGGGGCATTACTGACTGCCCGTCGTTTCAATGTGGGCAATATTGGCAGATATGCCACAGTGTCACTACGCACCTCGCAGCACAACAGGGGCGGTGGCCAGATGCGTGCACTCCACGAGTTCATCGACGCGTTGATGAGTGTGAGCGACCCCGAGAGCGGTGACATCGAGATTGACGAGAATGACTACGGTTGGGGCGGTCTTGCTAGTGTTTGCTATGAGGAAGCGGCTTATGATGCTGACATTTCCATGCCTAGTGCCGCTCCACAGGACAAGACGCGTGTAGAAAAGTCCAGGCCCAGACGCCACATCTTGCGCGGCTTCAAGAAGCGATTGAAAGATGTCGCCTCTGAGGCGTTCGATGAATTCTTCCTGCGCGATGAAGATGAAATGGATGTCAAGGAGGCTCAACAGAGTACCGTACGGTACCATGCAGAGCAATCCATTGTCACCGATAAGTTGCAAGAGGAGGAAGACATTGAGTTCAAGAGGCTGGAAAAAGAGCGCCAAGCGGCACTGGAGCGCATCAAGCATGAAATCGTCAGCTATATCGCTCGTTTTCACGATGACCCCAAGGATCTGATGGCCAGGCTATTGCAAGGTAAAGTCGTTGTGGGACAGCCGGGGCGCGTGCTGGTCAATGGTGACCTGAAGATTGTCTTGCCAGAGTATGACGAGATGGAGATAAAGATGCCCGCTTTGTGCCGAACGCTCTACATCTTGTTCTTGAAGCATCGCAGTCTGGGTGGCGACGGCATCGTGCTCAAGAATATAGACGAGCATCGTGACGAGATATTTGAGATTTATTGTATGGTCAAGCCGGGCGCTGACGAACAGCTGGTGGAGCGCAGGGTGAACAACTTGTGCGACCCGTCGAGCGATTCGCTCAACCAGACCATCTCTAAAATCAATCGCTGCATCAGGAACGTCATCACCGATAAGGAGTTGGCGGCGGACTATTGCATAACCGGTGACCGAGGCCAACTCTATGGCATTGCTCTCGACCCTCAGTATTTGGAACTGCCCCGAGCTGTGACTGGCGCATAAGCGCAGTAATACAATAACAAGAGCAGGATAAGGTAACCAACTACCTTATCCTGCTCTTGTTTATCGCTTTAACAATTCCTGTCACTCAGTGTCGTCGTCCCTGAAGCGGTACTGGACGAAGGCCTCGATCGCCTCATAGGTGGCGAGGCCCAGCTGCTGGTACTTCTCGGCGAGATCACGGTTGCGCTCAATGGAGCGTTGCCACGATAGCTTGCCGTCGTCGCTGGTACGGAATGGCGCATCATGAATCTGTGACTGGAACTTGAGGATGGCGTCGCGCTTGTCGCTGAACTCCTCGGGGCTCATCGGCACTGCCATCTCCACCTGGTCCACGTCCCACTGTCCCCATTGTCCACGGTACATCCACACGCGGCAGTCCCGCATGAAGTCCTCGTCCTTCAGGTTCTCTACGGCGTGCATCACTGCTGTCGTGGCGCGCACGTGGGTCCCGTTGGGGTCTACCAGGTCATTGTCAATGAAGATCTGGTGCGGCTTCACTTGGGTAATGAGTTGCTGGATGGTGTTGATGTCGGCTTCGGTGAGTTTGCCTTGGCCGTGGGGATCGTTAACGTAGAAGGGCATACGCAGGTCATAGAGATTGTCTACGGGAACTCCCATTTGGCGACAGGCCATGAATGCCTCGCTCATCAAGATGGAGCCCTTGAAATATCTCAGGTCGGTATTGTCATCCTGAGAGGTGCCCTTGGAAAGCATCTGTTCCTGAATCTGCTTGATGAAAAGGTATTGTTTGTCGGGCTCGTAGTGGCGCATCAAGCGTTCGGCAAGCAACAGACTACGCAGCAAGTCTTCGTCGCTGACACCGACGTCACCGTCGGTCTGGAAGGCGATGTGGACTTGATGACCCTGCTGGACCAGGCGTCGCACGGTACCGCCCATCGACACGACCATGTCATCGGGGTGAGGGCTGAATACCAGCACGCGTTTAGGGTAGGGGACGGCACGTTCAGGACGATGGGTGTCATCGGCATTGGGCTTGCCTCCAGGCCATCCCGTGATGGTGTGCTGCAAGTCATTGAAGATCTTGATGTTGACATTATAGGCCGAGCCGTAGAGGGCTACCAGTTCACTCAGGCCGTAGTCGTTGTAATCCTTGTTGGTGAGTTTTAGAACTGGTTTGCCAGTCTGTTCACACAGCCAGACGATGGCACGGCGAATCAGATGGTCGGTCCACTCACATGAGGTCACTTTCCAGGGATAACTGATGCGCGTCAACCGTGATGCGGCATCCAGGTCGGCGATGATTCTCGCGTCGCTATGGAGCTGCAGGAAGGAGGCGGGCACCAGGTCACTCATTGCCCCCTCGATGGTGTTATACAGGGCGTTGGCACTGTCTTCTTCCCATGCTACGCACAGGACCCGTTCGGCGCTCATGATATTGCCCATGCCCAGTGTGACAGCCGTCTTGGGCGCAGTGTCGCTCTGGAACACCTCGGCGACGCGTGTGCGAGAATTGCTGCCCAGGAGCATGAGTCGGCATGCACTATTGCGTGACGAACCTGGCTCGTTATAGGCAATGCTGCCGTCATTGTTCAGGTCACACAGCACCAGGTCCAGCCCGCCGGCATCGAGGATTTCACGCTCATAGGCTTTGCACAGTCCATGCACGTCTTCGATGTCGTCAGGGCGATTAAAGAAGTGGATATTGGCAGGTTCGATATCAATCTTGGAGTAGAGCCGCTCGTTGATGAGGTCGTGCAGATTGAGGCGACCCTCGTCATAGCCTAATCCCAACTCGCATAAGTTGAAGGCCACGACGTCGGCAAAGCTCACCTTGTCGGCAAAATAGAGTTTTACCAGCTCATCATAGACCTTCAGGACATACCGTCCCGACCCGAAGCCGATGGTGCAACGACCATGCTTCTCGACGCATTGTTGAATGATGCGTGTCACCTCTTGGGCTGCTTCGAGGGCTCCCTGATCGGCGCTCTCCACAACCGATACCGGCACCTTCTCGTAGCGTGTCAGTGATGCCAATTCAATGTCGTTCTCAGGACTGTAGTACCTGTTAGACACTTGATAAGACATAATCTTGGTCTTTATTTCCCTCTTCATCTTTTTTACCTTAGTTATCAAAGCACAAAGATAGCATTAATTTTTTTTGAAACAGATGCTATACCTGTTCTAATAGAAGAGGCTGCGTCATCATGCGCCTCTGAATCATAATCGGCCTGACGGCCGAGAAATCTTGTCCAAGCCGAATACAAACAAGCTTGCTTGATTTGCTGTGGCGAAGCCAAGATTATTAAAATCAAGCAAAATTATAAATAAAATTTTAATAAAAAAATAGTTTGTTTGATTTTTCCGAGCGATAGCACGGTGATGTTACCATGTCACAATCGGTTAAAATCCTTAGCCTGAGGCACGTATGCGGATGCCCCAGATATTTCAGACTATTCAGTCGTTTCTAAAAAAGCCTTAGCGTGAGGCAAATGGCTGAATAGTTACATTGGAAGGATAGCCTGGAATTAGTACTGCTCGTTCTCGTTGGGGAAGTCGCCGCTCTTGACGTCGGTGATGTAGTTGCCCACGCTATCGATGATCTGTTCGCCCAGGTTGTTATACACGCGCAGGAATTTGGGCTTGAATTCGCGGTTCAGACCCAGCATGTCGTGCAGCACGAGTACCTGTCCGCTGCAGGCGGCACCGCCACCGATGCCGATGGTGGGCACATTGATACTCTGGGTGACCTTGGCGGCGAGGGTGGCAGGAATCTTTTCCAGCACGACACCGAAGCAGCCGATTTCGGCAAGTACCTTGGCATCCGCCAGCAGGCGTGTGGCTTCGGCCTCACCCTCAGCGCGAGTAGCATAGGTGCCGAACTTGTTGATGCTCTGCGGCGTCAGTCCCAGGTGGCCCATCACGGGGATGCCGGCCCTCAGGATCATCTCGATAGCGGCGCGCATCTCGCGGCCTCCCTCCAGCTTCACGCCGTCGGCTCCGGTCTCCTGCATGATGCGCACGGCATTGCGTTGGGCCTCCATGGGATCGCCCTGGTAGGTACCGAAGGGCATGTCCACGATGACCATGGCGCGCTTGACAGCGCGAACCACCGTGCGGCCATAGACAATCATGTCGTCGATGGTGATGGGGATGGTGGTGGCATTGCCCTGTATGACATTGGAGGCACTGTCGCCCACCAGAATGATGTCGATGCCGGCCTGGTCCACCAGGGTAGCCATAGTATAGTCATAGGCGGTAATCATCGCGATTTTCTCGCCGGCAAGTCGCATGTCGGCAATGCGCTTGGTCGTGACCTTGCGAGGGTCTGAAACGGTATAGGTTGACATGATTGTTCTATAAGAGTTGATGAATTGTTGTTAAGTGGGGGACAAAAGTAGTGGTTTTGACTACAAAATTCAAATTTCGAGCCATGATTAAACTAAAAAAACCTTAAATCGTCCAATTAATCGGTTTTTATTGCTACTTTTGCCGATTAGTAAACATCATATCACTTTAATTACATCAAGAAAATGAAGAAGTTTTTATTGACTCTCGCTGTTGCTGCACTTGCCAGCATGGCAATGATGGCTCAAACTACTGCTACTAACACCGCACAGGAAGAACCCGATCGCATCCAGATGCGTCATCTGTCCAAGAATCCTAGTGGCACTGACATTCCCACGGGATATGATAGCCCCCAAGTGGTTGCTCAGAAGAAACATGAGTGCAAGGATCACAAGGACGGTCAGCCCTGCACCAAGCCCGCCGACCAGCAGTGTGACGACTGCAAGGCCAAGGCTGCTGCCGCTGCCAAGCACGAGTGCAAGGAAGGTCAGGAGTGCGAGAAGGCCGCTGGCATGAAGCATGAGTGCAAAGAAGGTCAGAAGTGTGAGAAGGCCGCTGGCATGAAGCACGAGTGCAAGGAAGGCCAGAAGTGCGAGAAGGCCGCTGGCATGAAGCACGAGTGCAAGGAAGGCCAGAAGTGCGAGAAGGCTGCTGGCATGAAGCATGAGTGCAAGGAAGGCCAGAAGTGCGAGAAGGCTGCCGGCATGAAGCACGAGTGCAAGGAAGGCCAGAAGCAGTGCGAGAAGGCCGCCGGCATGAAGCATGAGTGCAAGGAAGGTCAGAAGCAGTGCGAGAAAGCCGCTGCCGAGAAGAAGGACTGCTGCAAGGACAAGAAGATGGAAGGCAAGAAGTGCGACAAGCCCGCCGATCAGCAGTGCCCCGACTGCAAAGAGAAGGCAGCCAAGAAGAACTAATCTAGGCCCCCGTCAAGGCCATGGCCTGAATGAGTAGTTATTCATCAGGTCTTAAATTCCCGATTTCTTCAATGGAATCGGGAATTTTTGTTTTCTAACCCATCGTTTTCCATGGCTTTCGTAGAAATGAACCTTTTCTCACCATCTAGATTTTCAACAAGAACACAAAGTTGTAAAATACTAATTAACAACAGATTAGAATATTTACAAGTTTTGATTTTTGTTTTGAATATGTGTACTGCGCTTTTTTTGTTATAATTTTGTGACAAATCAATTTACGCACTTTATTTTTTTAATTTACAATGAAAAGACTATTATCAATCAATTTTCTTGCTGCCCTGCTGCTGACCGTGGCATGGAGCGGCGACATCTGTGCCCAGGATGTCCTGCAGCTGACTGCAGGCAACCCTCAGGTGACCCAGAATTTTGACGGTATGTGGGACAGCCAAGCCCAAGCCGCCACGCTCAACATGCCGCAGGGATGGCGTGTGGAGCGCCAGATGAACGCCCCCCGCACGGTGGGCAGTTACAACAATGCCTCGACCGAGGTGATGTACACGGGAGGTATCAGCCTTGCCAGCAATGCTAAGAACGGTACGTGGAACTTCGGCTCCAGTAGCAATCCCAGCGATTGCTCGGTGGGTGGCCTGTCCACCACCGTTGACGGCGGTACACGCTGCATCAATGTGATGACCTGCCTGCGCAACGCGGGCGACGAGCCTATCACTAAGTTGGCTATCAATTATGACATCGAGAAGTACCGTGACGGCGACAATGCCGCTGGCTTTGCAGTGCAGCTCTATGTCTCGACCGATGGTATCACTTGGAACAATGCAGGTGAGGATTTCTACACCTACTTTGCTCCCGATGCTGCCACGGCAGGTGCCGCTGTAGTGCCTATCAGCACGACGGCTTTGACGAACAAGCAGCTCAAGGTGGACGTTGCTGCCGGCAGCGACATCTATCTGGCATGGAACATCAGTGTCGCCAGTGGTACCAGCCCTAACAAGGCTATGGGCCTGTCGATCGACAATGTGGTCATCGACGCGACCTTTGCCTCTCAGGACCAGTCGTGTTACATCTATGTAGAGGATGTGACCAAGTGGAGCAATATGTACATGGCCGTTGATGGTGGAGCCGCTCAGGCTGCTGCCAGTGGCGCTGTGGTCAACGGCGTGACCTACAAGGTGTGGTCACTCGACATGGATGGCAACAATCATGTGCTCACCTTTACCGACAACACGGGCAACAGCCTGAGCAACAATATCGTGGCTGACCGTGACTACTATCTGTGCCTCACCAAGGACGAGGTGAACGAAATCACCGATCCGCAGAACTATGAAGGCTATGTGGATCCCACGCGTCCTCCCTTTGTGGCATCGGGCGTCTACCTGCGCGGTGAGGTGAACAGCTGGGGTGCTGCCACCGACTGGGAATTCAGTGACGAGGGCAATGGCACCTATGTGCTGTATGACAAGACGCTCAGCGGCCAGTTCAAGGTGGCTGATTCGGGTTGGACCAGCGCCTGCAACTACGGTAGCAATGGTACCAGCGTACAGATGGGTGTTCCCTATCAACTCGTGCTGGGCACCAATGACAATATCTCCTGCGGAGGCAACTCCTATGTCTGCAAGCGCATTGTGGTGACGATCAACAACGGCACCTCAACTTTGCTGCTCGAGAGCGATGACGATGACACGGGCTTGACTGCTGTCTATGTCATCGGCGACAACAATGGCTGGAACTACATGGACGCATCGGGCAAGCTCGACCTGGTAGAAGGCAAGACCTTCAAGGGCCAGGTGACCATGCCTGCCGTGGGTGACGGCTACAGCCACTGGCGCATCTATCAGCGCCTGGGTATGGGTGGCGTGTGGGGCGCCGAGAGCGACCTCACCGGCGACAATACCAGTGGCACGCTCATCAAGGGCGCTACCGGTAAGGTTTCGACTGCTCCGGGCACCTATGACGTGACCTTCAACCTGGAAAGTGGTGAGTACAGTCTCGTGCTGGCAGCTTCCACTCCCACCTCGATGACCTTGCAACCCGCCGAGGTAGTGCTCGTGCCCGAGTTGCCCGAGCAGGTCAAGGTGCTCTCGCTCAACAACAGCCTTATTTATTATAATGATCAGGACGCTGTGTTCAACGGCATCGCCGCTGCCATGGGCAAGGATGCCAACTGGACCAAGCACACCCTGCTCGGCAAGTCACTCCAGACCCATTGGGAGGAAGGTGACGGCGTGGCCGAGGACGGTAACCCCGGTGCCAAGATGCTCGTGCGCAGCGAGGCTTGGAGCCACATCATCCTGCAGGAGCAGAGTTCGCTGCCCCGCACCAATGTCGAGACTTTCCGTGCCAACGTGAAGCGCTGGGTGGACTACATCCGCGAGTATTGCCCCAACCCCAATGCCATCATCATCGTGCCTGTCAACTGGGCTTACAGTGGCGACTGGGAGAATTACACCGCCTTTAATGCGGCGTTTGTCAAGAACTACCAGGATGTAGCCCTTGACCTGGGCGTGACCTTGTGCCCCGTGGGCGTAGCCTACCAGGAGGTCTATGACCTGGAGGGCAGCGCAGGCACCCAGACGTGGTTCCTCGACGACCGTCATCCGACCCTCAAGGCGACCTATATGGCTGCTGCCATGGAGTATGGTCTGATCTATGGTGCCGATCCCGCCACCATCACGTGGGCACCCAGTGGATTGAGTGCTGATGAGGCTGCCGCTATGCGTGGTTATGCTAGCCGTGCCCTGAACGGCTTTACCAATTATGTGGATCACACGGCTGGCCAGGTACATTACAAGGTGACCGTGCGTGATCAGTTCGGCATGGAGATTGAGGCCCCCGAGCCCGTGGTGATGACCTTGAGCGACGGTGGCGACATCAATGCTGCAGGTGTGTTTACCAGCAATGGTACTAACGGTGAATATACCGTGACCGCCACGACAGGCGACTTTACCCAGACGGCTAATGTTACCGTAGCCACTGCCGAGACCGAGGTTGTAGTCTATCCCGCCATTGAACTCAATGAGACAATCTTGAGCGCTAGCGAGAACTTTGATGTGATGGGCGATGAGGCAACCGCCACGCTGCCCGCAGCATGGCGCATCGACCGCATCCTGACCGCCCCGCGCACCGTGGGCCGCTTTGATCAGGCTGATGAGCAGACGATGTACAGCGGTGGCGTGAGCCTGCCCAGCAATGCCAAGAACGGTACATGGAACTTCGGTGACAATGCTGGTGATGACCGTGCCCCCGGCGGCATCTCGACGGGTGTGGCTAATGGAACCCGCTGTGTCAACGTGTATGCCCACCTGCTCAACACGGGCAAGAAGGACATCGAGAATGTCAACATCTCCTACAACGTCGAGAAGTATCGCAAGGGTAACAACAGCGCTGGTTTTGCAGTGCAGCTGTATTACTCTATCGATGGTCGCAACTGGACCAGTGCCGGCAACGACTTCTACACCTACTTTGCTCCCGATGATGCCACGGCAGGTTATGAGACCGTTCCTGGCGAGACCGTTCCTGTGAGCGCTGTGCTCAACACCAACATTTCGCGTGGCTGTGACCTGTATCTGGCATGGAACATCAGCGTGGCCAGCGGTGACGCTGCCCAGGGTGCTATGGCTCTGAGTATTGATGACTTCGCCATTAGCGGCGAGCTGCCCAAGATTCCCGCTTCGCAGCATTACATTTTCGTCAACGACCAGACGGGCTGGGATGCCCTGGGTCTGTATGCTTGGGGTGACAGCGAACTCTTCGGCGCTTGGCCTGGCGAGGCAAGCGTGGGCGATTCGATTGTGAACAATGTCGAGTACAAGGTATTCCTGCTGGATACTCAGGGTGGCAACTATCACCTGATTTTCAACAACTGGAACAACGGCCTGCAGTTGCCCGACTATGACATCGTTGCCGACCGTGACTATTATTTCACAGTCACTGCCCAGGCTGTAGCGATGCGTGGAGACGTGAATACTGACGGCATCGTGAACATCAGTGACGTGACCGACCTCATTAGCTACCTGCTGGCGATGAATACATCCGGCATCAGCCTTGAGGCAGCCGATTGCGACATGGACAGCAACGTGAACATCTCTGATGTAACGGCATTGATCAATTACCTGCTCACCCAGCAGTGGTGAAATAGGCTTTATCGGATATCGAGTATCGGCGCATAATGATTGAGCACCAATCGCGCTGATGAACCGAAGGCATCCGCTCGGTAGAGACGCATCAACTTTGCGTCTCTACTTTTTTCTGTCCGCACCTTTCCATTTCTACAAGTAATCCCACATCATCTCAACGAAAATAAAGAGCTGATACTCAGTTCCCCCTCTACAATTAGAAGGTCTGGGGCGTCGATACCACAATGACGATGACCGCCTGCGGTCGCTTTTTGGGCGACGGGTTATTGTAATAAATAACCTTAATATTGTCCTAAATTGCGCTAGCGTTTTGTCCATGTGGGTAAATTGTCGTAATTTCGCACTATAAAAATAGGCCTAAGCACAAAAAATAATGAAAATTGGGAATTTAGATTTGGGCGAGCGCCCCGTGATGTTGGCTCCGATGGAGGATGTCACCGACCAGTCGTTCCGGCTCATCTGCCGCGAACAGGGTGCTGACTTGGTCTATACCGAGTTTGTCAGTGCCGATGCGTTGATACGTAGCATTGAGCGCTCGTTCCAGAAGATGGCGATCGCTCCTGGCGAGCGGCCTGCTGCCATCCAGATTTATGGTCGTGATGTGGATTCCATGGTTGAAGCTGCCCGCATCGCTGCTACCGCCAAGCCCGATTTCATTGATATCAATTGGGGCTGCCCTGTGAAGAAAATCGCGGGCAAAGGCTCTGGCGCCGGCATGCTGCGCAATATTCCCCTGATGCTCGAGATTACCCGTGCCGTGGTCAATGCCGTTGACCTACCCGTGACGGTCAAGACCCGCCTGGGCTGGGACCACAACAGCAAAATCATCGTTGAGTTGGCCGAGCAGTTGCAGGACTGTGGTATCGCCGCTCTCACGATCCACGGCCGCACGCGTTCCCAGATTTATACCGGTGAGGCCGATTGGACCCTCATCGGTGAGGTGAAGAACAATCCTTGCATGCACATTCCCATCATCGGCAACGGTGATGTGACGACACCCCAGCGCGTCAAGGAGTGCTTCGACCGCTATGGTGTCGATGGTGTGATGGTGGGCAGGGCGAGCATCGGCGCCCCGTGGATTTTCCGCGAGATGAAGCAGTACCTTCTCACGGGCGAAGTGCCACAGATCAGCAATGCCGAGAAGATGGCGCTGGTGCGTCGACAGATTGCCGAGAGCATCGACCGCATCGACGAGTACCGCGGCATCCTGCACATCCGCCGCCATCTGGCTGCCACACCGCTGTTCAAGGGCATCCGCAACTTCCGTCCCACGCGCATCGCCATGCTGCGTGCCGACACCCGCTCCGAACTTGAAGCCATCCTTGATGACATAGAGAAAAACATATTGCCTAATTTAGAGGTCCCTAACAGAGAAATAGATTGTGATGAAAAGGACATTGATTAGTATGATATTGGTCATGGTTGCAGCCTTGACGGTGTGTGCCCAGGGTACACGACACGAGGTCAAGGTGGGCAACTTCTCACGCTTGGTGCTGCTTGACGACATCAACGTGAACTATCGCTGCAATGCTGATTCGGCAGGACTGGTGGTGTTCACGTGTCCCCAAGAGGTCGCCAAACACTTGATCTTCAGCCTCTCGGACAAGGGTAGGCTGAGTATCCAGGTGGATGATGAGTATGAGCGACAGGGTAATCTGCCCACACTGACCGTCTATTCATCAGCAATTGACGAGGCCGAGAATTCAGGAGACAGTATCCTGCGCATTTCTGGACTCCCACCGATGAAGATTTTTAAGGTGCGCCTCATTGATAATGGCAAAATCATCTTGCGCGGTGTGAGGGCGTCGCAACTCGAACTGCAGATCCTGAGCGGCAAGGGCAAGATTATTGCCGATGGTTCCTGCGACAATCTGGCGGTGAGACTCGTCGGAACAGGCGAAATCCAGGCCGATAACGTCTCGGCAGGTAGTGTCTCGTGCCGCATCATGGGCACCGGTTCCATCGGATGTGACGTCCACGGCGGCGAACTCAAGGTCAGTGGCAGCGGCACCGGCAAGGTCTATTACAAAGGCAACCCCAGCAAAGTCACCGTCCGCAAGCTAGGAACCATCAAAGCCATCCCCATGCAATAAGGCGTTGTGTCATAAATCATTCAACGTAAATAAATCGCGCTTCGCGCGAGAAATTATAGTTTAATTTCTCGGCCGTTAGGCCGATTAATAATCTCGAAGCTAATGATGATACAACCACTATTAGGATTTAGGCGATTTTTGGGGGTAGGGGGTACAGGATTGGATGAAAAACTGTACCTTTGCGTTATCTTGTGAGAATACAACTGACAACATAAAACTTAAAACCAAAACACTATGTTTAAAAAAGAAACGTATATCGGTCGTCGCAATGAGTTGAAAAAACTTGTGGGCGATGGTGTGATTCTGCTCTTCGGCAACAACGAGTCGCCGTGTAACTACCCAGCTAATGCCTATGGCCCCTTCCGTCAGGATTCATCGTTCTTGTACTACTTCGGTCAGCAACGTGATGGCCTGGTGGGTGTCATCGACATCGACAACAACAAGGAGATACTCATCGGTGATGATATCGACATCGAGGACATCGTGTGGTATGGTTCGGTGGACAGCGTTGCCGACATGGCTGCACAGGTGGGCGTTGAGGGTTCGGCCCCCATGAAGCAGCTGCAGGTCATCTGTGACGAGGCCCGGGCCAAGGGTCGTCGCATCCATTTCCTGCCGCCCTACCGTCATGATACCAAGATCCAGATCATGGACCTGCTGGGCATCCACCCCGACAAGCAGGGCGAGACCTGCTCACATGACCTGCGAATGGCTGTCATCAAGATGCGCTCGGTCAAGACGGCCGAGGAAATCGTGGAACTTGAACGCGCTGCCGAGGTGGGCTACCTGATGCACACCACCGCTATGCGCCTCATCAAGCCCGGCGTGACCGAGAAATATATCGGTGGACAGATTGACGGTATTGCCTTGAGTTATGGCGCCAAGAACAGCTTCGCCACCATCTTCTCGCAGCATGGCGAGATTATGCACGGTAACCCGTCGATGGCTCCGTTGGAGGCTGGACGCCTTGCCCTGTGTGACTGCGGTGCCGAGACGATGGAATACTACTGCAGCGACAACACGCGCACGATGCCCGTCAACGGCAAGTATGACCAGCGCCAGCTGGAGATTTATAGCATCGTCGAGGAGTGCCATGACTTGGCTCTGGGCATCTCCAAGCCAGGCATGAAATATATGGATGTGCACATGGCTGTCTGCCGCAGGATGACCGAGCGCCTCAAGGAGCTGGGTCTGATGAAGGGCGACGTGGACGAGGCTGTTGCAGCCGGTGCCCACGCCATGTTCCTGCCTCACGGCCTGGGCCACATGATGGGTATGGACGTGCATGACATGGAAGGCCTTGGACAGATCTACGTAGGCTTTGACGAGGAGACACGTCCCAACCTGGAGCAGTTCGGCACCAACTGCCTGCGCATGGGCCGCCGCCTGCAGGAAGGCTTTGTCGTGACCGATGAGCCGGGCATCTACTTCATTCCCGCCCTCATCGACGACTGGCGCGCTAGCGGACACTGCGCCGAGTTCCTCAACTTTGACATGTTGGAGACCTACAAGGACTTCGGCGGTATCCGCATCGAGGACGACATCCTCATCACCGCCGACGGCTGCCGCTTCCTCGGTGAGAAGCGCATCCCCTACCATCCCAAGGACGTCGAGGACTTCATGGCCGCCAACTAATCAGCCGTTCAAAACTACAAATTACACGAATTAAACTGATTGCATCCGCATGATAGAGACGCAATATTCTCAGTCTCTATCATGCGGATGCCATTAGATATTTCAGACTATTCAGTTTATGTTTCTAAAAAAACTTAGCGCCCTAGCGTCTTAGCGTGGGGCCCGTAGTGCGGATGCCAAATGCGCTCTAGCGTGAGAGTGGAGCGGCAATAGTTGATGGTTAATCAGGCGAGGTCAAAGGATTCCAGATCGGCGGGGACGAGGATGGGGCCCTTGTAGTACTGGGCAGCCTCGGCGGTGTAGGTCACGGAGCGGGTGATGAGGTGGGTGTCCTCGGTGTGGTAGAGGACCAGGTGCTTCACCCCGAGTTCCTGGGCGAGCATGCCGGCGTCGAGGGCGGTGCTGTGGTTCTTCTCGTAGGGGTTGAAGGTGAAACGGTCCTTGTAGAGGCAGAAGGCCTCGCACATCAGCCAGTCACAGTTGCGGGCATAGGGCTCGCTCTGGATACTGTAGGGCTCGTCGCCCAGGCAGACGAGGCGCTGCTCGTCGGGCAACTTGGCCTCAAAGCCGTATTGCTTGAACCGCGTCGAGCCGATGTCAAAGAAGGTGACCTTCATGTCATCGATGTCCACCAGCTCCCCGTCATGCACTTCGCGAAGGATGATGGTCTGACCGATGGAGTTGAAGATCTTGTCGGGAATCATCAGTTTTCCCATGGTGTAGACTGCATGGCGCACCTCGTCGTTGCAGTAGATGGTGAACGGTCCCTTGTGCTTGCCCTTGAAGATCATGGGCGAAATCTTGCGCATCATCCAGATGGCTCCCATGATGTGGTCGGTGTGGCTGTGGGTGACAAACATGTGATGGATGCTCTCAAAGGGAATCTTTGCCTTGATGAGCTGCTGCAGGATGCCGTTGCCGCCACCGCCGTCCACGAGCATACCCCCCTTGGGCGTGCGCAGGTAGAAGCAAGTGTTGTAGCAGTTGACGCACATGGCGTTTCCTGTTCCCAGCATGGTGACGCGTGATGTGTTGTTGCCGTTCATATTAGGGTTCAAGATTTGACTTTAGGGAGTTCGATGCAGAAGGTGGTGCCTTTACCGACCTCTGAATCCTGGATATAGATCTGTCCGTTGTGGTATTCTTCGATGATGCGTTTGACGAGGGTCAGGCCGAGGCCCCAGCCGCGTTTCTTGGTGGTGAAGCCCGGGTTGAAGACGTTCTTGAAGTTCTTGCGTGGGATGCCTTTGCCAGTGTCCTTGACAAGGATGACGATATTGTTGGGGCTGTCCTCGACGGTAATGTCCAGGCGTCCCTCGCCATCCATGGCATCGACAGCGTTCTTGGTCAGGTTCTCCATGACCCAGGCAAACAGTGTCTGGCTTAGCATCACGCCGTTGTTGGTCTGGTCGTTGGTGTGGATGTAGAGGTTCACGCGCTTGGGAATGCGGGCGCGCATATATTCCAGACTGTTCACCACCGCTTCGTTGATGGTGGTGAGTTCCTTGTCGGGCATGGAACCGATCTTGGAGAAGCGGTCGGCGATGGTAGACAGGCGTTTCACGTCCTTGTCCATATCGTTGACAATGCTCTTGTCGATGCCCATTGAGTCAAGCAACTGGGTCCACGCCATGAGCGAGGATATCGGTGTGCCTAATTGGTGGGCGGTCTCCTTCGAGAGTCCGACCCACACCTTGTTCTGTTCGGCACGCTTGATGCTCATCAGCGCAAAGTAGGCGATGGCAAAGAACAGGATGAGTACCGCCAGCTGGATGTAGGGAAAATAGGACAGACGGCGCAGCAGTGTCGAGTCCTCGTAATAGAGGTATTGGGTCGTGCTCTCGTCAATCTTAATGTCAATTTTGTTCTCGCTATTCTTGAGGCGTCTCAACTTCTTGTTGAGGTATTCTAGGTTGGTGGGTGTGATTTCAAATGCCAGGCTGTCCTCGGGCTCGGGCAGACGGAAGTTGCGGTGTAACAGGATGTTATCCTGGTCATCAACCAGCAGTACGGGGATGTAGTGGTTGGCCTCGATGATGCTCAGCAGGAAATCAACATCGGTAGCGCTTGTACCGATGGGGTTGCCGTCGGCATCAACATCGCCGCCATTGCCCATAGTCGCCAGTTCTTGGGTGGCGTCGGCCCAGATTTCCATGCGCTCGCGCTCCTGTTGGGCCAGGTCCTTGACCAGGTTGTTGGAGATATAGAGGAACAGCGCCACCAGCACCAGTGAGATTGCGAGGAATACCACCTTCCAGATGCGCCGTGAGTCATATATGTTACGCAGATTAGCCATGCCGTGGGTGAATTAATGAGTGGGCAAAGATAGATAATTCCCATGAATTGGGCAAATTTTGCAGACCGTCAAGTCGTTGAGAAGGATATGTATGCTGATGCCAACTTCTAACTTCTAACTTCTAACTCCTAACTTCTAACTCCTAACTCCCCCAGGATCCAGCGGGCAACGCTGTCGTCGGTGTTGGGGCCTGTGACCTCGCTGGCAGCAGCCTTTACCTCGGGGAAGGCATTCTCGACGGCAACGCTGTGGTCGGCGGCCTGCATCATGGCGATGTCGTTGCGGTTGTCGCCGAAGACTACCACCCTGTCTGCGCCCACCTCATGTGCCAGGTCACGGATGGCGGCTGCCTTGCTGGTCCCTGCGGTGAATATCTCCAGGTAGCCCTCGCTCTCGTCAAAGATGTCGTGATAGAGCATCACCTGGCAGGTCGGCACAGTGGAGCGCAGGTCTTCGGCAATGGCTTTAAGTACGGCATACTTGTTCAAGGAAAAGATGAGTAACGCCTCGTCGTCGCTATGGCGGTAACCGTTGTCATCAAGCAAGAACCGCTTCAACGGCAGGTGCTGGCGTGCCTCGACGAAGCGTGCTTCCTGGTCCGATAAGGGACCGTAGTGATGGGCATGCAGCATGTCGTCACCGTGGCGACGGTAGATAAAGGGGTGGGCGAGGTGACGGTCAAACACGTCGGCCACGGCATTCACCGTCGCGTCGTCTATGCCGTGGGTGTGTTCATAGCAAGCCTTAACGGGATTCCACATCGCCGAGCCGCCGATGACGATAAACGGCAGCGTGGCGTGAACTTCCTGCATGAGCGGCACCACCGTGGCGGGCGTGCGCGCCGTGGCGACAGTAAACAGGCCGCCCAACTCCTCGATGATGCGGTTGAGCGTGTCGATGGTGCCACGCGACAACAACGAGTCGTCGCCTAGCAACGTCCCGTCCAGGTCGCTCACATAGAGCGTCTTGATATGTCTATCGCTATGAATTAACACTTTCGAGGTGCAAAGGTACACCTTTTCCTGCTCTCGGTGACCGCACTACAGCATTTTTTCTGCCCTTTGGCTCCTGACCGCCACGCTTTTTCTGGTTTTTTCTATCTAAGAATCAGCCACTCTCGTGTCGGTCGAGGTCGTGCATCGGTCGGCTGTTTTGGGGCCTTGATGAGATTTTTTTTCGTTTTCTTGTTTAAAATAGCGACCTTTGCGTGTTATTAGAGTGTAAGCATCAATTTGACTGATCAATGACGATAGACGCATTTAACCAACAAGCACCACAGCTCAGGCAAGTGGCGCTGAAGGCGGCCGCCTCGGCGGGTGCCGACAGTGACACAGCCGAGGATGTCGCCCAAGAGACGATGCTGCGCTTGTGGCAGATGCGTGACGACCCCCGCCTCTACAATCCCGAGGGTTACGCCTCGACGATTGCACGCCACCTGGCAGTGAACCAGTTCCGGCGCAAGTCTCCGTTACCACTCGACGAGGGCCAAGCCGCTGACCTGACAGTTCTCTCCCCGCTGGACTTGATACTGCAACGCGAAGATGAGCGATGGCTCAGGCAACGCATCCGCAACCTGCCCTATACCCAGCATGCCATCCTCAGGCTGCGACAGGTCGAGCACCGCTCCACCGAGGAGATTGCCAATATCCTGGGCATCCAGCCCGCGAGCGTGAACACGCTGCTGGCAAGGGCAAGACGGCAACTACTCAACGAAATCCAACAACAACGCAACAAAGACAGACAATGAAACGGTATTCACATCAACAAATTGAGGCACTGCTCAACAAATTCATGGACGGGCAGACCACCGTGGAGGAAGAGGCCCTGCTGGCCGACTACTTCCGCAGCGGCGACATACCTGCTGAATGGGAGGATTACCGTGCCATGTTTGACTACTTTGACCGCGGAATGGAGGACGGCCTGGTGCCCGTAGAGCAGTCCCGCCCATCGTTGACACGGCAGATGGGTCGCCGCTGGTGGGGCATCGCCGCAGCAGCCTGTATCACGGCCGCCATCGTCGCAACCGTCGGGCTGCACCAGCCGGAATCGACCACCACTGTGCCCGACACGCCGCCAATCGCTTCTAATGAGAACCCGCCTATCGGGGAGACGCAAGATGTTGCGTCTCTACATGAGGCGGAGCCATCACCAGAAACGTCCATCACCCAACCTGTAGAGACGCAAAATCTTGCGTCTCGTGCCGCGAAGCGCAAAAGCGCCCACAAAGACCAACGTCGCCTGCAAGCTGAAAATGCCAAACTCGCCCAGGAGAACGCACGCCTGCAACGCGAACTGGCTGACTTGAAGCGCCGCGCCTTCATCATCGACCTCGAGGCCAACGGTTTCAGGGCCGTGCAGGACGAGGACGGCAGCATCGTGCTCATCGACCTCGAGCAAGAGATCGAGAACGAATTGAACAATCATCTGAACAACCAACCCACCACCAATATCCCTGCATTATGAAGACTCAAAACAGCATCATCGCAACGATTACTATCGTCACGATAGCTTTCATGGCATTGCTCACCTCATTCACGGCCAGCGCCAACGTGTATGAAGACCGCCTGAAAGAGGCTTTCGACGATATCATCAGCGCCGTTTCCTTCCCGTTCAGCGACAAGGAACCCCAGCAGATGCACAACATCTATTCCAACCCCGAAACTGGAACCAAGGAAGGTCAACTTGATGTGTATAAGTTCACCATCGACCGCGAAAGCATTGGCTTGATCGACAACGCCAAAGAGGTCTATGAGGAAGTGAATGGCAACAGCAATGCCGATGTTTACACCCTGTGGATTAACGACAACGGCGAGTGGAACACCCAGGGCTACCGTATCTATTATAACCCCGACGAGACCATTGTCGTGGGTCTGGCCTGTGACCACTGCTACACCGTGGCCTTTGTAGCCCCCGATGACAAGCAGCACCGCAAGACCTACACCCTGGAGTGGAGCACTCCCGACGACGATAGCGACAGCATCAGCGGACGCATCATCACCACCTATGCCCCTATCAAAGTCAAGTCGGTGAGCAATGGTTCCAAGCAGAGCACAGTAGTCATCAACACCGACAACCTGGACAAACTGATGGAGCAAATGCAGATCGAGGGTATGGAAAAATACCAAAAGGAATTGGAAATGGTTCAAAAGAAGTTGGAAAAAACTCAGGCCAGGTTGGAAAAGGAGTTGTCCAAATATCAAGACAAATCAAATTCATTCAGTAGCTCAAGTTCAAGCTCTAATTCCGGCCAATTAGTAAAGGGCCGTGTTATCAACGCCAATGGAGAGCCGCTGATTGGTGCCATGGTACAGCCCATTGGCGGAGGAAACGGCACAGCCACCGATTACAATGGTGAGTTCTCGCTGAGTCTTCCCGACCATGTGAAAACCCTCAAGGTTTCGTATTTTGGTTATAAAACCCAGGAACTTCCCGTACAGCCTAACATGGTTATCACGATGGAAGAAGAACTGCCTTACGACAACTTATCTGACCTTTTCTTGCGAAGAACTGTTCCCAAAGAGAACTCCCTCACTGACAAGTCCCCCACGCCCAGCAACTCTAACTCCAAGGACTGGATGAAGAAGCTGCTCTTCTATGTCGAAAAGATACAGCAGACTTCTGAGAATCGGTATCTCTATCTGACCAAACTCTACGAACTGTGCAAGGACACTGAGGGACTCGACCAGATGGACCTGAAAATCGCGGCAAAACAGCTTGAATCGGTTTATCGTCAACTTAAGGATAAGAAAAAACTCAAGGAAAATGAACTTATTTTCCTCGAGAGCATGGTCAATCTGCTCCATAGCAAAATCAAGAACTAACAGACATTCATCATATCAACATTTAACCCATTGTTTCATGTGAAACATCGCATGAGACAGCCACCACTACACCCTGTTATGAAACACTTTATAGTGACTATTTTCCTGATTTTCAGTACCATGCTCGCTCACGCCGATATCATCAGTGGGCGCGTCATCGACACCGACACCCGGGAGACCTTGCCCGGCGCAACGGTTCAGTACATGAAGCAAATCAATGAAACCAGTTATTCAGGCAGCACCGTGATCGCCGACTCGCTTGGCCGATTCACGTTCTATACCGACGGACGTGTCGAGTTGACGGTGTCTATGCTAGGCTACTACAACAAGAAGAAAAACGTCATGGCGCTGTCCGACAGCCGCAAGGACACGCTCAACATCGGCGCCATCGAGCTGAAGATGTCCTCACAGATGTTGCAGATGATCGAAGTCACGGGCCATGCAAAACGGTTCACGATGCACGGCGACACCATCGTGTTCAACCCTTCGGCCTTCAGGCTGCAAGAGGGTGCCCGCCTCGACGAACTCATCAAGCAACTGCCTGGCGTCGAGACGGATGCCAACGGCAAACTGTGGTGGAACGGCAAGCCCATCCGACTGACGATGGACGGCGAGAACCTCTTCGGCGGCAATGACTTGGTGAGCCAGCTGCCTGCCGAAGCCGTGCAGAACATCAAAGCCTATAACAAAGCGTCGGAACTCAAGGAACACACCGGCAATGATGACGGCAGTGAGGACATGGTGCTGGACTTGACCATCAAGCCGGGATTCCTCGACCGCTGGTATGGCGATGCTACTGCAGGCTACAAGACCCTCGACCACTATGAGGCGGAGGTCCAGATGAACCGCCTCTCCAAGAATGACCCGGTCATGGTGTTCGGTGACGCCAATAACGTGGCCAAACGGCACAGGCGATACCAAGGCCAATATATAATGAGTTCAGGTTACGGATACGGCCAAGAGCAAGGCATTTCGGGCGGATATCAGCACAACTGGAGCCGTGAGCAGGGCAATAAGACGCTGAAGAGTTACTACAGCATCAGTGGAGGACTGGCACATGACGACCGATGGAAGAATTCGGGCATCGAGACCGAGAATTACTTCCCCGGTGAGGCCCAGAGTTATAACAAGACGACGGGCTTTGACCGCAGCCACTCGCTGAACCCGACAATCCTGGGCATGATGCGATGGAGACCCGACACGGCCAACAATATCTTCCTGTGGGCTCAACTCGAATACGACAACAACCGTTCCATCAACCGACGTGAGACAGAACAGTCGGTAGATTCAGGCAACGGCTACACCCCCACGGTCAATCAACAGGTAAATATCCTGGGTCGCGGGCACGAAACCAAATTTATCGCTACTGGAAATTGGACGCACTTATTCAAAAATAGCTCCCTCAAAATTGCCGGAATGCTGAGCTATACCGACAGCAAGAGCAAGCAGTGGACAGACCGTGCCATCACCGACTATCAGGGCGACTTTGCATCGACGCTGAGCCAGTATGCCATCGAGCCCTCATCAAAGTTCGCATTAAACGGTAGCATGACCTACCAGCACTGGCTCACCAAGCAGTGGATGCTCACCATGGACTACCGATGGGACTATAACAACAATCGCATTGACCGTGAATTCATGACCGACGGCATGGCCGATGCCGCCAACTCGTTCAACAACCGCTACCACAGCACGGCTCACACCGTCACTGCCGGCTCCACAATCAACATCGGCCATGTACAGCTGCTGCCCAGCGCGGTCTTGAATTGGAACCGTGAGCACCAGGACTACCATCGGGCCATGCTTGACACGACAGCCGTCAGGAACAGTTTCAAGATTGAGCCGTCATTCAAATTCTCATGGAAGATGAACAGCGGCATGAACTTGGAATTGAATTACAGTTACAAGACAATGCGTCCCGAACTGCTCCAGACCATCGGCTACCGTGATTTGAGTGACCCGCTGTTCATTACCGAAGGTAATCCCGGCCTGAAGGACAGTCACACCAACGAATTCCAGATGAGTTATAAGGCCGTGATACCCAGCCGCCAGCTGTCCATCGGCTTCAACGCCAAATACAGCACGACTGACCACAGCAACATCACGGCGCTCAGTTATGACCCAGTGACAAACGTCTATACCAGCCGCCCCGAGTCGGTGCCCGGCAGCCGCACGTGGGAAGTGAACCTCAACTACGACCACGGCTTGGGCAACTACTTCCGCTTGCAGAACGACCTCAAAGTCATGGGAGGACGCTACTACGGTTACTTGACCATGTTGCCCGCTCACGAGGAGCGCATCTTGAACCGTCAGACAAGCGTTCACCCCAAAGATAAACTAACTGTGTCGTTTGACCATAACTGGATCAAGGCCTCGGTCTTTGCCGAACTCAATGCCGACCAGTTGCGCTTCTCACAGTCGCCAATCCAGAACACCACCCTGTGGAACAACAACTACGGCATGGAGTTTGAGGCCAACTACCGCAACTTTGTGTTTGAAACATCCCTCACCGAGGCCATGCGGCGCGGTTATGCCTCCAGCGGCATGAACCGTAATCGCCTGCTCTGGGACGCTTCCATCACTTGGAAGATTCTGAAGAACAAAGGCAATGTCAAGCTCTTTGCCGATGACATCCTCAACCAGGATGACTGGCGCTGGAGCAGCCAGACGGCCTATCAACAAACTAACGAGTGGCAGGACACGCTTCACCACTACATTGGTATCTCGTTCACCTACCACCTCGACGCCAAAAAGAAAGAAAATTAACCAAATTATGACATTAGTGTCCACTAAAAAATCATAAAAGTTCTTTGAAATTATTGAAATTCAGTTAGTTAAGTCGGTTTTTGGCGCGAACGGATTTGAAATTATCTTTGCGGTCATAATCAGACAGTTATGAATAA
>Ga0310697_10001868_pt1 | contig 23449 bp, 22 predicted proteins | sample 172DNAGHGlowgp2_FD_203883 | JGI IMG/M metagenome (GOLD analysis project Ga0310697, IMG submission 203883) | Sheep rumen microbial communities from Palmerston North, Manawatu-Wanganui, New Zealand - 1728 DNA GHGlow gp2 (v2) (version 2) | ecosystem: Host-associated > Mammals > Digestive system >...
GCGAAAAAGCGGAGCATGCACTTCGGCAGGTTGCTTCAGCCATATTTGAGGAGACCTGCAGATGCCTCTCCCTACGCCCTGCCATACCACTATTAGTGAAAAATCAGTCTTAAATCAAACTAGAGCGAACTGTATAACCTCCGAGGTTCTTCAGAAAAGAAATGTCGTCCGCCTCATTCCACACATGCCCTTCGTTCCTATATTGAAAAAGTGTGCGATAACGATGAAACGTGTCAATATCAACATCCTCCATACCGTAGTGGTCCAACAGCATGCCATCGTTTCCATCATCAAAGGAGTCGCGAATCATAGCCCTGACTTGAAGCTCTGTACAATGAAAATCGCCTTCATGATTTCTACGGTAAGTTCCTTTGTACACATTGCCATTCAAATATACAGGCTTAACTCGCCAATCGGCTTGCGGAATATGGATGCTGACAATGTCTGCACCATCAACATCTATTATCTCAACATCATCGTTTTTTAGCACATTGGCATTAACTTTGTCACTATTTATTGTATTCCAAAAATCGGCAACAATTTTAGTGGCATCATCCACTCCAATTATTTTAAAACGCTTTGCTGCATCCTTTTCTTGCCTGTCCTCCTCTATACCCAAAAGAATAAAACCACCCATAGTATTAGCAAACGCAGAATAAGTTTCCCAAACTGATTTTGGAACCTCCGATTTTGCTCGTTTGCATTCCAACATCACATGCTCGCCTTTTTTTAATACTTCTTTTATTCTTTCTCTATTTTTCATATCTTTATAACGTTTTCATTGTCAGTTCTATTGTGCAAAATCTACTATTTCTCAATAATGAAACAATCTTGATTCCTCAGCTGCTTTTGTATAATTATCCAAAGCAAATGCAAACAACTGAAAAAATGGTATTGTGTTTTTTTCATTTCCCTCGGAATTCATTATTTTTTTTATAGCAACCATTTTTCCCCCATCCCTGTCACTTCTATAACATATAAAACCAACTCTTAAATTTAATTCTTCATTCTTATATTCTTCTTCTGAGTCAATTTTCATTGCTGAAATATCAAAAAGAAATGGTATCAGCAAATCAGCTATTTTAAAATTTTCATGTAATTTATCAAAATCCACCTCCTCTTTATGGGCAGTAAGAGCCTTTGATGCATCGTGTTCTGTTCCAAATAGGAACAAAACAAAATCAATTAATAAAATGGACCAAAAGCCGTACTTAGCCGACAGCGCTGAATATTTCCGGATAGGATACTCCCAGCGTCTTCCTTCCTTATCAACTAGTTGCCGTAAACTTATTACATTGTGGAACAGAAGTACCCGAGTTAAGGATGACAATATATCCTTACTGTAATCTGGTAATTCGGTTTTTATAGACTGAACGAATCTATATGCTTCGTGTGCAATTGTATCATTGTTGTTGAATGAATAAGGAGAAATGCTGTAAAACTTGTCAATATATCCCAAGAAATCTGTTTTATCGCCATATTTTGCATGATAAATATTGCGGATATTATCTATATCACAAACAAATATCACTTTGTCAAATCCAAAACGGTTTTCATCCTGCGGCGCTGGTTTGTGCGATGAAAAATAGCAAGAAAGTTGTGCTGAGAAAACATTCAACAATCTAAAAATATGTTCCGGGTCAATACGGTCTAAATCGTCTATAATAAGAACCTTTTGTTTATTTTCAATATAAGATAAAGTCAACTCAATAAGTTCTGTGGTGGCATCATATTCAAATTCTGATAATAATTTTTGAAACGTAGTTTCAACTTCATCATTATCAGTTTTATTCATATTTTGTTTAAACGTGTCGTACTTTCCCAACCAATCTTGTGAGTTTTCAAATATTTCCGATAGTTTCTTCCCAATAGAACCACAATGTGAAACAACATCACGAATAATTTTTGGGGCATTGTTTATAAGAAATAGCGGCGCTAAGTCTTTGTCGGAAAACATCTTTTCAGGCTTTTCAATAAGACCTTTGCAGATTATTTCATACAATATATCAAATTGAAGAAGTTTTACAATATCCTCGTTTGACGATACTGCATAATTGGTGGGAAAAAGGTGGAATACTTCGTATTTATCTTTATTTATATCAAAATACTGTTGTAAAAAATATGTTTTCCCGCTACCATATTTACCTGAAAACAATATTCTATAATTATTTGCAGATTTTATATGCGCATCAAATTTATTACGCTCGCCTTGTGTGGGGATAAGAATTTTATCTTCTTCCATTGGATAATTATTTTATTCTCCTATTATCATCCGTTCAACTTCCTGTTTAGCTTTTTTGCAAAATCTCCGCACCCTCGGTTTGAAGGTTCTTTGCTTGCACACGCATTTTGGAAATATGCGTTACAATTTCTTTTTCTTGTTGCGGCGGATTTGCAATCCGATGCAATTGAGTATCGGGATTTTAAATCCCTATATTCACTGTTGCGGATTTGTAATCCGCAACAACCGATATGACTTCAAAATAATTATTCTTCAAAATAGTCCGAATCTAATTTCTTTACTTCGTATACTTTTTTCTCGCTTACTCCAACATTGTATTCAATCATGAAGTCAGCAAGTGTCCTTCCGTCAATAAGTACAATCTTCTTGCTAGCTTTTTCTGCCGTCTCTTTCGCACCTGCAGTAAACTTACTCGTTGTAATAAAGACACCCTTAGACGCCTTTTGCTCATCAAGAGCACCAATAAACTTGTGTATCTCAGGCTTGCTCACAGGATTATCGGTATAGCGCTTGGCTTGAATGTATATCTTATCCAATCCAAGAGGATCTTCTGGAATGATGCCATCAACGCCATTATCATGACTTGTAGGTGTAACAACAGCCATTTCCTTGTTCTTACTACCAAATCCCATGCTAAGGAGCAAATCAAGTACTAACTTTTCAAAGAATCCAGAACTCATATCCAAAACCTTTTGAAGCAAATCGGCTGAGAGGTCATCGTTAATCCTTTTGAAAGCAACATCCATTTGCTCAGTAGGAGTCAATGCTTCAATTTCTTCACTATGGCATGCATCATTCGACTCCGTTTTACCCTTAACAGAGGCTTAACATTGGCGTATTCCGCAAATTCTGGATACTGAAGTAAATCTTCCTGCCTCAAATCATTATGTGTATTCAAATATTCCTTTCCTCTCTGAGTGATACGATACAAGCCTCTTTGAGGAATTTCAATGAAAAGGGCTCTGCGAAGCCATTGACGGCACCAACCAATTCGGTCATCTATCTGATATGCCGTTCCTCCTTTGGTCTTCAGCATGCGGTCTTCATCCGTTAGTCCAAAATGGACGATAAGATTTTCTTTTATTTCCTTGTTGGTTATTTCTTTCTCATTCAGAAGAGACAGAAACGGATAAAGGAAGTCTTCAAATTTCGGAATAGCCATATTTATTATGTTTTTTATACTATATTATACATCGGCATCGCCTGAAACACTTTGCCGTTGATTAGTTTTCCGTTATTGCTTGTTGTTCCATTTCTCTACCAAGGTGGTAGAGTTTTGCAACGTCAAATGAGGGCTGTTTGCATAGTATTTTCGCTATATATACAATTCTTTTCTTCCCTCAATTATTTTGCAAAAATAATGAAAAAAACGCATACTTTTTCACTTTATTTTCAACACACAACCAACTACCATATTTACAGTGTAATACGGATATTTTTCATGTATTTAGATGTTCCTTAAAAACCAACTGCACACTGCAAACTCCAAACTCACAACAATCACCTAACCACATACTATAAAGGTCATTTCCTCGTTATCCCAAAAACAACCGAAACAATGAAAAAACTGTTTTTAATTATGGCAATAACCGCATTATGCGGCCAGATGTCGGCCTGCAGCCAGCCGTCGAACTCTTTAAAATCCGAAGAGATAAGCGGAGAAACAATAGACACCACTATGGACAATGAGCCCTCCCCTATCCTGCTCACCGAGCAGCAGCGGACTTTCGTTGCCGACAACAACGCCTTTACGCTGAAATTCCTTAAAACGGTAAACGACGAGGATAAAAGTGGTAAGAGCTTTATCTATTCGCCGCTGAGCATCACCTACGTAATGAGCATGGTCAATGCCGCCGCCGAGGGTGAGACCGAACGCGAGCTGGAGCAGACCCTCGGTTTCCACCAAGGGGGCATCAAAGCCGTCAATGAGTTCTGCAAGACGCTGATAGACAGTCTGCCAAAGGTCGACCGACAGGTGCAGCTAAATATCGCCAACGCCATCTTTGTGAACAAGGACTACCGTCTGCTGAAGCCTTACCAGAAGGATATGCAGAAGTATTACGACGCCCTTGCCGAGTCGCTCGATTTTGCGTCAAAAAAGTCGCTCAACCACATCAACGGCTGGTGCAACAAAAAGACCAAAGGCATGATTCCCTCCATCCTCGGCGAGCTCAACCCCAGCGCCGTGGCCTACCTGCTCAACGCCATATATTTCAAGGCCAACTGGACCGACCAGTTCAAGGAAACCCTGACCAAAAACGACACCTTCAACACCGCCGAAGGTCCCATGATGTTGCCCCTGATGCGTCAGACGCACAAATTCAGATATATGAAAAACGACCTCTTCGCCGCCGTTGACCTGCCCTACGGCAACGGACAGTGGAGCATGACGGTGATGCTGCCCGAAAAAGGCAAGTCCGCCGACGATGTCATCGACTATCTGGCCAAAAACGGCACCTCGTTCACCGACGAGATGCGCCGTCGCAAGGTGAGCCTCAAACTGCCGCGTTTCGAGACGGAATCCAGCACCAGCGACCTTATCGGGACGATGAAAAAGTTGGGCATCTACCGTGTGTTCGGCAGCGGAGCCGAAATTCCCAATATGTGCGGAGGCGGAGTGTATATTAGTATGATGTTGCAAAAAGCACGTATCAAGGTGAACGAAACCGGCTCGGAGGCCGCAGCTGTTACGGTGGTGATGCTGGAGAAATCGTGTGCGCCGATACGCGAGGAGACCGTTGTCTTCCACGCCGACCGTCCGTTTGTGTACGCCATCCGCGAAGCCTCCACAGGGGTGATACTCTTTGTTGGAAAATTCACCGGAAAGTGAACATTTAACACGAATTGCCATATAATTGACCATAAATCATTTAGCGACAAAAATTAATGGAAAAATTACGGTGATTATATGTGAAAAACTGATTTTATTGAACACGAATTGCCATGTTATTAATCATAAATTATTGAACAACAAAAATTAATGGAAAATTCATGGGAATTACATGTAAAAAATTGGTATTATTGAACACGAATTGCCATATAATTGACCATAAATTATTTAGCAACAAAAATTAATGGAAAATTCATGGTAATTATATGTGAAAAAATTCTAGTTGCGGCCGATTTGTAACCGCAACAACCGAAATAAAGATTTACAACTTAAATCATTATAAAAATGAAAAAACTGCTTTTAATTCTGGCCGCAGCCTCGTTTGGTTGCTTTATGGTTTGCTGTAACCAACAAGTGAAAACCGATAATAACGACGTGGAAACGGAGGACTCGTTACCCGACCCGGAACCCATCGAAATGTCGGAACAGCAGATGGATTCGCTTGTTGCCAAAAACAACATTTTTTCGCTGAAACTCATCAAAGCGATGAACGACGCCGACCGCAGCGGCAAGAGCTTTATCTACTCGCCGCTTAGCATCACCTACGTGCTGAGCATGGTGAACGACGCCGCCGAGGGCACCACCGAGCAGGAGCTGGAACAAGTTCTCGGTTTCCGCCAAGGGGGCATACAAGCCGCCAACGGTTTCTGTAAGACCTTGATAGACAGTCTTCCCAAAATAGACACTTCGGTGCAACTGAACATCGCCAACTCCATTTTCGTGAACAAAAATTACAAACTGAAAGCGACTTTCAAACGGGATTTGCGGTATTACTACGACGCCCTTGCCGAGTCGCACGATTTCGCCTCGCCAAAGACACTCCAACGTATCAACGGCTGGTGCAACGAAAAAAACAACGGCATGATACCCAACATCCTCAACGAACTCAATCCCGAGGCCGTTTCCTACCTCCTCAACGCCATCTATTTCAAGGCCGGTTGGAGCGAACCTTTCAAAGAAAAATCTACCAAAGAGGAAAAATTCACAACAACAGAAGGTCCTGTAAAGATGCCCTTGATGTGGCAATTAGAAGATTTCAAATATATGAAAACCAGCACTTTCGCCGCCATCGACCTGCCATACGGCAACGGACAGTGGAGCATGACGGTGATGCTGCCGAACAAAGGCAAGTCCGCCGACGATGTTATCAACTATCTGGCCAAAAACGGCATAGCATTTACCAATAAGTACAGCTGGCACGAAATCGACCTCAAACTGCCGCGTTTCGAGACAGAATCGACCACCGAGGATTTGATTGGAACACTGAAAAATATGGGCATCAACCGAGTGTTTGGCAACAGTGCCGAAATACCAAACATGTGCGACTCTGCTGTATATATAAGCAATATGCTGCAAAAAGCCCGTATCAAAGTTGACGAGAGCGGCTCTGAGGCGGCGGCTGTTACAGTTGTAGAGTTTGCGGTACTTAGCGCCGGTGAGGAAGAACCCGAGCCTCCAATTATCTTCCACGCCGACCGTCCTTTTGTGTATATGATCCGCGAGGCCTCCACGGGGGTGATACTCTTTGTGGGAAAATTCACCGGAAAATGATGGTTTTCTTTTTAATGTCCACTACAGCACAAAACGCCTGATTACATGCTTGTTGGCGAGACAATAGCCCTTGTGGTGGCAGTGTCGTGGACAGCCACGGCTCTGTTTGCCGAAGAGGGCTCCAAACGTATGGGGTCGCTGCCGTTCAATGCGGTGCGGATGACCCTGTCGCTGCTTTTGCTTATCCCCACGCTGTGGCTTATCATGGGAGCTCCCTACCCGCGCTTTGCCGACACGCAGACGTGGCTGTGGCTGCTGCTCTCGGGTGTGGTGGGCTACACCATAGGCGACTACTGCCTGATGAAAGGTTATATCATCATCGGGTCCCGTTTCGGACAGCTTTTTATGACACTTTCGGCCCCCACAGCGGCACTCTTCGGAAGACTGCTGCTTGGCGAGAGCATGCGCCCGCTTGCCCTTTTGGGTATGGCGGTTACCGTTTTCGGCATAGCCCTGTCTATACTTGCCAAGCCGCACGACGGACATCTTTCGCTAAAACTGCCTGCAAAGGGCATTTTCTTTGCCGTGATGGCCGGCATCTGTCAGGGAGTGGGGCTGGTGCTGAGCAAAAAAGGACTGATACACTACTCCGACTCCATTGCCGCCGAAGGCTTGGATATATCCGCCGCCGTTCCGGATGCCATTGTCCCCATGCCCTTGAATGTAAGCATCACTTTTGCATCCACCATGATACGCGGAAGCATAGGGCTGGCGGGTTTTTTGCTACTGCTGATGATTTTCGGCAAGGACTGGAGGGGACAGCTGCGCCGTGCTGTAACCGACCGCAGTGCCATGCGTGCCGCAGCCCTGTCGATGCTGTTCGGGCCTTTTGTGGGTGTGAGCCTCTCGCTGCTGGCTACATTATACACTTCCACCGGCGTGGCACAGACCATCTTTGCCCTTACTCCGGTGCTTATCATCATCCCCTCGGTTATGATGTTCCACCAAAAAGTAACTGTACGCGAGGTGGCAGGGGCGCTGATAAGTGTGCTGGGCGTAAGCCTTTTCTTCATGTAAAAAAAATTGACGCAGACCATAAGCCTGCGTCATTTCTATCAACTTGTTCCTACAAAATTTATTTGTTTCCCAAGCCGACCCTTGCGCCGGCAAAAAACATAATGCAGGGTTGCGGCAGTGAGAATCGAAGAATTGTAGTGGCAAAAAAACTGCAACACTTTTCGGTGTTGCAGTTTTATCAAGTGTTGGAATTTACAAGTTTAGTTCTTGCGCTGGCACTTTTTAGGTGTAACGCAGGTGCCGTGAGCGCGGCATACCAGCACTTTTTCGGGAAGCACGTCGGCTGCCGAGTCGCTGATGTCGGGACGCGGGGCTATAACCTTGTAAGCCTCGAACGACATCTCGCGCGAGGTGTTGCCAACGCGTGTTATCTCACCATAAGCCTCGATATAGTCGCCGGCGTAAACGGGAGCCTTGAACTCCACCATGTCGTAGGCGCAGAAAAGGCCTTCGTCGCCGTCCTGAATGATAAGAAGCTCTGTGGCCACATCGCCAAAGAGGTGGAGCATGTGTGCTCCGTCAACCAGATTTCCTCCGTAGTGGGCGTCCTTGGCGCTCATACGTACTCTTAACATCGATTTTGCTGCCATAGTGCTTATTTTTTAATGATGTAGTCAACCAAAATAGCCTGTGTGCGGATGGCTTCGTGAGCCAGGGTGCCGGTTTTCACCACTTCCTGCGGTTCCACGATAACCAAGTCGGCGGCGGTGGCCATCAGCGGACAGAAATTCTGCGATGTGCCTTTGTAGATAAGGTTGCCGTCCTCGTCGGAGATGTTGGCGCCGATAAGTGCAACGTCGGCGTGGAGGGGTTTCTCGAGCAGGTATTCCTTGCCGTCAACGGTAACTTTTTCCTTGCCGTTTTCAACCACGGTGCCAAGGCCGGTCTGTGTAAGAACGCCACCCAAGCCTGCTCCGCCGCTGCGTATGCGTTCGGCCAGAGTGCCCTGCGGACTGAATTCCACCTGCAGCTCGCCGCTGTTCATCTGGTTTATAGTCTCCTCGTTGGTGCCGATGTGCGACACAATGAGTTTCTTAATCTGATGGTTTACAATCATTTTGCCTACGCCACGATTTACGTAAGCTGTGTCGTTGCTGATAAGGGTGAGGTCTTTCACGCCTTTGGCAACCAGTGCGTCGATAATGGATTCGGGTGTACCTACGCCCAAAAATCCGCCGACCATGATGGTCATGCCGTCGTGGATTTTTTCTACGGCTTCCTGTACTGTTATAAATTTGTTCATATTATCTGTGTTTTATTTCTGTTGTGTTTTGTGTTTATTCTTTTGGAACGCAAGTAGTTTCCGATTCGAAAGAGATGCCCGAACGGTCGGTGGTGCTGTATTTTGTTATATCTTCGCACTTGCCGTCGTCGATTTTTATCTCAACTAGGAAAGAGTAGGTGTTGACATCGTCGGCGTATGTGCGTTTGTATTTGCAGGAGCATGTTTTCTCTTTTTTGCACGACGGTGCCAAAAGACCGATGGCTATAATCAATCCGATAATATATAGTGTTTTTTTCATGGTTCGATAATTAAAAAGGTTTTACTATAAAGTGTCCTCCATGCAAAAAAGGCGGACTTCTTCAAGGCCGTTGGCGTCGTTCAGATATCTGAAATCGATGCATTCACCATTGTCGGTGTGCAGGCGTATCACATCGCCTTTGCCTTCTACCGAGCACACACAGTCTTTTTCTTTGGCACACGAGTAGATAACCGCTACAACCAGCGTTACCATAATCGCGAGAATTACTTTTTTCATATTGTATGTTTATCGTTTTGGGTAAAAAATTACTCTTCTTTTGAAACTGCAAAGATACGTCTTTTTTCTTGTTTTACAAAATATTGTGCGGTGTTTTTTGTTTTTCTGTTTTCAATATTTTTGTAAAACACAGTGCATCAATGTTTTATAATTTTATACACATCATCAGTCCGTCCCTTATGGTGAGCAGTATGTTTTCCACCCTCGGGTCGTTTTGTATCATGTCGTTCAGTTGTTTCAAAGTCTCGGTCTCCTTGTCGCCGCTACGCTGTTCGTAAAGCACCTTGCCGTTCCACAGCACGTTGTCTATCAGCAAAATGCCGTTGGCGTTTATCATCGGGACGATGGTTTGGTAGTAGTTCAAGTAATTTATTTTGTCGGCGTCGATAAAAACGAGGTCGAATTTTTCGTTGCCCAGTTGTGGCAGTATTTCGGTGGCAAGGCCGATATGGACGGTGGTTCTGTCGAAAAGGCCGGCTTTTTTCAGTGTGTCGGCAATTATCTCCTCGTACTCTTCGTTGGCCTCTATGCAGTGTATTTTGCCATCGACCGCAAGGCCTTTGCCAAGACATGCGGTGGAGTATCCCACGTAAGTGCCGATTTCGAGTATTCGTCGAGGTTTCAGCAATATGCTTATGGTTTCCAGAAATTTGCCCTGATAGTGTCCGCTTAGCATGTGGGGCTGTGGTGTGTTGAGGTGTGTCCAGCGGTTGAGGGCATGGAGGGTATCGTTTTCGGGCGAGGTGTGCTCCTCGGCGTACTGCTGTGCGTCGGGATGCACTATATGGTCGAGGAAGTGATTCAGAGCCATGCCGTTACAGGTTCTTCAGTATCTCTTCGAGTTCCACTTCGCTTTTCACAAGCACTTCGCGGGCTTTGCTGCCTTCCGAAGGTCCCACAATGCCTGCGGCTTCGAGCTGGTCGATGATTTTTCCGGCACGGTTGTATCCCAACTCCAGCTTGCGTTGCAACAACGATGTGGAGCCGTGCTGCGAAGCCACCACCAAGCGTGCGGCCTGTTCGAAAAGGGCGTCCTTTTTGGTGAGGTCGAGGTCTTTGTTGGGGGCGTCGTTCTCGTCGAGGTATTCGGGCAGGGCGAAGCATTCGGGGTATCCTCGCTGACTGCTGATGAAATCGACGATTTTCTGTATCTCTGGGGTGTCGATCAGGGCGCACTGTATGCGTTGCAAGTCGTTGCCGGTGGATAGCAGCATGTCGCCGCGACCGATAAGCCGTTCGGCGCCGCCACCGTCGAGGATAGTGCGGGAGTCCACGCCCGACGTTACACGGAAGGCTATACGTGCCGGGAAGTTGGCCTTGATGGTACCTGTGATGATCTTCACCGAAGGACGCTGTGTGGCGATGATAAGATGTATTCCCACGGCACGTGCCAGCTGGGCTATACGGGCAATGGGCTGTTCCACCTCACGTCCGGCCGTCATGATAAGGTCGGCAAACTCGTCGACTACCACCACTATGTAAGGCAGGAAACGATGGTAGTTGTCGGGACCCACCTCTTTTTGAGGATTCAGTCGGCGGGCGATGAACTTGGGATTGTATTCCTTGATGTTACGCACCTGCGCATCCTTGAGCAGGTCGTAGCGGTTGTCCATCTCGATGCACAGCGAGTTGAGGGTACGCACCACCTTGCGCACGTCGGTGATGATGGCCTCCTCGCTGTCGGGCAGCTTGGCCAGATAGTGTTTCTCGATGGGGTTGTATAGCGAAAGCTCCACCTTCTTCGGGTCCACCATGATGAATTTCAGCTCGGCAGGATGTTTCTTGTAAAGCAAGGATGCGATGATGGCGTTCAAGCCTACCGACTTACCCTGTCCGGTGGCGCCGGCCATAAGCAGGTGCGGCATTTTGGTGAGGTCGGTAACGTAGGTCTCGTTGCTAACCGTCTTGCCTATGGCAATGGGCAGCTCGTAGTTGTTGTTCTGGAACTTGTCGGAGTTTATCATAGTAAGCATCGAAACCACCTGCGGTTTGGCGTTTGGCACCTCTATGCCTATGGTGCCCTTGCCGGGGATGGGCGCTATTATGCGTATGCCGAGGGCCGAGAGGCTCAGCGCTATGTCGTCCTCCAGCACTTTTATCTTGGAGATACGGATGCCCGGGGCGGGGACAATCTCGTAGAGCGTTACGGTAGGACCCGGCGAAGCCGTGATTTTGGTAATCTCGATGGAGTAGTTTTTCAGCGTTTTGACGATTTTGTTTTTGTTTGCCACCATCTCCTCGCGGGTTACCTCCTCGTTTTTGTCCTCGTGGTGTTCCAGGGCGTCAGTGGAAGGGAACTGGTAGTCGCGCAGGTCGAGACGCGGGTCGTAAGGCTCGTCGACGTTGTAGTGCTCCCTTTCGTATTCCTCGTTGTCCTCTTGCGATTCATCCTTTTCGGGAGTTGATTGTGTTGTGGTGTCGATAATCTCGAAATCGGAATTGTCGGCCAAATCCACGGCGGGTTCGGGATTTTTTGGGGATATGTCGTCAATGTCATCCGCGTCGTCGAAAGTTACGACGGGTTTCTTTTCAGGGGTGATGATATTCTGAGGTTCGACAGTTTTAGCCACATGCGGCTGGTTTGCGTTGGCGGCGGCTTTCTTTCTCTCTTCTTCATCGAGAAGTTTCTGCGCCTTGCGTTGTTCTATTTTCTCGTTGATCTTATTTACAACGCACTTGAACGACACATGGTGTATGAGCCACAGTCCCAGCACAAGGCTGAAAGCCAGAATGATAATCAGTCCGATCTTGCCCAACAAACCCTGAATCCATGTGGCTATGCTGTAGCCCACCACGCCGGCAAGTATGCTTATCCATTTCATATCTTGCGAGCCGTCTAAATTCGTAGAAGCATCGGAGAACAGGTAGAAGAAACCGAAAAACAGCGACACCCACACCATCCAGAAAATGGTGATGGTGGCCGTTCTGCCGAGTTTCATTATTTTGATATCCAGCAGGTGGAAACCTATGGACAGGAACAATGCGATATATCCCAAGGCTCCTATGCCGAAGGTTTTGAATATGAAGAAGTTGGCAAGCTTAAAACCTATCTTGCCGCCCCAGTTGGCATATTCTTCAGGGTTGCTGCTGTCGTGGCTCCACGATAGGAAATACGACACGAAAACCACCGCCAGGAAAAGCGCCAGAAGTATCGAAAATCCTCCGCAGATCTTGGCGAACATGTCGCTTTTCAGGAAATTCACAAATCCGTTGGCGGCTTTTTTCTTGCCGGAACCTTTTTTCTTTGCCTCGTTTTTTGCCATTTTGATGCTGTTTTCGCTGGTTATGTCTAAATTTGCAAAATTACACCTTTTCGCAAAAAAAATCCGTCATTGTGGCGACGGATTTTAAACTGTATATTGTTGAAAAGTGACTATTCGTCCATTTCGACGCCGAGGTTCTGGAACTGTTGCAGAAGGTTTTGGAGCTCTTCCGGTGTAGTCTTCTGGCAGTCCTTGGGAGGAACGAGGTCGTCGTTGGGCACTTTCTGTTCTTTTATCTCCTTGGCGGTGAGCACTATAGTGATGTTGCCCATTCCAGCGGCAGACGACTGTATGTCGAACTGCAGTGGCACCATACCTTCCAAACCGGGCATGGTGGGCAGTCCCGATTCGATGGTCAAGTCGCGGGTAACCCACAACTCTACCGAGGCGCCTTCTTGCGGAGTCTCAAGTCTGATTTTTTCGGCTGTGTAGCCGCAGATTGTCTTTGTCTCGCCAGTAAATTCAATCTTCGACTGCTGGTCGGCGGCGTTGTTTTTAACGGCATCGTAGGGGTTGTCCATACAGTAGGTGCCCAACCCCAGCATCGACATGTCTATCAGCGAGGTCACCACACCTTTTTTTGCGTCGACAAAGGTTTTCTGTCCCATGATGGACATCATGCTGCGCTGGCCCCTGGTCTTGAACACGGCGGTAAGCATGCTCGCCGGCATCATATCCATACTCGAGGTTATGGACGGGTCGCCCGACAAACTGATGGTGTAGGTTATCACCCCTTCGAAAGTTTTTTTGCCTTTGGCCAAAAGGCTGTTGCAGCCCATACCTATGGCCAACGCCAATACTATTGTCAGTATTTTTTTCATGATGTGTGGTGTTTTTTCGTTAATCTTCTTTCAGCAACTCCTGAGCTTCGTTGAAACTTTTCATCAGTGCCGAGAATTCCTCTTCGTTGAGCAGGTCGTAGCCTTCGGGCAACATAAAGTCGGTGGCTTTCACCTTGCCTTTGTTTATTTCTGTAGCTTTATACTGTATAGCCTTGCCTTCATCGCCCGATTGTACAAATTCCAGCGGGAAGCCTTTGAGTCCGGTGCAGAGCACAAAGTCGTACTCGGGACCTATCTCGGTAGTGTACCACACGTCGAAACCTCTATCTTTGCCTTCTTCGGTGAAAATATGATATTTGGCTTTCTGTGCTTTGTAGCCGAGGATTTCGCGGGTTTCGCCAGCCAGATATTCGATGTACATTCCTTTGGTGTCGGGGATAGAGAAACTGTCGAGCTGTTCCTGCTTCAACTCGTGGCTGGCTATAACCTTTCCGTTGCCTTCATAGTCGGACTCCCACACATCGTTGGTTTGGAAAAAGGCTATTGCTTGGCTCAAGTCCAAAACCGAATACACTTTGCGGCCATTAACAATGGTTTTCATCTGTTCATTGCCGACATAGGCTTTGTCCTGATAAACAAATATTTGGAACGACTTGGTTTGTAGCGGCACGTCCACTTCGCCTACCGATTCGAGTTCGTAGTTTACTATGCCCGCGAATTTGTTCTGCGCGCTGAGAGTGGCTACTGCAAAGGCAACAAGTGCCAAAAGTGTCATTGTTTTTTTCATGATTCTTTTCTGTTTTGAGGTTTAAAAATATTTGCAAAGATACTTTTTTTTTCGCAATTAAAACGGATTTGCGGATAAAATATTGTTTTTTAATCCGTATTATTAGTAAAAAAAGTGGTCAACAACATACGGAAAAGAAAAAAATATCTGTTTTTTTCGTATTTTTGCCGACGATTTCCATGGCCGTTTGCTGCCAAAAAGAAACAAAACGAAATACCGTAAGATGAAATTTTTGTCGAAAAAAAAGAATGCCACGGGCAAAGAGAAAAAACCGAGGAAACCGCTGTCGAAACGGCGGAAGTTTTTCTGCATTTTCCTGCTTTCGGCGACACTTGTAGCGTTGATTTTTACGGTAACGGCCAATATCATCGTTTCCTGCCATTCGTCGGGCCGCTGCTACGACGATGCGGATTCCATACCCCACAACCGCGTTGGGCTGGTGCTCGGCACCTCGCCCAAGACCAAGCGTGGCACCGTGAACCTGTATTTCAAATACCGCATCGAGGCCTGTGCCCAGCTGTACCATAGCGGAAAGATAGAATACATACTTATCAGCGGCGACAACCGGCACAAGAACTACAACGAGCCCGCGGCCATGCGCAACGCCCTTATAGAGCAGGGAGTGCCCGACAGCGTTATTGTCCTCGACTACGCCGGGTTCCGCACCTACGACTCCATGGTGCGAGCCAAGAAAGTGTTCGGGCAGGACCGCCTTACCGTCATATCACAGTCGTGGCACAACGAAAGGGCCTTATACATCGCCCATCGCGTGGGCATCGACGCCGTAGGCTACAACGCCCGCGACGTGGCTTTCCGTAAGATAGCTCTGAAAAACCATATCCGCGAATGGTTTGCACGTGCCAAGATGGTTTTTGACCTTATTTTCCAGCACGACCCCCATTTTCTGGGCGAGCCTATTGAAATTTAATCTCGTTTTGGGTAAATCCCTTTGGTGGTTTTTATATCTATTAAAGGAATCAAAAATGTTTTCTTTTATAAAAAACTTTGCTTTTTGAGAAAATAGTCATACCTTTGCAGATTGAAAAAATACTTTTTTCACTGGTACAAAAGACATACAAATGAGAGTAGTAATACAACGAGTAAAGCAGGCGGCGGTGGCCGTGGAAGGCAAGGAAATCAGCTCCATAGGCCAAGGACTTATGATATTGCTCGGCATCGAGGACTCCGACACGCGGGACGACATATCGTGGCTTTGCGCCAAGATTGTGAACCTGCGCATTTTCGACGACGAGCAGGGCGTTATGAACGAATCCATCCTGCAAAAGCCCGACAACGATATTCTGCTGGTGAGCCAGTTCACCCTCTTCGCCTCCACCAAAAAAGGTAACCGTCCGTCGTACATACGTGCCTCCAAGCCCGATTTTGCCGTGCCTATGTACGAGAGTTTCGTGTCCGAACTATCGCAACAGCTTGGCAAAGAGGTGAAAACTGGCGTCTTCGGTGCCAATATGCAGGTGTCGCTTGTAAACGACGGTCCCGTAACCATTTGCATCGACACAAAAAATAAAGAGTGATTTTTTTAGTACTCACACAATAACAAACGAACATCTGCGTTATCTTTACCCATAAAAAAACATACGCCATGAAAAGAATAACTACCTATTTGATGATAGCCATAGCGGCAATGTCGTTGGCAAGCTGCGTAACGAGCAACGAGATGGCTTCGGAATATCTTGAGAAATTCCCCGGGGACAAAGATTTCCCGCAGGTAAAGATTTATGTGTGCCTCCCCACCGAGGTGATACATACCAACCAAAACCTCAATCAGATAGACAATTTTCTATACCTCTCGCCTTCGGTGCAGGATTCTATAATCATTGCCAACACCAAGTTTTTGAACCGGATAGACGACAAAGTGTTTTTGCAGCAGTTTACCGACAACCTGCTCTATCACCTGCGTCGCACCGGTGCACAGGTGGAGGCTGTTGCCGACAGAAACGCCATTCCCCAGACCGGCGAAAATTGCTTTGTGCTTAACATACCACAAATCGAAGCCGAAGAGTTTATCAAGAAATCACGTTCCGAATTCGTAGAGAAAAACGGCACTTACTACCACTACGACTATGTCTTGAACGGCTACAGCACCAACGTGTGGTACCTGTTCGGCAACGACACCAACGCCGTTTACTACAAAAACTTCGAGATAATGGACAAATTCAAAGGTCAGGTGGAGGAGGTGAAAAACAAAAAGGCTTCTGTTACGGGCAAATTCAGACGTATAAACATCAACGATGTGTACGAGGATGTGGCCTTTGCAGGCAAACGCACCGCCATTCTCTTTGTGGAGAAAATTGTCAGCGAATATCTCGCCTCTAAAGGACGCGACAACACTTACTACATATACAACCCGATTTACAACGGCCTTGGCGTTGACGCTCTGTCGGCACAAGCCGTTAAAAACCGTACCTTCCAGAAGATAAACAACAAGTAACATAAAAGCGACAATAGCTCAGTTGGTAGAGCGGCGGCTTCCCAAGCCGCAGGTCGCGGGTTCGAGCCCCGTTTGTCGCTCAAAAAACACGGAATTTCTTCCAACACTTTTTTTAAACAGAAATAAATCCTTGCGGCACCGCCGCCTACTCCTTGTTTTCCGTAACTCGAAGAAAAATCAACGCCGTTTGTTGTTTTTTCGCCCAAAAAACCGATTTTTTATCGTACATTTGCAAAACGCAATAAACGCATTTCTTTCTTGTAACATCAATAAAACAAATAAAATACATTCAATCGTCCATGAAAAAGCTCAGCATAATTGCCATAATATTGTCGTTGACCACCCTTTCGTTGCAGGTGTTCATTTTCGCCACCTCGGGTTCCAACGCCACCGAATCGCCCAACCACAAACAAACCAAAAGCACTCCGCTCTGCTCGGCGCCCGACCTCCCCGACTCCATCACCTTTGCCGGTGAAAAAGTGCCCCTCGACGATTTCTACGTCCGCGAGTCGCTCGACCGCGAGCTTGTCTTCAACATGTACCGCCACTCCGCCACCATATTGATAATGAAACGCGCCTACCGCTATTTCCCCGTCATAGAGCCCATTCTCAAGAAAAACGGCGTGCCTATGGATTTCAAATACCTGTGCGTTTGCGAAAGCGACCTCACCAACGCCACCTCTCCCGCCAAGGCTCAGGGGTTCTGGCAGTTTATGAAAGCCACCGGCGCCAGCTACGGCCTGGAAATCAACGACGAGATTGATATGCGCAACAACCTTGAGGCTGCTACCGAAGCAGCCTGCAAATACCTCAAGGACCTGAAACGCAGTCTCGGCAGCTGGACCTCGGCGGCGGCAGCCTACAACTGCGGCGAGGGCGGCCTGCGCAAACGTCTCAACGAACAAGGCGTAAATTCGTACTACTGCACCCTGCTCAACAGCGAGACCACACGCTACGTGTACCGCATCCTTTCCTTCAAGATAATAATGGGCAACCCCCAGAAATATGGTTTCTACCTGCGCAACTGCGACATGTATCCCAAGCTGACATACAAAACGGTGGAGCTGAAAGGTCAGAACGTGGACATTGTAGATTTTGCCAAGAAAAACGGCACCAACTACAAAGTGTTCCGCACTCTTAACCCATGGATTTTAGGCAACAAGCTCACCAACAAAGCCAACCGCACCTACACAGTGAAAATCCCCGGCGCCGACGGCATCAGCTGGAGCAAAATGCAGAAAAACGACGACAAAAAGACCGACTTCATCACCAGACTGTAACAATGGACGACTCCACTAACAACGGCAAACTCGAGATACTGGGTGCCCGCGAGCACAACCTGCAAAACATCGACATAGACATACCGCGCGGCAAACTGGTGGTTTTCACCGGACTGAGCGGCAGCGGCAAGTCGTCGCTCGCTTTCGACACCATCTACTCCGAGGGACAACGCCGTTATATGGAGACATTTTCGGCCTACGCCCGCCAATTTATCGGCAATATGGAACGTCCCGACGTGGACCGCATCAACGGGCTGAGTCCCGTCATCGCCATAGAGCAGAAAACCACCAACAAAAACCCGCGTTCCACTGTGGGCACCGTCACCGAGATATACGACTTCATCCGTCTGCTCTACGCCCGCGTCGCCGACGCCTACTCCTACCTCTCGGGCAAAAAGATGGTCCGCTACAGCGAGACACAGATTCTCGACCTGATAAACGAAAACCACAGCGGAGAGACAATCTACATCCTTGCCCCGCTGGTGAAACGCCGCAAGGGACACTACCGCGAGCTGTTCCAGCAGGTGGCCAAAAAAGGATTCCTGCGTGTGCGCGTTGACGGCGAGATAAAGGAGATAACCTACGCCATGCAGCTCGACCGCTACAAAACCCACGACATAGAGCTGGTGGTGGACAAAATGTTGGTGAGCGGCAAACAAGGCGACAAACGTCTGCTGGAATCGGTGCGCACCGCCTTCAAACAAGGCAAAGGCGAGCTGATGGTGCTCAACTGCGACAACGGCGAGATACGCCATTTCAGCAAGATGCTGATGTGTCCCGACACCGGTCTCTCCTACCCCGAACCGGAACCCAACACCTTTTCCTTCAACTCGCCCTACGGCGCATGCCCCAAATGCAACGGACTGGGCGAGATATCGGAGATAGACATTGCAAAGCTTATCCCCAACCAGAAGAAATCCATCCGCGAAGGCGCTTTCGACGTGCTGGGCAAATACTCGCCGAACAACTTTTTCTACAAACAGCTGGAGATGCTCGGCCGCATTTACGGTTTCAGCATCGACGACCCTGTGGAGAGTTTCTCCGAAAACGCTATGAACGCCATTCTATACGGCACCACCGAGATGCTCGGAGTAAAAGACTCATCGGTAAGCAGCTACGATGCCTCGGGATTTATCGGTGTTACAAACTACATATCGCAGCTGGCCAACGAGGACAGTCCTGCCGGACTCCAGAAATGGGCCAACAGCTTTATGAACACCGTCCCCTGTCCCGAATGCGGCGGCGCACGTCTGAAAAAAGAGTCCCTCTATTTCCGCATCGACGGTAAGAACATCGCCGAGCTTGCCAATATGGACCTCGTTACCCTCTACTGCTGGTTCGACGGACTGGAGGAACGTCTCGACAATCGTCAACGTGCTGTGGGACACGAGATTATTGAAGAGATAAAGAAACGCATCCGCTTTATGCTCGACGTGGGCATAGGCTACCTGTCGCTCAACCGCAGCTCCAAGTCGCTGTCGGGCGGCGAGTCGCAGCGCATACGTCTAGCCACACAGATAGGCTCGCAGCTGGTCAACGTGCTGTACATCCTCGACGAGCCGAGCATAGGCCTGCACCAGCGCGACAACCACAAACTTATCGACGCACTGAAAAAACTCCGCGACATAGGCAACTCGGTGATAGTGGTGGAACACGACCGCGACATGATCCTCAACGCCGACCACATCATCGACATCGGCCCCGGAGCCGGCATCAACGGCGGCAAGATAATGGCGCAGGGCACCCTCGACGAGATTATGAAATCGCACTCGATGACCTGCGAATACCTCAACGGCACACGCCGTATTGAGATCCCCAAACGCCGCTCCACGGCCAACTGCAAACACCTGATTTTGGAAGGTGCCTCCGGAAACAACCTGAAAAACGTAACCCTCGATCTTCCGTTGGGTGTATTTATCTGTGTAACAGGAGTTTCGGGTAGCGGAAAATCGTCGCTCGTAAACGAGACTTTGCATCCGATATTGAACAAATATTTCTACCGTGCGGCCAAACGTCCTCTGCCCTACACCGACATCAAAGGCATAGAAAACATCGACAAGGTGATAGAGGTGGACCAGTCGCCGATAGGCCGCACACCACGCTCAAACCCAGCCACTTACGTGGGCGTTTTCAACGATATACGTATGCTGTTCGCACAACTGCCTTCGGCAAAGATACGCGGCTACAAGCCCGGACGCTTCTCGTTCAACGTGTCGGGCGGACGCTGCGAGGCATGCAAAGGCGCGGGAGTGCGTACCATAGAGATGAACTTCCTGCCCGACGTATATGTGGACTGCGAGGTGTGCCACGGCAAACGCTACAACCGCGAGACCATCGAGATTCGCTACAAAGGCAAGTCGATAAGCGACGTGCTAGATATGAGCATCAACGAGGCGGTGGAGTTTTTCGAGAACATCCCCTCCATTGCCCGCAAGATAGAGACCATCCGCGACGTGGGACTGGGCTACATCACCCTCGGACAGCCCTCCACCACCCTCTCGGGCGGCGAGGCGCAACGCATGAAACTGGCCACCGAACTCTCCAAACGCGACACCGGAAGAACGCTATACATTCTCGACGAACCCACCACCGGACTGCATTTCGAGGACGTGCGGGTGCTGCTGGGAGTGCTTCAGAAACTTGTGGACAAAGGCAACACCGTGCTGGTGATAGAACATAACATGGATGTGATAAAGGTGGCCGACCATATCATCGACATAGGACCGGAAGGCGGCATGGAAGGCGGCAACATAGTGTGCGCCGGCACTCCAGAAGATGTGGCACAATGCCCCGAAAGCTACACCGGACAGTTTCTGAAAGAAGAGCTGGGAAATTGAAAATTGAGAGTTGAAAATTGAAAATTAGGGGGCAGGGGCCAGTATTCAATTTGCAGTTGGTAGTTTGGAGTTTTGAGTTGGGAGTTGAAAACAATTGACAATGAACAATTAGTTCGGAACTCGGAGAGCGGAACTCGGAAGTGATTGGCAATAATTTTCGGATATTCAGATGTTCAGATAATCGGACAATCTGAAAGTCTTTCGGTGGCGGATTGTCATTTCCATTCGATATCCCGGAATCTTTGGATTAGAATCTTGATGCGTTGCATTAACTCTTCGTATCTCAAAGCGTTGTCGCGGTCGTAGATGTATGTTGCCAGCATATTGTCATAATCGTCTTTGTATTGGGTTTCTAACTCTCCGTATGGAATAAAATTGATGCTTTGTGGCATATTCTTTTCATAATCCACACCACCAACATGATAGAATCGTTTGCGATGGGCAATTATGGACTTATATAGTTCTTTGTTTTGCAAGGCGTCATTAGCGAAAGGAGTATCCATCAACCTCTCTAAATCATAAAGATGACGGCTCATTCGCAGACTGCGAGGTTTAGCTCGTTGGAATTCTTCATTAAGCAGAAAGGCTTTTTCCAAGAAAGTACGCGACGGAAGAACCGTGGGAATTTCCATTGAGGATTCACTGTCCTCATCCGGAAATTGTTGAAAAACCAAAGAAGAGATTTGCCTTACTTCAAAAGGCTCTTCCATGCCGAGACAGCTAATCTCAATTCTCACCGTCGGTTGTACATAAGTGCTCCGGTTCTCTGCAATGCTGTTGTATTCCAGTTCAATCACTGAGGGGTCGCTGTCGTGGTCAATGGCGACAATAGTACCATTGGGCAAGGGTTTGGTTGATACAGGTTTGAGGCGGAAATCATGTATTCCGAACGACTTGATTTGTTTTTCGAGTGCATCGCAAAATTCAGAGACAATATAGTCGTGGGACGCCTTTCGCAACAACTTTATTTGCTGATTGTTGGCACAAGAAGCAAATGACAATTGTTTTACATCACAAAAAAAACTTCTTGACAGAATGATGTCAATGTCTTCCGAGAATCTGGAAATGATTTGCCAGCCTTTACTAAGGCTGGTTCCTCCTTTGAACAACAGATATTTGCCTATGGGCAAAGAGAAAAGTGCTCGTAACGCAAGAGTCACCCACCAATCCTTTTCGGCTGCACTGTCGGCGAATTTCATCTTTGCAGCCACTTGCTGAAGCATAACAAGCCGCACTTCTTTATTATTGTTAATCCAAAGACTCATTTTGTATAATATTTAATTTGGTTATAATGTCCTGTTCCCATTTGGCCATAAGGGCAAGGTCGTGACGGAAAGTTTTTGGTTCGGGCATGTTCTGCAAGAGCAAGGCAATCTGTCCAAGCAACTCTTGAGTGATATTTTCTTTCCCGATAGCCCGAAGGGCTTGGTGTAACACCGGCATCAGTTTTCCTTTGAAAGCGAAGTTGTTTGCTACACCGTGTTTCAGACGTATGGTTCGATTGCCCACATTTATATCCCGAGCCGCCCCGTTGGTCAAAAACTCATAGTTTGTGGGCACTTGTGTCGTTAATCCAAGTTGATGTATTGCCGTGTTGCCTGTTGGCAGGATAACAGCGTGGTCGCGTTTGGCAATAGTACAAATCAATTCATCCACAGTGGGGAATAAGATACCCAGACGGGTTTTTACGGGTTTATAGTAAATACCCTGCGAGAGGCGAATTAGAATTCCCTCTTTTACAAGTTCGGAACAGACATTTCCCACATATTCGTCGTCATATTCTTTAAAAAAGTCACGAAATAGTATTGCTCCGTCTTTTCTTCTGATAATGCGCTCTTTAAGTCTCATTATTTAACTATAATAATGTGGGATTTTTTAATAATTTTTCCCACTTTTACGGCTGCAAAGATACGAAATATTTTTAATATGCACAAAAAAGGTGCAGTTTTACAACAAAACTGCACTTTTTTTAGTGTGATAAGAGGCAACGTGAGCGTTTTTACTTTATTACCAAGATGCGACGAGCGGGAAGAACGCCAATTTTGACAAGGTAAACGCCCGTGTTTGGAACATCAAACACAATGCGTTCATTATCTTCACGTTTGACAGCGAGTGTGCGACCAACAGCATCGAATAACGATACTGTATTCTGTCCCGCACCATCTACTACCAACCTGCCGTTGCGTTGATAAATTTTCACGTTAAGACCTTCCACTTCATCAATGCCTTCTTGGTTTATAAAAACGGTGTCGTGAATATAAACTGTGTCGTGTATTGGTATATAAGCTATTAGCGTATCATGTATGTTAAGATAGGTTGTGTCGTGAACAGGCACGTTTATGTAGGCGATTGCTGTATCATGTATGGTTTGATAAGTAGTGTCGTGGATTGTTGTTGTATCATGAATATACACGGCATAAAAAGTGGTGTCGTGTATGTATCTATCTACATACTGTATTGTAGTGTCGTGGATATAATTGTTCAGGTACGTGGTATCATGAATGTAAATCGTATCGTGTGGCAGGGGACCGCTGCCAAATGCGGCTGTAATTGTCTGACTTTGGGTAGCGACAAATTTTAATGGATTA
>Ga0310697_10001871_pt1 | contig 23421 bp, 27 predicted proteins | sample 172DNAGHGlowgp2_FD_203883 | JGI IMG/M metagenome (GOLD analysis project Ga0310697, IMG submission 203883) | Sheep rumen microbial communities from Palmerston North, Manawatu-Wanganui, New Zealand - 1728 DNA GHGlow gp2 (v2) (version 2) | ecosystem: Host-associated > Mammals > Digestive system >...
CGTGTTCCAGGATGAAATGGATGCAAACCTGATCTACGTCGACGCGACCGACCGTTTCCTCGACAAACTTGCGGGCGTTTCCGATCCGGAGACAAAGCGCAAGATCATCGGCAGCACGTTCATCGACGTCTTTGCGGAGGAAGCGCGAAAGCTTTCCGACGTTACGTTTCTCGCACAGGGTACCATCTGGCCTGATATCCTTGAGAGCGAGCACGGCATCAAGGCGCACCACAACGCCGGAGGCCTTCCCGAGGATCTGAAGTTTGAACTCGTCGAGCCCGTCCGCATTCTCTTTAAGGACGAGGTTCGCGTGGTGGGCAAGGCGCTGGGCCTTCCCGACAACATAGTCTATCGGCAGCCGTTCCCGGGTCCGGGACTCGGTGTGCGCTGCCTCGGCGCGATCACGCGCGATCGGCTCGAAGCGGTGCGCGAATCCGACGCGATTCTCCGCGAGGAGTTCGCAAATGCGGGTCTTGCCGGAAAGGTCTGGCAGTATTTCACGATCGTTCCCGATTTCAAATCTGTCGGGATCAAGGACGGCAAACGCGTCGACGAATGGCCTGTGATCTTGCGCGCCGTCAACACGCGCGACGCAATGACCGCAACGGTCGAGAACGTACCGTTCGAGCTGCTTTCCCGCATTACCGATCGCATCACGCACGAGGTCAAGGGCGTCAACCGCGTTCTGTACGACCTCACGCCGAAACCCACCGGCACGATCGAGTGGGAATGATTTGCGAAAGCCAAAAAACCCAGTAAAATAGGGCATTTTCGGCATTGCAAAGGTTCTTTTGATAACAACTTGATAACAGCCGCATGATTTTCCATTATTCTATGTATCAAGTGGTTTGCGAGTAAGGGAGTCGTTCCAAACGGTTTGCGGCATAAGATCCATATTATGAAAGCCCTTCGCTGTGGGTATGCAGCGAAGGGCTTTTTTGTTGTTATGAGGAGGTGAAAGACAGTCAGTCACTCAGTTTGTCACTGAATGCATGAACAAGAGAATCGTTCAACTCTTTTGAAGGAATCTTTGTCCAGGACCCGGAGATGTCGTACTGCGGATAATTGTAACGCCATTGATCGTATTCATCTTTATTGATCTTACCGGAACGGTATTGCTCTGCAACGGGAGCCCAGGAAGTAACCATTTCAAAGACTTGCGCAGCATCTTTTCCTTTCCGGGGATCGATGCGGAGAACAGTCTCGCCATCTTTGCTCTCAACAGAGAGCCCATAGCGATCTTCCAGCGTAAACAAGGTGTGCATCAGGCCGAGATAACTGTCGATGTCGGGGGTATTCAATGCAAGAGGAGAGACTTCCAAAGCTTTTGCGAGTTCGTTGGTCAGATCCTCTTTGGGTGTGCGTGTACCGGCTTCGTACTGCGCCATACGGATATCGGCTGTTTTCTCGGGGAAACCGACTAACGTGCCGAGATACTTTTGTGTCATGCCGCGCAGATTGCGGATAAAACGGATTCTCTCACCAATTGCCATTGTAAAAAACCTCCTGTGAATTAGCTCGGATACAGTATAACAAATGTGTTTAGGAATGTCAAGAAGAAATTAAACAAATATATTTAATATTTTTCCAAAAAACCTCTTGACATAAACATAAATGTTTAGTATAATAGGGTGAACTTAAGCATATATGCTTAAGTTCCACAACTAAATGACCGTCCGAGCTGATATAAACCGCCAAGATCTCGCAAGAGGGAGCGCCCCGAAAGGGGACGGCACAGCGCCGCGCAGGGTTGCCTGTCAGGAAACAGCAAGGGTAGAACGGCAAGACACCACGCGCCAAGTGATCTCAGAACAAAACTAGAAAAGAAAGGAAACAATGAATGAAAAACAGATTTATGAGGGTGGAAGAAGTCGCAGCCGAATTGGACGTCTCTGTGTCTTATGCGTATAAGATCATGCAAAGACTTAACAATGAGCTGAAAGAAAACGGCTTCGTTACCATCGCAGGAAGAATCAACAGACAATATTTCAACGAAAGAATCTATGGAAATGAAAAGGAGGATCCGAACAATGCCTGTATTCAAGAACAATGAAAACGGGACATGGTACGTCATGGCCCGATATGTGAACTGGAAGGGGGAACATAAGCAGAAATGCAAACGAGGGTTTGCTACCAAGCGTGAAGCACAAGAATGGGAACGTACATTCCAACTCCAGAGCGCTGCGGATATGGATATGTCATTTGAAGCTTTTACGAAGCTTTATGAAAAGGATATCCGTCCCCGGCTTAAGGAGAATACCTGGCTTACAAAGGAGCATATCATCAAAACCAAAATCCTGCCCTATTTCGGGAAAAGAACTATCAGTGAAATCACAACAAAGGATGTGATTTCCTGGCAGAATGAGCTTCTGGCATATCGAAATGTTAGAAAGCAACCCTATTCGCAAACGTATCTGAAAACCGTACACAATCAGCTGAGCGCGATTTTCAATCATGCTGTGAGGCATTATGATCTCCGTTCAAATCCAGCTGCAAAAGCAGGTAGCATGGGGGATAAAGACGGCGGCAACATCAATTTCTGGACAAAGGAAGAATACCAGCGGTTTGCATATGAAATGATGAATAAGCCAGTTTCCTATTACGCCTTTGAAATGCTTTACTGGTGCGGCATCCGGGAGGGCGAATTGCTGGCATTGACGTCGGCAGATTTTGACTTTAAAGCCGGAACTGTGAAAATCAGCAAATCATATCAACGGCTGCATGGCGAGGATGTTATTACGACGCCGAAAACCAAGAAAAGCAACCGCACCGTCAAAATGCCGCAGTTCCTTTGCGAGGAAATGCAGGATTATTTGAAGTCGCTTTACGGGATAAAGAGGAGAGAACGAATCTTTCCGATTTCCAAAAGCTATCTGCATCATGAAATGGAACGTGGAGCAAGCGCCGCAGAAATCAAGAAAATCAGGATCCATGATCTTCGGCACAGCCATGTTTCTCTTTTGATTGATATGGGCTTTACGCCAGTAGCAATCGCGGACAGGCTTGGTCATGAAAGCATAGAGGTCACTTTGCGGTATGCGCATCTGTTCCCGTCAAAACAGAAGGAAATGGTCGAAAGGCTGGAAAAAGAAAGGACGGTGAAAACCAATGTCTGCTAAAAACAGAGATGAGCACAATCGTTGGCGGAACATCACAGTAGGATTCCGGGTCTCGCCGGAAGAAAACGAGCAGATCAACATTGCAGTCGCGCTTTCCGGGTTGCCGAAGCAGGAGTACTGCTATCGTCGGTGTCTGAACCGAGAGATTGTTGTACAGGGCAATCCGCGGGTGTACAAAGCACTGCGGAATCAGCTCGCCGCGGTTCTTGATGAATTGAAACGTATCGAGACTGCGGGGGAGTTGAGAGACGAACTGCTGGATAATATCCGGCTGATTACACAAACGTTGTTGGGAATGAAGGAGGGAACGGAATGACAGAAGAAACGAGAAAGATCGCTCTTGACACATCTGTTGGCGCAGATGACGAGCGATCAATCACAGTACTTAACAATAACAGTATAACTGATGATGACGAAGAAATCAAGAGTTTTGAGGAATTACAGCAGGAATGGCATAAAATGTCAGACCCGGCTTATCTCAAAACGGTTTCCATGACAGAACTGTTCGACAGCGTGTATAAAAGCAGGCCGCCCATTATCGATGGTCTGCTGCATCGTGCGACGTATCTTTTTGTCGGAGCCCCAAAACTCGGCAAAAGCTTTCTAATGGCGCAAATTGCATATCATGTCAGTACGGGAACACCACTGTGGGGATTTCCGATACGGCAAGGCACGGTCCTGTATCTGGCACTCGAAGATGATTACGGGCGGTTGCAGGAGAGGCTGTATCGTATGTTCGGCACGGTGGAGAATGAAAAACTGTTCTTCTCGGTATCTGCAAGGCAGCTTGGCAGCGGCCTTGATGAACAGCTTGCCGGGTTCCTCCGGGGGCATCAGGATACCGCATTGATTATTATCGATACGCTGCAGAAAGTGCGTGAAGTCGGAGGAGACAATTACAGCTACGCCAATGATTATCAGATCATCACACGGCTCAAATCCTTTGCGGATGCGAACGGTGTTTGTCTGATGGTAGTGCATCATACCAGAAAACAGAAAGCAGACGATGCCTTTGACATGATATCCGGTACTAACGGATTGATGGGAGCGGCAGACGGCGCCTTCATTCTGCAAAAAGAAAAACGCACAGACAACACAGCTACACTTGAAGTCGCCGGGCGTGATCAGCAGGATCAAAAACTGTATCTCATTCGGGATGAAGAAAAGCTCTGCTGGGATCTGGATCATGTCGAGACGGAACTGTGGAAGGCACCGCCGGAACCGCTGCTTGAAGAAATCGCAAAGCGGATCACAGAGGACCGGCCGGAATGGTCCGGCACGCCTACGGAGCTTTGTGGCTTTCTGGGGTTGGAAATGAAACCTAACGCGCTAACGCAGAAACTGAATGTCAACGCTGGGCGCTTGCTGCAGGAATATGGGATCGAATACTGGAACAAGCGTACTCACGCGGGACGGCAGGTCGGACTCAGATTGGAGCCGCGTGACGATGCGTGACGGCCGTGACGATATTATCGGGTACGGTGGCGGTGTGAAAAACACCGTCACCGTCGTCACGGACCGACACGGAGCATTTGGCGGAGATTGCAGAGAGAGCCTTTGCAAAGGCTGCTCTTTGCCCCTCGGAGAGCGCAAAACCTGCCTGCAGGTTGCATTTTTGACAGCTTTCTGTCAAAAGTGCTTTTGCGTTACTTTCGCAGAAAGTAACAAAGGCGCTCTGCCGCCGCAGAGCAAGGAAAGGATGTGAATTGTATGAAAAGAACGATAAGCGCAATGGTCGGAAAAGGATCGGTCAATCACAACAGTCGGAAATTCAAAGCGGAAAACGTGAACGGAAAGCGCACCCATCTGAATATTGATTATTGCAACGAGCCGATCAAACATGTATTTCATATGCTGTTCGATTCGGCGCTGGAACGATACAATGCAAAACAGACGCGAGCGGACAGGCGGATCGATAACTACTACGAGAAGATCCGCACAGGGAAGCAGGAAAAGCCATTCCATGAGTTGATTCTGCAAATCGGAAACCGTGACGATACGGGATCGGAAACGGAGATCGGAGAACAGGCGAAAGCCGCGCTGGACGAATATTACAGGGGATTCCGGGAACGCAATCCAAATCTGTATGTGTTCTCCGCGCATCTGCATATGGATGAGGCGACGCCGCACATCCATATCGATTTCGTTCCGTTTGTGGTCGGAAGCACGCGCGGCTTGGATACGCGCGTTTCATTGAAACAGGCGCTTGCTGCACAAGGCTTCCGAGGCGGTTCGCGCGGGGCGACGGAGTGGAGCCAGTGGGTGCATTCCGAGAAAGAACAACTGGCGACGGTTATGCAGCGGCACGGCTTTGAATGGGAGCAAAAAGGTACTCATGAGCAGCACCTGAGCGTAATTGATTACAAAAAACAGGAGCGCTCAAAGGAACTTGCCGCTGTAGAAGAAAAGCTGGCGGAACAGAAGGTCGAATTGGAAGCAATGACTGAACATATCGGAAATCTCACACCTGTGGTCCGTGAATATGACGATCTGGAACGTAGGCTGACGTATGATCCGGAATACCGGCTTTCCGAACCGTCGACGATGATGTCAAGCAAGAGCTATAAAACCAAAGTCGCGGATCCGCTGGTAAATCGATTGAAAACGATCGTGAAGAATCTTCTGGTACGTTTCTTCACGGTCATGAACAGTCATAGCCGACTTGAACGCGAAAACCGTGATCTTCGGCAGGATCATGAGTACCTGAAAGAGGATTACGATTTACTCACAAAAGAAAACAAGGGTTTGTGGGAGCAAAATCGAGATTATGCACTCCTTCGGAAGATGTTCGGCAATCAGCAGATCGACGGGATGATAGCACAGGCAAAGGAACGGTATCAGTCGGAACAGCGGCAACGACATAAAGAGCGTGGGTACGAGCGATAAGAATAGGCGGCGGGTACTCCGCCGCCTGTGTTCGCAAAGCTGAATTAAAAAATAGCTCAGCGCGTGGTGCCGCGGTAAACTGGTATATTGTTGTATAGAACCTTGCGAAAAGCAAAACGGAAATCAATAATCATCTTGACAGCTGCAAAAAAAATGATAAAATAATAGGGAGTTAGCGATGGCTAACCGCTGTTAAAATGCTTTTTGCAAGAAAGCATTTTATTTCGGGCATATGGTTAGACATGACTAACTAAAATTAGTTACGCAGAACCAACGGAGGGATAAATGTCGGAGGAAGCAGTCATCCTGCACGGCGCGCCGACGCTGGCGGGAATCAAAACGGGCAGCCTGTTTCGCTGCGAATACGAAAGCATCGAAGAGATGCGCATTTCGCTGCGGGAGTGGAACCGGCGTTTTTCCGGGAAGGGACTCCGGGTCGTTCCTCTTTCCTTTGAAAACAACAAGGCACTTTTGTATCTGTACCGTCCGGAAAGGCTCTCCCGCGATCTGTCCGACGACGCGGCTTCGAAGATCCTGTCCGGCTGCGGCTATTGCGAGGGCTCGCCCGCTCGATGCCTCTCCTGCCTTGCTAAACGGATCCAAAGCAACGAAGATTTCCCGCACGAGATCGGGCTTTTTCTCGGCTATCCGCCGGAGGATGTGCGCGGCTTTATCGAGCATCGGGAATGCGATCTGAAATGCGTCGGCTGCTGGAAGGTTTACGGCGACGCGGCAAAGGCGCAGAAAACGTTTCGTCTGTTTCGAAAGTGCAGCCAACTCTACCGACAGCGCTATATAGACGGCACGCCGATCGAACGGCTGACAGTGAAAGAGCATACAGGATCGGGGAGGGAATGATGAACAGACACGAAGAAATCAAAGCATCCTATAAGGCGCTCGGCGGCGGATTCGCCAATCTGTACGACGGGATCATTACGCGATCCACGCTGATCGGGAAGTTGATGGACAGCGTTGTCTGGGGGCTGAACGCGGAACTTGCGGCGAAGTGGATCAACAACGCGCTTGCGCCGATCCCGGAGGGCTTCAAAGGAACGCTTCTGGAAGTTCCGGTCGGGACCGGCGTGCTGACCGTGCCCGTCTATCGGAACCTGCCGGAAGCGCAGATCACCTGCCTCGATTATTCCGAAGAAATGATGCAAAACGCCGAACGGCGGGCGGAGGCGCTCACGGTCAAAAACGTATCGTTCGTGCAGGGTGACGTCGGCGCGCTGCCTTTTGAAGATGAAAGCTTTGACGTTGTGCTTTCGCTGAACGGCTTTCATGCGTTTCCCGACAAGGACGCCGCATTCAAGGAAACATGCCGGGTTCTGAGAAAGGGCGGAATCTTCTGCGGCTGCTTCTATATTGCGGGGGAGTTCAAAAGGACCGATTGGTTTGTAAAGCACATGTACGTGCCGAAGGGCTTTTTTACGCCGCCGTTTGAAACAAAAGAAACGCTCGAAAAGCGATTGAAGGACCTGTACGCCGAGGTGCGTGTTTCCCCGATCCGGGCCGAGGGCGTGTTCTGCTGCGTCAAGTGAGGATGAAAGAATGAAAAAAGATTCCGAAAAACTGCTGATTGCGGGCGTCGTCGGCTGCCTGCTGTATGTGATCGGCGATTTCCTGTATGCCGCGACCGGCAGCGGACAGACGACCGAGGCGATCGGCATGTTTGTCAAGATTGCCTATCTTGATATGCCGACATGGCGCATGGTCGCAAGCATCCTCTGCGGCTTTATCGGTACGCTGCTGTATTATTTGGGCTTTCACCGGATGTATTTGCTTTTGAAGCGGCATGCGACCGAACGGAAGAACGAAAAATGGGTCAAGGCGTTCCGTGTCGCGTATATCACCGGCACGGTTGCGTGGGCATGGGTGCACGCAATGTTTATGACGCTGGCGCTGATTTTCAAGTTTGTCTATCAGACCTACGGCGACATGACAAAAGCAGCGGAGATTGCAAGCCGCGTATTCTACGCCAATGCACCCGGAATGATTGCGGCGTATCTTCTGTGCGACGTCGGACTTACGGTCGTCATGCTTGTGCTGATCTGGAAACGTGTCATTCCGCTCCGGAACACCGCCGCGCGTATCCTTGCGTCGTTGTGTAATCCGATTTTGCTGCCCGGCATCTTCGGAAATCTTGTTGCGCTGCTTCCGTGGCCTTTGAATCAGCTCGACCACGGCACCGAATCGGCGGGACATGCGCTGGTTCTTGTGCTCGGTCTCGTTTTGATGCGTGCCATGGAACAAAGCGGCGAGCTTGACGGAGGCGAAGCATTGTGTGGCTGACGGTATCGGAAGGGCTGCTGATTCCGTTTCTCGGGACGGTGTTCGGTTCGGCTTGCGTGTTCTTTATGAAAAAGGAACTGAGCCGCAGCGTACAGCGCGCGCTGACCGGCTTTGCGGGCGGTGTGATGGTCGCAGCATCGGTTTGGAGCCTGCTGATCCCCGCCATGCAGCAGAGCGTGGGAAAAGGAAAATGGGCGTTTGTGCCCGCGGTGATTGGCTTCTGGCTCGGCGTGCTGTTTCTGCTGTTGCTCGACCACGTCATTCCGCATCTGCACCGCAGCATCGGACAGGAGGAGGGCCCGAAAAGCCGCCTGAAACGGACGACCATGATGGTGCTTGCGGTCACGCTGCACAACATCCCGGAGGGCATGGCGGTCGGCGTGGTCTATGCGGGGCTCATCAGCGGTTCGGGCGAGATCACGATCGGCGGCGCGCTCGCGCTTGCGATCGGCATTGCGATCCAGAACTTTCCGGAAGGCGCGATCATCTCCATGCCGCTGCATGCGGAGGGAAAAACGAAGTGTCGCGCTTTTCTGGACGGCGCGCTGTCCGGCGCGGTGGAGCCGATCGGCGCGCTTCTGACCGTGCTGTTTGCAAGCCTGTTCGTTCCGGCGATGCCGTATCTGCTGTCGTTTGCGGCAGGCGCCATGCTGTATGTGGTCGTCGAGGAACTGATCCCTGAGATGTCGGCGGGCGAGCACTCCAACATCGGCGTCGTGCTGTTTGCGCTCGGCTTTACGTTGATGATGGCACTGGATGTGGCGCTTGGATAGTTATTTCATAGGAGGATAATATGTACAAGGTTACAGCGAAAATTGACGGCATGATGTGCGGCATGTGCGAGGCGCATATCGCGGACACGATCCGCAAGGCGTTTCCCGACGCGAAAAAGGTGAACGCGTCGAGAAAGCACGGCGAAGCGACGTTCCTTTCGGAACTGGAAATCGACTGCGAAAAGCTCAAACAAGCGATTGAAGAAACCGGCTATACGTATGTTACGGCCTCGGTCGAGCCGTACGCAAAGCGCGGGCTGTTCGGGAGATAAGCTGATGCTTCTACTGAAACTGGCGATCGAGATTCTGATACTGTGGATCCTGTATATCCTTTACATGGCGATTCTCGTTCATAGACGCGGTCCGCTCGGCGGCATCTTCTTCTATCCGAAGGTCATGCAGGAGCGCGTGGTCGAGCTCGGTCTGATTACGAAAGAGGAGATTGCAAAGCGACGTGCATTTGCCTATGTGCTGCTGCTTGCGTGGATGCTGATCGTGCCGGGCGTCATGATCCTCCTCGTCAACGGTGCGCGTGGGTATTTCGATCTGTGCTGGCAATTCTACGTTCTGTTTCTGGGTGCAGAGTTTTACGACTGGATGTTCATCGACACGATCTGGGTCGCCAAATCGGATTGGTGGCTGATTCCGGGAACTGAAGACCTGAACAATACATGGCACAACGTCAACGTAAAGAGATGGAAGTTTTTGAAGCTGATCCCCTGCTCGATCCCGCTTGCAGCGATCGTCGGAGGGCTGTATTGGATAATCGGGAAAGCGATCGGGTGAAGGAGGAAGTTATGGCGAGCAGTCATGTCGAAATTCATCAATTGCCGTATACCAAGCGTGTTAAAGCATGGCTGTCCGAGCGTTACGGGGCGGAGGCGGACGCAATCTGGAAAGCGACGGAGGAAACCTATTGCGCATATCTGTCAGAGCTTCCCGATTATGGCGGAAAGAAAAACGGTCACGCAAACGCGATCTACGGCGGGCTTTTGGTTTTCGCACTGTATGCCGTGCTGCCGGATCGACCGCCGATTTCGGAACTGCAGCCTTTCGTGCAAACCTTGTTTATGGAACCGTTCACAAAGCTCGGAAAGGTGTTTGATCTGAATCGTCCCTTTGATATGCGGTTGATCGACAAGGTGTTTCGCAGATCGGGAAACCGGGACCGAAAGGACATTCAAACGTATCCAGACGGATTTATAAACGTGGATGTGCCGTATGACAAGGAAAGACGGGTTGCGCGGTACTGCTTTACACAGTGTCCCAACGCGGAGTTTGCGAAGCGGCACGGACTTTTGCAAGTGCTGCCGCTTCTTTGCAACAGTGATTTTTTCGGCATTGCCGAGATTCACGGTACATTGATTCGTTGCGGGACTTGCGGGAACAGCGATCGGTGCGATTACTGCGTGGTCGGGGATCACAATCCGCTCGCGAAGGAGTACGAGATTATCACGGATGATATGGGATTTCTTGTAAGCCGAAAGAAGGAGGATTGACGATATGCAGTTTACGGAAATGGGGAACAGGGACGGAAAGACGCTCTTGCTGCTTCCGGGAACCGCCTGTACCTGGCAGCTGAATTTCAAAAACGTGCTGGACGCGCTTTCGGAGCGGTATCACGTCATAGCCGTCAATTACGACGGCTTCGAGGGCGATCCAAATGCACTCTTTACGGATATGATCACGGTGACCGAAAAGATCGAGGATTATATCCTTGAGCAGCATGGCGGACGCGTGGACGGCGCGTACGGATCCTCGCTCGGCGGCAGCTTTGTCGGGCTTTTGATCCAGAGAAAGCGGATCCATATCGACCACGCTTTCATCGGTTCGTCCGATTTGGATCAGGGCGGAAAGCTGAAGGCAAAGCTTATCACGGCACTCGTTGGGCCTATGCTGTCCGCTGCGTGCAAAAGTGAAAAGAAACGGGCAAAACTCAAGGCGAAGTTGCAGCAGAAAGGCGCGATCGGAGACGGAGACAAGTCGCTGGATTTTGCGAATGATTTCATCGACAATATGAAAATGCTGCATCCTAAAACGATCAGTCGTCAGTTCTATTCGGATTACATTACCCCTCTCGAAAACGATATTCACGCGGACGGCACGACGGTGCACGTGATCTACGCGCTGAAAATGGGCGAAAAATACGGCGCGCGCTACCGGCGGCACTTCCGCGATCCGGACATGCACGAATTCGATATGAAGCACGAGGTCTGGCTGTACGACGAAGCGTGGCAAAAGCCGGTTTTGGAAACCGTGATGCGCTGTATGGACGGGGAAAAGGAGGAATGACGGCATGACCTGGTGGGTGATTCTTTTGGAAGCGGTCGCTTTTGCAGCGATCTTCACAGCAATCGTGTTTTTGACATATCGCGGGGACAAGATCTACACCCCGGAGGCGATCCACAACTATCCGCCGGATATTCAGGAGGAATATTTCAAAACGCATGAGCGGGTCGACGTCTCCATGAAATCGAAGCGCGTGTTCCTCACAAAGAGTCTCGGCATCGTGGTCTTCACGGGGATCCTGTTCGTCTGCGCGCTGCTTGCGGGGGCGAAAACGTTCCTTGAGGGCTTTCTTCTGACGTTCGGGCTGATGGTGTGGATCGGCGCATACGACACGTTCTTTCTGGACTGGGTACTGTTTGCAAACCTCAAACGGTTCCGGCTCGAGGGCACCGAGCACATGGACAAGGCGTATCACCAGAAGTGGTTCCATTTGAAGGGCATGCTGTTTCCGGGCATCGTGTTCGGGCTGATCCCCGCGGCGCTGGTGGGGCTGTTGATCATGATCATTCGATAGGAGGACGGTATGGCAAGAAAGGATTCGGACAATCAAAAGAGATCCATGAGCCTGCTGTTTCGCGGCAAGGCGATCTTCAAGCCGCTGAACACGGGACGGATCGACGAACGCGTCGCCTGCGTGCGCGAGTGGGTCGCAAACATCTTCTTCTATACGAAGAACGGCACGACCGTGATGATCGACGCGGGCTACAACTATGCACGGCTCAGGGAAAAGATGGGCTGGCTCGATATCGACCCGGCTTCGATCAAACACATTTTCATTACACACCAGGACACCGATCACGTCGGCGCGCTCGAGCCCGACAGCGAACAGCTTTTCAAGGACGCGACGGTCTATATCGGCGAGATCGAAAACCGGTACTTAACCGGCGAGGTGCGTAGAAAAGTCATGCACAAGCTGTATAAGCTGCCGATCGTGAAGATGAACAATCGGAAAGAGCTTTTGAAGGACGGGCAGGTCTTAAACATCGACGGGATCAGGATCGAGTGCATCCTCGTGCCCGGGCACACCTGGGGGCACATGGTGTACCTCGTCGACGACGAATACCTGTTCACCGGCGACACGATCTGGTTCGGCGCGGACGGCGGCTACAGCTTCCTTTCGACGCTCGCCGAGGACAACAAGCTTGCGGTCAAATCGCTCGAAGCGCTCGAAAAGAACCTCCGCGCGCGCAAGATACCGCTGAAGATCATCACCGGGCACACCGGCTGGACGGATGATCCCGACTTTGCGTTTCTGCATCGGGACGAGCTGTGCAAGCCGTTTGCAAAGAAATACGTCGACCCCTCCGCGCCGTACGACGGCTACGTGGAGGACGACGACACAGAGGAAGGCGCAAGAACGCGTCTGCTCGGAAAGGTAGGAAATCAATGAAACCGGATTATAAGAACTGGATGCCGAAGGGCATGATTTGGACCGGGGCTGCCGCGACCGCGCTGTTTCTGATCCTGTGGATCGTGTTCGGACTGACCGGACTCGTTTCGGGTGCGGCGAAAACCGTGCTGTTTATCGTGTTCCTTATTCTGACGATCATCGCGCTTTGCGTGACCGTCTGGATGATCCTGATGTATCGTGCGTTTTCCTATGACGGCAAGCGGCAGATGTCAAAGCAGATCATTGAGGGAATCGCGGATTACGTGAAGCTTCCGGACGGCGGAACGGGGCTGGACGTCGGCTGCGGCAGCGGCGCGCTCACGATTGCCTGCGCCAAGCGCAATCCGAACGCGTCTTTTATCGGGATCGATCGCTGGGGAAAGGAATATGCCTCCTACAATAAGCCGCTGTGCGAAAGCAACGCATGGGCGGAGGGCGTCAAAAACGTCACGTTCCGGCGCGGCGACGCCTGTAAGCTCGACTATGCGGACGAGACCTTCGACGCGGTCACAAGCAATTACGTCTATCACAACATTCCGGGAGACCGGCAGGCGCTTCTTTTGGAAACGCTGCGGGTGTTAAAGAAGGGCGGCATGTTTGCGATCCACGATATCTTCTCAAAATCCAGATACGGCGATATGCAGGCATTTGCGGAAAAACTCAGACACATGGGCTATGAGGACGTCAGGCTGATCCACACGGATGACGGGACGTTTATCCGCAAAGGAGAAGCGGCGTGGATGGAGCTTAAGGGCTCCGCACTACTGGTCGGAAAGAAGTAAGCCATGAAAACGCATATCGAACCAAACACCGTGCAGGAAACACTGGTGATCCCGCTGTACGGACGCAAGCTCTGCACAGAGCAATTCCCGAATCTGTTCCGCGACGAGAAGGCGGTCGAACTGATCAATCGGATCGACTACGATTTCACGACGCTTGAAAAGCGCGCAAAGAGCACGGCGTACCGTTTCGGTGCGCTGGAGGTTGCCATGCGTGAAACAGATCTGATGATCGAAGCGAAGGATTACCTTACCGCGCACCCGAACGCAGCACTGGTAAACCTGGGCTGCGGACTCGATCAGACCGCGGAAAACTGCGACAACGGCACATGCAAAATCTTCAACATCGATCTGCCAGACGTGATCGCGGTGCGCAATACACTCTTGCCGGAAAGTGGGCACGTCAAAAACATCGCCGCGGATCTCAACGACCTTACTTGGTTCGACAGTATCGACGCAAGAAACGGCGTGTGCTTTCTTGCCGCAGGCGTGTTCTATTACTTCAAAACTGAGCAAATCAAGCGGCTTTTGAACGCGATGGCGAAGCGTTTCCCAGGCGGACGTCTCGTCTTCGACACGGCAAACAAACGCGCGGTGAAAATCATGCTGAAAACGTGGGTGAAGGAAGCAGGCATCACCTCGATCTCCGAGTATTTCAGCGTAGACAGCATCGAAAAGGATATCCTGCCGTGGATGGAGCACGCGATAGTTTCTTCGCGCGGATATATGCTCGGCTACAATGACCTTCAGGATCCGTCGGTGCCGGGGCTGTTTCGGCTGATGGCAAAGATCGGCGACGGGTTTATGAAAATGCAGATCGTCCGAATGGACTTTACGGAGTGAGCTATGCGATATCTGGGACTTCCCGCGGGCATGTGGATGCTCTTCTGCCGATCGTTTCAAAGGAATCTGACTGACGTTCTCGACTTTGAACGGCGCGAGGCGGCGGATATGACCAAACGCGCGAAAGTGAAGTATCAAGAGATCATCAAAGGACTGCCGACCTTTGAGAAGGGCGACCGGTTTGTCACGAATATCGTGAACTGCGCCATGTTCGCGTCGTTCTGTCTGCAGATGAAAGAAAAGCCGTCGCCCGAGCAAATGACCGTTTATTACCGGGAATCCATGACGACCGGCGCCATGAAATGGTTTTGCGGGCGCAGCGGCAGGCAAAAGTTTACGGAACGGGATATCGCATCGATGAAAAAGACGGCGGCAATGAAGGCCGCGGATCGGAACCGCTATTCGTGGAACATGGACTTTCTGCCGTACGCGGATGGTTCGGGCTATGAAGCGCGATTCTCAAAATGCGGCATCTGCACGCTGATGTGTGAACTCGGTTTGTCTGCATACATTCCTGCCATGTGCCGACTCGATTACACGATGAGCGAGCTCGGCGGCGCGGACGACTTCGTGCGCGAATACACGCTTGCGTCCGGCGGGCCGTACTGCGATTGCGGATACAAAAGGAAAGGCGTCAAACATGGTCGTTCGTGAGTTTGGAAAAGAAAACGAAAAGCATCTGTTGTTCTTTCAGGGAAGCTGCGAACCGTGGCAGGAGTTCGCGCCCGCCGCAGAGCGTTTGGGCGAGCAGTTTCATGTGATGCTTGTAACGCCAGACGGGCACGATCCAGACGAGCGTACGGAGTTCATTTCCGTGGAAAAGACCGTGGAGGATGCTGTGCTCTGGCTCAGAGTGCACGGAATCGACCGGCTGGACGCGCTGTACGGTCTGAGCTTCGGAGGAGGCATGGTCGTTCGGTTTCTCACGACACAGTCCGTTCCGGTGAAAAAGGCGATCATCGACGCCGGCACGGCGCCGTACCGGTTCCCGAAATGGATCTGCAAACTGATCTGCGTCCGTGATTATCTAATGGTGAAGATCGGAAGAAGCTCGGTTGCGGTCATGAAAGCCGCGTTCCCGCCGGAACGGTTTGCGCACGATCCCGAACACGCGGACGAGGAGTATCGGGAGATTCGCCGCTATCTGAAAACATACAGCAACAAAACGATCTGGAACGTCTTCTGGTCGGCGAACAATTACGCCGTGCCGAAACAGGCGCCGAAGCTCGATACGAAAATTCGGTTCTGGGTCGGTGAGGACGAATGGAAGGGACGGTTCCGTGATCTTAAATGGACAGAGGCGTATCTTCCCGGGATCGAGATCGTGAAGATCCCGCACATGATGCACGGTGAACTGGTGATGATGCATCCGGATGCGTTTGCCGAACGGGCGTTAGCGTTTTTGACGGAATGACAGAAAGGAAAAACCATGGGACTGTTCAGAAAGTATGTGAATCAAACGAGAAAGCCGGAAGGGTTCTTAGGCAAGCTGATGATCGGCGGTATGAACGGCGGTCACGCAAAGCTCGCCGATTGGGGCATGCGACATCTATCGTATCTTGCGCCCGAAGCGATCGTCGAGCTCGGCTGCGGCGGCGGACGGAACGCAAATGCGCTTTTGAAATGCTGGCCGGACGCAAAGCTTGTCGCGGTGGACTATTCGGAGCTTTCAGTTGAAAAAACGAAGGAGTACAACAAGGATCTGATTGCCGCGGGACGCTGTACCGTGCTGCAGGGTGACGTGAAAGCGCTTCCGCTCGCGGACGGATCGTTCGATCTTGCGACCGCGTTTGAAACGGTCTATTTCTGGCCGGGGCTTACGGTTTGCTTTACGGAGGTCTGCCGCGTTCTGAAGCCCGGCGGGACGTTTCTCATCTGCAACGAATCCGACGGCACGGACGAGACCGGCCTGAAGTTTGAGAAGATCATCGACGGCATGAAATGCCATACGGTCGAAACGCTTTCGTCGGCATTGAAAGCGGCGGGCTTTTCAAACATAACGGTCGATCGTTTTGCGAACAAACCGTGGATCACGGTGCTCGCGGAAAAGTGAGGGTATTATGATGTTGACACTTTTGCTATCGCTGATTCTGATCTCGTCGATCTTCAGCGCGCTCTGTGCCGCCGTCGGACTGATCCAAAACAAAAAGCTCTTTACAACCGCGCCGAAGGACATACAGGAGGCGGCAAAGGAGCATCCGGAGCGATTCCCCGGTCAGCATGTACTCGGCTGGAAGCTCGCGATCCTGTGCGTCGCCGTTGCGATCGGCACGTTCGTTTACGGCGGCTGGGACGGGATCAAAAACGGCTTCTCGTTCTGGCAGTTCTTTGTGCGTTTCCTCGTGATGCTCTACCTTTGGAAAGCGTTCGATATCGTCTGCCTCGATTGGCTGCTGCTGACGAAGTCACATTTCTTCCAGCATTTCTATCCGGAAACGGAGGGCTGCGCGGGATACCATTCGTTTGGTTTCAACCGCAAAGGGCAGATCATTCGCATCATCGTATTCCCATTTGTCGCTGCGGCGCTCGCCGGGATCTGCCTGCTGATCGGATGAAAGGAAATCGGTTATGAAAAAGACGACCGAGGATTATCTCAAGACTATCCTTCTGATTCGTGAAAGGGAAGGCTGCGTTCACAGCATTGCACTTGCAGGAGCGTTCGGCGTGTCAAAGCCTACCGTATGCAAAATCGTGAAGGGCCTGATCTTCGACGGCTATATCACGAAGATGGAAATAATGAAATCATGCTGACCGAAAGAGGCGAAAAACTGGCGCATGAAACGCTAAAACGCAATCTGACGATTCAACGGTTTTTAATCAGTCTCGGCGTGGATCGATCTGTTGCCGAAGCCGACGCCTGCAAAATGGAGCACATCATCAGCGCACAGAGTTTACAGGCGATGGCATTGTTGGTAGGAAATGGTTTACAGATCGAATCGGAACGTGTATAATATAAACAGAGGTATCCAACAGTGTCATTATTCTGTTATCAGCACTGATAACAAAATGATAACAGAAGCGATGATAGGCAGGATAATATGGATATATCAAATAATCAAAGGAGCCACAGATAGGACGGATCATAATTCCTAAACAAATCCGGTTAACCCCTGTTGAGTGGGAGTGACAGAACTCTTTATTGAATAGCACCTTACATTATCGCAAACGAAGCAAATAAGACTATCGTTCATGAGAGCCTAAAACAGGGCTCTCTTTTCTTATATAAAGGAACTCCCCCACCCAATCACCCCAAAACCCCAGTAAAATAGGGAGATTTGAGGGATTGAGGAGAAAGAAGATACCTTTTATTGGAGGAGAGGGACGGATGGGTGGAGGGACGGGGTGGATAGATGCGTTTGCAAATTACACGATAAGTGATGTTGCACAATGACAATTATGATAAAAGCCCTCGCGTAAGCGAAGGGCTTATTGCTGCTATGCGGTATTCTTCACGGATACGCGGATCACACTGCGGGAATCGGGATCGGCCGTTTCGCCGATGATGCAGTCACGTTTCAGACGGCATACCACGTTGCCAGCTGATTGAGCTTGTCCGGAACGTCCGTAAAGCCCATTGACGAATAGAGCGCGATCGCGGGGTCGTTGCCGACGTCGACGATCAGCATCATGTTCTTCGGACGGTTCGCTTCGATTGCCGCTGCAAGCAGTTTTCTGCCCCAGCCGCGTCTGCGATACGCCTCGAGGACGAACAGGTCGAACGGTTCGTTTTCTTCGTTGTTCTTCGTTACGTCAATGTAGCCTACGACGATCCCTTCGTCGATCGCAAGAAACACGCGGAACGTGTCCAGAGCCTTTGCGACCTTGTCACCCGTCCAGTAACCGTCCGTGCTGTGCACGGCGACGTACGGATCGAGGTACCGCTCGGACAGCGGTTCGATCCCTGCGGTATCGACGGCAGGCGGGTCTTCCGTCAGAAGCATCTTTTTCTGCTTCTCGGCGAACACGGCGCCCTTCTCCAAAAGCACGTCCCGGATCACGGAGTTGTCCGGATTGAACACGAAATCGATCTGATACCCCGGGCAGTGTTCCTTGAGCCAGTCTGCGGCCTCTTCGTAAGCGTCGGCGGAGCGGGAAAGACCGACGAGCATTTCGACGTACCGTTCCTCTTTCAGGACAAGGAATACAAACAGCCCGGTCATCGTTTCGTCTTCGAACACGCCGAGCACGTGATCACACGGATCGTCGAAGGCGTGAAGCAGGTTTGTTTCGATCTGCTCGTCCGTGGAAAGCATCGGGTCGGAAAATGCCGGGTCGGCGCTCAGATCGTCGATAAACGCTTTATATGCGTCGATAGAGGTCAGTTCGCGGATCATAGGGAACTTCTTTTTATTCATTTGCAGCGAGGGGGGAGGATGAAACGCGTTTCGGGCGGTTTTTGATCCCTGCGGCGAGCAGGAAGATGATGCAGAACGCCGCAAAATAGAGGACCAGCATCAGAACGGGATTCAGGAACCCGACGCCCGCATCCTTCATGCGGGAAGCGAGCCCCTCAAAGAACGGCACGCCGCCGAGATCGCGGTACAGCATGAAGTCGAAGCCGAAGATAAAGTCGATCGGAATCACGACGACGGAAGCGAGCAGGTGGAACAGGAATCCGTGCGTAACGAGCGAAAACCGCACCGGCGGACGGGAGGAAATCAGGATCAAAAGACCCATAAAGACCATCAGAAAGTGCCAGACCATCGAGTACGTCGCCCCGAAGGATAGGAACGGATAGTACTTGAACGCGTTGAGAAACAGCATGGTAGCAAAGCCTCCTACAATGCCGCCGGTCGCGATCCAGCATTCCGCGATCCGCTGGACCTTTCCCTTGCCGAAGCCCGCGAGGATCGCTGCCGGCATGATGAGCGAACAGGTGTCGAACGGAAGCAGATACGTATTGAATCCGCCGGCCTGCTTGACGTCATAGTACGATTCCCACGCTGTCTTTCCGAGATAAAATGCGATCAGAAACACGCCGAGCCATCCGATGATCCGGCGCACGCGTTCGCGAGAAGATTTTCGCAGCGTGACGAGCAGGACGGTCAACAACGCCGCCGAGATCAGCAGATACAGGTACTGCGCAAATCCGCCGTAATCCTGCCCCGTATAGCCTGTGATGTTGCCTTTGTAGTCAAAAAAGTCGTAGTCGCCTGTAAAGATATCCATGCATTCTCCTTGTTCCGTGAAACGGGCGTTATTCCCAATAATCGCCGTTTTCGGCGTCGGGTTCGAAGTAGTCGTCCTGCGGGACGCCGTTGATGGTATACGGACACCAGTTTTCCCAATCGTCTGAGTCACAGGGCTCGACCCGGACGACCGCGATCCGTCCGTCCGCGGTCCTGACCGCCGCGAGCGGTTCCGTCATGTGATCACCGTAAATGGTCACACGCGAGCCCGCAGGGATCACGGTGTTTACGCCGTCGATCGTGCAGGGCAGGTCGCGGATTACATGCAGTTCACACGGGGTGAAATACCCGCCGGCCGCACGGTAGCGTTCACGATAATATGCAACGTACGCATCGTTCCACGTGTACCATTCGGAATCCGGCGTCAGCGAATCGCCGGACACGCCGACGCAACCGGGGTCATGGGAACGAAGCACGTCGTTATAGGGCGGTTCGAGGTACAGCTTTCCGTCATACCAGAAGAACCTGGAATCGGTTCCGGTCATAACGAGCCGGCCGTTTTCGGACTGCAGGGCGCAGGAAGCGGTTTCAAAGTTGAATTCTCCCGCCAGGTTGATAATCAGATTGCGGGAGGGACTGTTCGGATCGAGATCGACGACCATCGCGCTTTCAACGTCCATGATCCAGGATTCCGTCGGAACCGTGATCGATTCGCTTCCGGCGGTGACCGTCAGACGGCGGTCGTCCCAATCGCCGGAGATCCGGCAGGAGATCTGCTCCGCGGCGCCGTCTCCGTCCAGATCGCAGGTGAACAGCGTTCTGGAAACGGAATCCTCATAGGATATTTCCGGGTTCTGATAACTGCAGAGCAGCTCGACCCATACGTCCGAAGGCAGGGTTTGTTCTTCGACGGGCTTGCTCGTTGCAAACAGACCGGCGTAGGGATCTTCATCCTGCTGCTGCACGTATGCGGTCGGCGCCGGATCCGGCTGCGTACGGTGCGAGGAAGCGTTTACTAAAGCGGCTGTCCCCGCCACGGCACCGCCCAGAACGGCCGCCGCCGCGATCCCCGCAGTGACTTTGCCTGCGGTCGTGGCAAGGAACGCGCCGAGTCCGGTCGACTTTGCCGGGGCCGCCGCCGCCGCGCCTGCGCCTGTGCCGGACGCCGCCGCACCGGTTCCCGCTGCCGTACCGGCTGCGCCCGGTACGGACATTTGAATCGCAAACGGCGCGGAAACGGTTTTGCCCGATGCGCGGAGGAAGTAGCCGAGGAAGGGGAGCGGCGACAGACCGTAGAGCTTGATGCCCTGCTTTTCGTAAGCCTGCACGCCTTCCCGGATCGATTTGCGCGCATAGTTCAGACGGCTTTTCACCGTGCCTTCGGACACGCCGAGCGCTTGTGCGATCTCGCGCGTTTTCATTTCATCATAGTAATAGAGCATGACACACATGCGCTGTTCGTCCGGCAGTCGGTCAATGAGCTCAACGATCATGCGGCGCGTCTCCGCGTTGTCGATCGCCTTGTCCGGAATGCGCTGTTCGTCCGTATCCTCAAACGAGGCGAACGGATCTTCACCGTCCTCATTTTCGGACAGCAGGAATTCTTTGTTTACTTTACACAGCCGGTTTTTGCAATGATTGGCGGTGATCCGCTTGACCCAGCCGACGTACGCGGTCGGATCGGAGAGCGTGCCCAGCTTCCGGTAAACGGTGATCAGGATCTCCTGCGAGGCGTCGAGCGCATCCGGTTCATTCCGGAGCATGCGAAGACAGTTGTAATAAACCATATCCTGCACGTCGGTAAGGATCCGGTTCATCGCGTCGCTGCTCCCGCTTTGTGCCGCGCGCACGTCTGCGGCGATCGATGCGAAATTTCGTTGCGTTTCCATATCATTCTCCTTAATTTGCTATTATACCCGAATCCGTCGCTCGTTTCAAGAGTCGATCCCGCGTCCGGAGATTGTCCGAAGGCGGCGGATTTCTCGGAAAAGACGGCGCTCCAACCGTTTCGGCATCAGGTGTTTCTTTGCGTCCCATCGAAGACAGGACCGGATCCATTCGAAAAACGTCATTTTGATTCCCTCCTTCCGCCATACAGGACAGATCAGGGGACGGTTCGGTTTTATCGGACCGAAAAAAACGCGGGTTTTCCGGAAAGCGGTATTTGTCGAAAAATACTTGCAATATTGCTGGGATTGTTATAGAATCAAGGATGCTTTTCAGGCAAACTGTATTTTCAAAGTATTGGGGTGCAGATCATGACATTCGGTCATGCGGTTTCGCAGCTTTTGATCGGACCGCTGAAATTACTATATGAGTTTATCTTCTTCTATGCGCGGATGTTTGCGAAGAGCGCAGGTCTTTCCATTATCGTTTTAAGCCTCGCCGTAAACTTTCTGCTGCTGCCGATGTACCGCCAGGCGGACGCGATCCAAAACAAGGAACGCGAACAGCAGAAGCGCATGCAGCATTGGGTCAAGCACATCAAAAAGAACTTCTCCGGCAACGAGCGGTTCATGATGCTGCAGACCTACTATCGCCAGAATAACTATAAGCCGTACTACACGCTTCGCGGCATGCTGCCGCTGGTGCTCGAAATTCCGTTCTTCATTGCGGCATATCAGTTCCTGTCGGGACTTTCGATCCTGCAGGGCTTGTCGTTCGGACCGATTCGCGATCTGAGTCTGCCCGACGCGCTGCTTTCGATCGGGAGCTGGAAGATCAACGTGCTTCCGATCCTGATGACCGCCATCAATCTCGTCTCGGGCTATATTTATACGAAGGGGCTGCCGTGGAAGGACAAGCTGCAGCTGTACGGCATGGCGGCGCTGTTCCTCGTGCTGCTGTACGACTCTCCGTCCGGACTCGTCGTTTACTGGACGATGAACAATCTGTTCTCGCTGGTCAAGAACCTGATCGGCACGTTCCGGGACCCGAAAAAGGCGCGAAACATCACGCTTTCCGCGCTCGGTCTTTTGACGTTCATATGGCTGATCCTCATCCCGAAGGGCGGCTGGCTTGATTTCGTGCCGCTGATCGTCATCGGTCTTGCGCTGCAGGCGCCGCTCATACTGTCACTGCTGCCCAGGCGCGAACCGAAAAAGAAGGCAGAGAAGGCGCAGAAGGAATACAAGCCGAGCCTTCGGCTGTTTTTCAGTGGCTGCGCATTCCTTTCGATTCTGACCGGCGTGCTGATCCCGTCCGCGGTGATCGCGTCCTCGCCGATCGAATTCGTCGATCTGACCGATTTCCATAACCCGCTGATCCACATCGCAAACGCGCTTCTGCTGGCGATCGGTCTGTTCGTGATCTGGTTCGGGCTGTTCTACTACCTGTCCTCAAAAAAAGGACGCACGCGCTTCGGCTGTATCGTGTGGATCCTTTCGGGATTTGCGATCGTCGATTATATGTTCTTCGGCACGAATCTCGGCACGCTTTCGGCACAGCTGACCCTGGATCAGCCGCTGACGGTCCACGTCCTCGAAACGGTGATTAACGTCGCCGTGCTCGCGGCGATCGCGGTGCTGTTCCGCTTCGTCTGGAAGAAGAACCGCATGATCGTGCAGATCGGATATATCGTTCTGGGCGTCGCGGTGCTCGGGCTTTCCGTGATGAATATTTCCCGCATCCGCGCCGCAGAACCCGAGATGCAGACGGCGCTGATCAACAATCAGGCCGCGTCTTCCGAAAAGGACAAGGGCGTGGGACAGATCATTCGGCTGAGCAAAAACAAGCGGAACGTCATCGTTCTGATGATGGACCGCGCGATCGGAAGTTATATTCCGTACCTGTTTGCGGAGCGACCGGAACTCGAAGAGCAGTTCTCCGGATTCACGTATTATCCGAACACGCTGTCGTTCGGCGGCAGCACGAACTTCGGTGCTTCTGCGCTGTACGGCGGTTATGAATACACGCCGAAGG
>Ga0310697_10001872_pt1 | contig 23419 bp, 18 predicted proteins | sample 172DNAGHGlowgp2_FD_203883 | JGI IMG/M metagenome (GOLD analysis project Ga0310697, IMG submission 203883) | Sheep rumen microbial communities from Palmerston North, Manawatu-Wanganui, New Zealand - 1728 DNA GHGlow gp2 (v2) (version 2) | ecosystem: Host-associated > Mammals > Digestive system >...
ATCCTTTCCGGCATCCACGCGTTCTACGAGCCGGAACAGCTCATCGGCAAGACCTGCGTTGCGATCGTGAACCTGCCGCCGCGTCCCATGATGGGCATCGAATCCTGCGGCATGCTGCTCTCTGCGATCCACGAGGAGAACGGCGAGGAGCGTCTGCATCTTCTGCAGCTCGACCCGCACATCCCCGCAGGCGCGAAGCTCTATTAACATCAATTCATCTGAAATACCTCGGAGAAATCCGAGGTATTTTTATTCGTTTCTTGTATTTTATTCATTTCCTAATTCAATCATATTTGAGACGATATGCCGAATCGTATGCCAAAATATGCCGCAATATCTCCAACACAGCGTTGACTCTTTTTGGGCGGTGTGCTATAAAAATAGATATGATATGAGCAAAAGCATGATTGAGGGGGAAAAGAGGATGATATTCTTCCAAGATACAAAACGCCTGACGAATGAGGTGATAGATTCATGGTCCGAGAATGCCGTCAAAGCGTATCAAAAAATCGCGGGTAAGCGTGCGGAAAGTACGGTAAAGCTGCGGCTTTCAATCGAGGAACTCCTTCTGCGGTTTCGAGATCTCTACGGAACAGAGGAGCCCTGCAGCATAAAAGGTATTCGCAGGCTCGGAGGCATCTCGTTCGAACTATCGCAAAGAGGTACTCCGCAAAACCCTCTCGAGACAGATCCGGAAACAAGTCTGTCATATAACCTTCTTGCCAAACTAAATCTCAATCCGCATTATGCCTATCGCCAAAACCGCAGTCTGAACGTAGTCACGATTCCGGCGCCTCTCAAGAAACGTAAAAACGCAATGCTGATCGGGATATTGGTTGCTGCGGTGCTTTCGGTCGTCACATGGCAGGTGTCCGGACTTCTCCCAAAGGCCGTACTCGATGATTACATGATCCCGCTTGTCTCGGGTCTGTTCACCAAGCTGTCCGCCGTCTTTTCGGCTCTGGCAACTCCGTTGGTGTTCTGTGCGGTCATCACGGGAATTAACGGGATCGGCGATGTTTCCTCCTTTGGAAAACTCGGCGGGAGGCTCTTAAAACGAATGATGGCCAGCTATGGAATCAGTATGCTCGCATTGCTCGCCATAGGTCTGCCGATGGGTCTCGTTTCTCCGACCTCATCCGCAAGCGGCGGAAACGTCTTCGGCGACCTCCTTGAACTCGTACTCGATATTATCCCGGGAAACCTCGTCGAACCCTTCCGCATAGACAACGCTCTGCAGGTGATCGTTATCGCTGTCTTCGTTGGCGTCATCATGCTTGGTCTCAGCGACAAGGTGGACCGTCTGCGTACATTCATCGATGAAGCGGGAACGCTCGTCAACCGACTCATGATGGCGGTATGCAAGCTGCTTCCGCTGTTCGTTTACCTCGGCTTTACAAATCTTCTTCTGAGCGGAAAACTGTCGGAGTTGGGAGGCGTTTCCAAAATCGTCATCATTTGTCTGGGCGCCTCGGCCATTACCGTCGCGGTAACCACAGTCCGAACTTTGATCGTAACAAAGCGCTCGTTCAAAGAGCTTTTTTCCGCACAGCTTCCGGCGCTGATGATTAACCTTACTACCAGCTCACAGGTTTCGGCTCTTCCGGAGAGCATGAAATGCTGCAAGCAAAAATGGGGTATTGACGAAAAATTCGTCAATTTCGGGATGCCGTTGGGCATTGTCATTTATATGCCGTGCGGCGCGATCATGCTCGGCGCGATCGTCTGGGTGCTCACATATATGTCTGCCGGCTCGGTCGATCCGATCACACTTGTGAAGCTGTTATTCGTATCGGTCATAGTTGCAATTGCTGCCCCACCGATTCCCGGCTCGGCTTTTGCTGTTTTGCCAATTATGTTCTCAGCCTGCGGAACGGATCTTTCCATGATGCCGCTTGCCGTTATCATCGGTTCCACGGTGGGATATCTGATGCCCGCTCTGAATGGCTACTGCATGCAGCTCGAGCTTCTTATGAGCGCCCATAAGTCAGGATGCATCAAAAAAGATCACACAGCAGAAACAGACAGCGAAACAAAAGCTATGGAAGAGAATAGGAATTGAAAGATTTTATACTGCATTCTTTTTGCTCTTTGCGGCATTGAAAGAAAAGTATATGTAACGATATCAATAGCGGATCGGTGCTTTACAGACAAACAGTGCGGCTTCCCTTACGCCGCGCATAGCAATGGTATTTCGGATTTCCGACACAGGGAAGCGCTTCAAATGAGTACACTATCTTATAATTCACGCAAAACATGCGACGACAACAATATACAGGTTCTTCGCGAAACGTATCCCGCCGGGCTTACTTTTGTTGTCGGCGATACACACGGGGCGTATGACACGCTGAAACGGCTCATGGAGAAGATCCGGTTCGATGCAAAGAAAGATCACGTGTTCTTTACGGGGGATTACAACAAAGGCGGCGATCCCCGTTCTTTGTTAAAGCTCCTATCCCGGTACTATGCGGCGGACTACTCAGTTCCGGGATTCCACCTCATCCGCGGCAATCACGAGCGGGAGCTTTTGCCGCTCTTTCCTTTGGAAAACCTGCCTGATATCATCGTGATCCGGCGAAAAGCGATGAACTACTACATCGCGCATGCCGGAATGCTTTCAAAGGTGTTTGATCTGATTGACCGGGATATCCGGAAGGACAACGAAAAGACTGTATATGCCTATCGCCTTGATGACAGCGCCGCAGCGTATGACGCACCGTTCAGACAAATCATCTGGTCCCGGAAAGGGCTTTATTCTCAGAAATCCAAATGGCATGCATGGCCGTCCGAGGAGAAGCTGATCAGCTCAAACAGCTGCATCATCCACGGTCACACGCCGTATTGCTTTTTCTTCAGGGAAAACGGACCCGGATACGGTGACCGCAGCCTGTTCTGGACGAATCAGCACATATGGTTCAGCGAGGACCTGCAATCCTTTGATATTGATTCCGACGTCAAAGGCAGAAACGCTTACGGAGAGACATACCGCGGATTATCGTGCATTTGTCTGGAAGCGCTTGATGAGATTGCCGGATGTCACGGAGGGCGCCTGTCCATAGAATCATTCCTTGCGGGAGAGAATTTTGTTTTTTCCGCAGAATACACACCGAACCGATCCTATGTATTCGGGGGCAGCATAGACCGGATCACAAACGCATCCCCGGATATGAAAACGATCTCGAGCAGCAAAAACAAAATGCCTGTTTTTTCCGCGTCCGAAGCGCAGTGATCAAGGACCGCAGCGGCCGCTGCCGGTTTGCCGTGCGGGAAAAAGCACTTGATAACCGACTGTGAATGATGCTATTATCATCAACGGGTCACAGCCGTTGATGAAGCTGTTTCCTGTTATCATCACGAACATCGTAAAATGAGGACGTCTATATGATCTACTTTACAAGCGATCTGCATCTCGGTCACGACAGCGCGATCGAATTCACGCATCGTCCTTTTTCCACGGTCGAGGAGATGAATGAAGCCCTGATTCGCAACGTGAATGAAGCCGTCCGCCCTTCCGATGAGCTTTGGATCCTGGGCGACTTTTCATTCAGGATCAGCAAGGAAACGGTCCGCGAGCTGCGCAGCCGGATCCAATGCCGCCGCATTCACCTGGTCTATGGAAATCATGACCGGGATTATTCAAACGACGGCATTTTTCAATCCGTTCAGCATTACAAGGAATTGAAGACCGATTATGGCAAGTTTATCCTGTTTCACTACCCTATTCTGGAATGGAATTCCGCCCACTACGGATCCGTGCATCTGCATGGGCATATCCATTCCACCGGAGAATACAACGCCGCGAATCTACAGAGCTTATTATCCTCCCGCTTTCCCGAAGGGCATTCGCCGAAGCATGCAGATATGAAGCTCCGCATTTATGACGTCGGCGTTGATGCGAACGGGTATTATCCGATCAGCATCGAACAAATCGCCGCGCTGATGGGCTTGGAGCGCGTCAGGAAGAATCCTGCGCCGCTCTCGCAGGAATGATTGGAATGTGTTTGCACCGATCCGGATATACGGCTTGCAAAAATCCGATGTCGGACGTTGTGCAATGGGAATGACAGACCGCTTCGGACTTGTCGCATTTGTGATCCCGTTCCGAACCCGATATGCCGGTTGAAAAAGGCGCATTGCGGTTATTCGTGAATGGTGCAATCATCAGCGATCGGTTGCCGCGGCGCTGTAAAGCCCATAAATCCGGCGTTTCGCCGGATTTGTTTTTTCATGCAAAAAGATTGCAAATCGTACCGAAACGCGATATACTGATAAAAATGATCCGCAAAAAAGGGGGATGCCTATGGCAGAGTCAGTCGGTGTTATATTCTTTTTCGATTGGGAAATGCGGCTCATGGAGTGGCTGCAGGCGCATATCGGCAAAACCGATATCGGGTTCTGGATCCTTTCAAATCTGTCCGCGTTCGGTGAGGAGCTTTTGCTCATCGCCATCATGGGCTTTCTCTACTGGGGACTCAGCAAGGAGTTCGGCAAGTACGTGGGTCTGAACGTGCTGATGGCGAACGTCTGGAATCCGATGGTCAAGAACGTGGTCCTGCGGCTCAGACCGTATTTTGTGGCTGCGGACAACGGGTACGCCATCGAAGCGCTCCGCCCCGTCGACAGCAGCAAACCGCTGTATGACGTCGCCGCGCAGGGCTATTCTTTCCCGAGCGGACACTCGTCCAACGCGGTCACGATGTACGGCTCGCTTGCCGCGCATGAGAAGAAAAACAAAATTCTGTGGACGATCGCGATCGTGCTGCCGCTGCTCGTCGGCTTCTCGCGCGTGTTCGTCGGCGTGCATTATCCGACGGACGTGTTCGGCGGCTGGGCGCTCGGCGTCATCATCGTGCTGCTCGTTCCGTTCCTGCGCAAAAAAATCAAAAACCGCTGGGTGTTCTACGGCGTGCTGCTTTTGACGACCCTTCCGGGCTTCTTCTACTGCAAGACGAACGACTATTTCAGCTCGTTCGGCATGCTCGTGGGCTTCATGCTTGCCGAGCCGTTTGAAGAACGGTTCGTCAAATTCGAGAACACCAAAAATATCATTCGCTGCATCCTGCGCACGATCGGCGGCGCGGCCCTCTACTTCGGGCTGAACACACTGCTGAAACTGCCGTTCCCGGACGCGCTTCTGAATCCGGAGGTTCCCAATTTCCTGTCCAATCTGATCCGCACGCTGCGCTACGCCGTGGTGATCTTCATCCTCATCGGCGTCTACCCGATGCTGTTCAAGCCGACCGGCAAGCTGTGGGACAAGATCTTCGGTAAAAAGCCGCAGGCGGAAGCGCCGCAGGATCCGACGGTCGAATAACGGCTCGCGGCATTCAGTTCATAAGCCCGGAACCCCCGGGCTTTTTTAATCGGCGTACAGTCGGGACCTGCCTTTGCATTCTGCCGGGCGGACAACGGAACACATGCGAAAGGCGGCGCGATCCCCGGATCCCCCTGCTTTCCGCAGTGCAGACGGACGCGCCGCACACGATCGCCGGCGTATACCGTTTTTTCGATTTATCTGCTTGCCAAAGGGCGGATTGTATGCTATTACTATTAAGTGTAAACGGCAGCTAACCGGGTTTACTGCATTTTGATTAGGGAGCAGGAGGCCGTGGGTTCAAATCCCGCCGGGGTGGTTTCATCCCGTAGCTCAGTTCGGTAGAGCGCCTGCAATATCAACGATCAATCCGGCAAATCGCCGTTTACAGGACGCACGGGACAGCGGTCACGCTTCCCGTGCGCGCTGACAGCTAATCGGATTTACTCCCGCTTTTAGGACCGGTTGAGGAAACTCAGTGAGGGTTCAAATCCCTCCGGTCGGGCTTTGCCCGCCCGTGGCGGAATCGGCAGACGCGCCGGCTTGGAATCCGATAATATCGTCAGCGTATCGTTCTGTCCGGGGGTATGAAATGAAGCTTATTTACAAAGAACATCTGTTTGAAAAAGGATATCTCGTTTGCGATCAGTCCGCGGATGCGGACGATGTATTCGAGGTCCTTTTTTCGCTTGCTTCCTTATTCAATATCCGGATCGTTTCCGGGCAAAAGCTGGCGCGCAGAGACATGATCGCGTTCGCTTCCGAGCAGCTCGGGGTCAACGTGCCGCAGCCCTTCTATCGGGGCTTCCCGCAAACGGTACGGGAGATGTCCCCCGATCTTCTGCTGTTCGATCAGCTGCTTCATTATACGAAGACATACGGCCTCGGCATGTTTGAAGAAGCGGGATACTCCTATTTCGAGCCGCTGTTCGAGAGAGTCGCCTTCCGGGAAAAGACGGCGATCCGGGATTACGTCATCATCACCGAGGACGAAGCGTACGAAAAGCTGAACGAGATCGTCGGCAATCTTCTGCTCGGTTCGCGTCCGCTGAACGACAGCCAGTATGCCGTCGTTCTCGAATACGTCAAGGAATTTGATCCGGAGATCGAACGCTGCGTTTCAAAGAATACCGCGATCCGGCTTCTTGCGGACAGCCGCAATCTCAGGTTCGTTCGTTTTCTGTCCATGTCCGACGTGATCAAGCTCGTCGACGAGATCAACTACCGCTGCTATCAGAACGAAAACATCAAAAAGCTCAATCTGAAGAATCAGGACAGAAAGTTTATCACCGCGGTCATAAACGGTCTGTTTGAAGCGCGCAGATGCGATATTGAGACCTGCTGTGAAAAGAAAGCGATCTGGTGCGGTCTGCTGCATCATATCCATTATCAGCCGCACGACGAGCTGTCTATGCGTTTTGTCGCGTGTATGCGCGGAAAAGAAAACCTTTCGGCATACGCCCGTTTCGAAAAGGCGCTTTCAGAGCAGGACGTTTCAAAAGCCGCCGCGATCCTCAGAACGGAAAAGAGCGAAGCGGCCGTTCTGCGGAATCTGAGCTACCTGATCAGCAGGTGCCGTACGCCGGAGGAAGCCGCTTCGGTTGCGGACAGCATCCGCAGCGACAATGTCGTCGTACTGATCCAGCTTCTGCTCCATTTTTCCGATCGCTCTTGCCGGAAGGAAAAACGCGATTTTATTTTCACGAAGTACAACAGGCTGAAGATCCACAGCGAAACGGATGCGGAGGCGGAAAAGCGCCGGTCTTTCGTACCCGAACAGTACGCCGATCTCATCTGCGCCAAAATCCGCGAAAACCTCTGCAATGCGCTCAAGGGGCGTCTCGGCAAGGTGTATATCGATCCCGGTATGAGATCGATCGCGCTCCCGCTGCAGGAAAACGCATCGCAAGGCGGCGTCGGCGTCCTTCCGAAGGGTTCCAGGATCGCGATCGAGCCGGGGAAAAAGATCCGCGCCTTCACCTATTGGGAAAAGGTCAACGACATCGATCTCTCCGTCATCGGGCTTTGCAGGGACGGAAGGCAGGCAGAATTCTCCTGGCGGACCATGTACAGGAATCAGTCTGCCGCGATCACCTTCTCGGGCGATCAGACAAGCGGGTTTCACGGCGGGTCCGAATACTTCGACATCGACGTCGCCGCGTTCAGAAAAGCGTATCCCGACATGACGCACCTGATCTTCTGCGACAACGTGTATTCCGCTGCCGATTTCAACAGCTGCTACTGCAAGGCGGGTTATATGACCAGAGAGATCGACGACTCGGGAGAGGTCTTCGAGCCGAAAACCGTACGGTCTTCGTTTCTCATCAACTGCGACAGTACGTTTGCCTATCTGTTCGCGATCGATCTCGAAAAGAACGAATTCATCTGGCTGAACGCCGCAAGACAAAGCGCCGTCCATGTGGCAGGCGCTACCTCGCTGCAGTTTCTGACGAGGTATTTTGACGTCGTCCCGGTCATCAATATGTATACGTTCTTTGAAATGGCGGCGGCAGAGCTGGTTGGCGATCCTGCCGAAGCCGATGTCGTCGTGTCCGACAACATCGCCGATCATACCGACAGTGCCGAGATCATCAGAAGCTGTGATTTCGACAAGGTTCTGGCGTTGATGAATTGAACGCATCCATGTGCGGGAGATCGAAAAACGCGACGTCCTGTTCCTCTGCCGGTCTCATTTTGCGCGCGATTCCAAATGGGTGGAAGAAGAATGGCGATACGCGTTCGATCAAAAGGGCGCGGACGGCATCGAGCCGCTGCCCATCGAGCTGCCTTCTCAATGTCCCCCGCCGGAGGAGTTCAAACACAAGCATTAAAACGGCCGGCTTCTGTACATCATCAACAACGGCTGAGATTCGGGCGGACCGCTTCGGCGGTCTGCTCTTTTCTTGTCCGAAACGGTTGAAAAACGGGTCGTTTTTTGTTAAAATACCGGTAACGCCAGTCGAAAAACCCGGAGGTCCGTGATGTCTGAACCGTTCGTTCCGCAAATCAGCGCAGGCGCTGCCAAAGCGCTGATCATCCTTTCCTTTCTGTTCTTTGCCGCAGCGGTCTGCGTACTGTGCTTCAGAAGAAAGAAAAACCGCGGAAAACCGTTTGAAGTACGCGGGGTCGTATTTCTGCTTCTGCTTCTGATCGCAACGCTGTTTTCGAGGCTGGTCGTCGGACTGTCCGGCGTCTTTGCGTACAACAATCTGTCCGTCCCGGAAGAATCCTTCGACAGTCTGGTGCACGCCATGCAGTCGTTCACGCTGGACGAGCAGTACACCGATTACCTCGTCAAAGGAAAAGAGGTCTTTTCGATCCTGTTCAGCGAACGTGCGGCGACCATGTACGCGATCTATGTGTCCGTGATCAACGTTTCCTGCGCAGTCTCGGGCGGCGCGGTGCTGTTCACCATTGTGGTCAAGCTGTTCCCCCGGCTCAGGCTGTTCTTCGCTTCGCTGTGCTTCTGGAAGCCGGTCTGCTGTTTTTCCGAGCTGAACGCCGAATCGCTCGCCTTCGCAAAAAGCATCAGAACAAGTGACGGCAATCTCAAAAACGCGCTGCTCATCTTCTGCAAGGCGGATCCGAAGGGCGGCTCGTCCTCCGGTCAGGGTGAACAGGCACGGCAGCTCGGCGCTCTGCTGACGAGGACCGGCATCAACGATCTCCGTCTGCATCGGATCGGAATGGGAAAAACGTTCGTCCTGACCGGGTCCGACGAGGACAACCTCTCCGTGCTCAGCGGATTTGCCGACGATGCAAGCACGATACGGTTCGGCGCGAACGACGCGATCTATATGTTTACGGAGGGCGGCTGCGGCACGCTGGTCGAGAAAAACGTGCGCGACAGGATCAACAGGAGGCTGAACGGGATCGCGGACGAACGCAGGATCGAAGATCCCGACAAGCTCAATAAGCGGATCACGCTTTTCGTCGTCAACCGGTACCGGAGCAGCGTCTACCACCTTCTGATGAACAAGCCGCTGTACACCGCGCTTTCCGACAACAGCAAAGAGCTCAGGATCGCGATCTTCGGTTCCGGCCGGATCGGAACGGAAGCGTTCCTCGGCGCATACTGGTGCGGGCAGATGTTCGGCCGCAAGCTGAAGATCACGGTCGTTTCCGCAGAAAAGGAAGAACACTTTATCAACAGGATCAATCACATCAACAGTGAGATCCTGAGGACCTCCGAGCAGTACGCAGACAGAGAGCTGCTTAAGGTCTACGGCGAAAAAAACGAACCGCTCAACAGCTATTTCAGCTTCGAGTACGTGCAGAGCAACGTATACCTCGACGGGCTTGAAACGCTTCTGACTGCGCAGCGGGAGGGATCGCCGAACGGCGTTCTGGCGGACTTCGATTACTTTATCGTCACGCTCGGATCGGATAAGAAGAATCTGGAAGTATCGGAGCATATCGGCAGGATCGTGACCGTCAGACGCGCCGTGACCGGAAACGATGCGCCGGTCGCGGTGCCCGTCGCGTGCGCGATCTCGAGCGACGCGCTCAGCGAATCGCTGCGCAGTACGGCGAATACCGGATTCAGCAGGGCGGAGATCTTTCCGTTCGGCTCCATGGAATCCACCTTCAGGATCGACAGGATCCTGTTCAAGAGCGTGCGGGATCGCGCAGCAAACGCCAAGAATCTGTATGAGCAGAAGATCGCCGAGAAGATCGACGAAAAGCGGAAATTTGAGGAAGACCCGTACAGCTATTGGGCGAACGTGACAAGAGCGATCCACGCAAGCTACAAGGCGGAATACCTGAAGCTGCGCGATTTGAACGACGAAAGCGAAAGCCGTATCTCCTGTTATCTCAGGATGTCCGAGCTGATCAGCCGCATCGTATCCGTCAGGGATCTGATCGAAAAGGCGATCGAAAGACCGATGACCGAGGGCGGGCGGAAAAGGCTTAAGGAAAAGCTGCAGGCGCTCATGGACGCCAGAGTCCCCGAAGTGGTCATGTCGGACGGACCGGATTCCAAGGATCTGATCGAATTCATGACGGAAAAGCGGAAGAAATGCATCAAAGCCGCGCAGGATTTCCTGCAAGACGAACGCAGCGCCGCCGCGGCGGTCGAAGCGATCGACGAGCAGAGCATCCCCCCGTGCTTCCACAAGCTTGCATGGCTGGAGCACAGGAGATGGAACGCGTTCATGCGGGCGGAGGGCTTCCGGTGCCCTTCCGAAGCGGAAGAAGCGGCATTCATCGGTGCGCTGAAGACTCCGGGGCCTGCGGGCAACACCTGCATGATCGACAACACGGGAAAGCATAAAAGCATCGCGCTCAAGCTGCATCCCTGTCTCGTCGAGTGCGACGACTGCGGCATAAAGCCGGACCTGTTCCATGAGCAGTCCGGACCCGTCGGGCGCATCGATATGCTCGACAACGTATCCATCCGTTTCAAAAAGAAGTATACGGACAAGCAGCTTCATACGTACGATTTCAAAAAATACGATTACGTCGATTACGAATGACGCATCACGGCGTCTCTGTATGATCCGTATCGAAAACAAAGTGCCGGCGGACGCCAATAGCGTCTGTCGGCACTGTTTTGCAAATATAAGCGGCGCGATCGTCAGAGAACGTTCGCCATGATCCTCTCCGCCTCCGCGATCTCCTCCTCCGTCACCTCGTCGTCGCTTTGGATGATGATGCAGCAGATCAGACGGATCAGTTCGATATAATCCTGTTTCATGCTCCCCCAGGTCAGAAGGTCCGAACCGTCGTTCAGCCATTGTACGAAGGAATCCGACAGAATGTCCGCGCTGTTCCGGTAGATCGTCGTCAGCCTGTCCGGCGTATAATCGACTGCGTAGTCGAAGAAGCAGCGGTTCAGATAGGCGATCTCGCCTTCCCGGATCTCGCCGTCCTTTGCGATCAGCCGAAGAACCAGGCTCAGAAAGATGTTTTCGTAATACGCTTCCATCTTTCCGTTTTCCGTCTCGTTCCAGACGTTCTGCATCCTGCCGACGGTCTCGCATTCGTTCAGAAACGCACAGACCTGTTCTTTGAAGCGTGCAACGTTGATATCGATCGGTTTCATTTTGATGCTCCTTATCGCCGATGGTCGATGAACCGGAAAAAGCCGGCGTTAATCCAGATTGAAATCGTTGACGTCGTCGATGCTTTCGCCGCCGATGCCCGGACCGACACGGCCTGCGATCAGGTAGCAGCGCTCGATCGGATCGTAAACGATGCGGTGCAGAAGACGGAACTCCTCGACCTTGCCGGTGCTTGCGACATGCGTGCGCGGACCGGTGCAGGGATGGACGATTTCGCCGATCTTCACATGGCTTTCATCCACATAGGTGATCGGCAGGTCGGATGCGATCGCCGTGCTGACCTTCAATTCGAGCTCGTCGATGTCGACGTCCGGCTCCTTGCCGTCGAACGCGAGCAGAAAACCGTGCTTGATGTCGCGGTGACGCGCGCGGCGGTACTCCTCCTCGGGCAGGAAGATCTCGCAGAGGTCCTCTGCGGTGTGCGCCATGCGGCGATAGACGATCGACTTTGCGACCTTGTCGTGCAGTTCGCTCGGAAGCGGTCCGAAGATGGTCGGACGGGACACGATGATCTCGTCGCCGACGCCGATCATCAGGTCGGCGTTGCGCTCGTTCAGGAACGGGAAGATCATGTCGAAATGCTCGACGATGACGCGCTTGCCCTTCTTGATCGCTTCGAGGATCGCCTCGGCAAGCACGCCGAGCTGCGTGAACGCCGCTTCAAAGCGGACGTCGACGTGATAGGTATGCGCGGTGAAGAAGCCGGAGCCCTCGAGATCGAGGATCGGCAGCGGACGCACGTTCACGCCGTCGTCGTCGTTGGTGAGCTCCAGACCCGGGAACATGCCCTTGATCAGCATGCTCTTGCCGGAACCGGCTTCGCCGATCACGCCGATCAGCTTGTCGAACGGCGAGAGATAGAGCTGTGCGATCTGCATGCCGAGATCGTACATGCGGTCGCGTCCGCGCGGCGCGAAAAAGACGCTGTATGAATGGTTTTGCTGCATTCTTCCGGAATACGACATGGAATCCTCCTGCGTTGACAAAATAGTCTGTTCCGACTTGCGAACCTATTATAATACAGCTTTTGAATTTTCTCAACGGGGTTGAACTATATATTTCCGAAACGCCGTTCCGCTTTGTGTTTTCCCGGCAAATCGCTATTGAATGTCACGGCGTCCGGCGTTATAATAGTGATGAATACGGGATTGTTTTCCCGAGGATTTTACGGAGGGGAATATGCGAAGAAGCATGCTCTTTTTGCCGGGAAACGCGCCGAACATGATCATCAACGGCGACTCGCTCGGTGCGGACAGCATTATTTTGGATCTTGAAGACGCGGTCTCGCCGGACGAAAAGGATGCGGCAAGGCTACTGGTGCGCAGCGCCATGCAGGAAATGGGCTTCCGGGGCGTCGAGATCACGGTGCGCATCAATTCGATCGACACCGCCTACTGGAAGGACGACCTTGAGGCGATCGTACCGCTGAAGCCCGATCTCATCATGCCCCCGAAGGCGTCATGCGCCGAGGATATGCGGACGCTGGACGCCTATATCGCGGGCATCGAGCAGAGATGCGGCATGGAAATCGGCACGGTCAGGCTGATCCCGCTGATCGAAACGGCGCTCGGCGTCGAACGCGCGTTTGAGATCGCTTCCGCCTGCCCGCGGATCGCCGCGATCTTCCTGGGCGGCGAGGACCTGACCGCAGACCTCAGATGCAAGCGCACGAAGGCGGGCAACGAGATCGACTATGCAAGAAAGCGCCTCGTCTGCGCGGCGCGCGCAGCCGGCGTCGACGTATACGACACGCCGTTTACCGACGTCAACGACGACGAAGGCATCGTCGTCGACGCGGAGTATGCGAAGTCGCTCGGCTTTACCGGAAAGTCCGCGATCGCGCCGCGGCATGTGCGCACGATCAACGAGGTGTTCAGCCCGTCGCCCGCGGACATCGAATACGCAAAGCTCGTGTTCGAGGCGATCCGCATCGGCAAGCTGCAGGGCAAGGGCGCCGTATCCCTGCGGGGAAAGATGATCGACAAGCCGATCGTCGAACGCGCGCGTCAGACGCTGGAAGCGGCAAAACAGCTCGGACTGGGAGGGCTCGAAGATGAATAAGATCCGTCAATCCATTCGCGAAGCAATCATCGACAGCGGTCTCAGAAGCGGCATGACCGTTTCGTTCCACCATCATCTCCGCAACGGCGACTATGTGCTGAACATGGTCATGGACGAGATCGCGGCGCTTGGCATCCGCGACCTCACCGTGAACGCCAGCTCGCTGTTCGATACGCACGCGCCGCTTGCGGAGCATATCAAAAACGGCGTCGTGACGACGATTTTAACGGACTATATGTCCGCTGCTCTGGGCAGCTTCATCTCCGCGGGCGGCATGGAAAACCCCGTGCAGTTCCGCACGCACGGCGGTCGTCCCGCCGACATCGAAAACGGCAGAACGCCGGTCGACGTGGCGTTCATCGCCGCGCCTGCCTGCGACCCGATGGGCAACTGCACCGGCAAGCTCGGCAAGTCCGCCTGCGGTTCTCTGGGCTATGCGATCCCCGACGCGAAGCATGCGAAGTACGTCGTGGCGATCACCGACGAGTTGCACCCCTATCCGCTTGCCGGCTGGTCGATCCCGGAGACCGACGTGGACGCGGTGGTCGTCGTCGATTCGATCGGCGATCCGAAGGGCATCGTGTCCGGCACGACCAAGATCACCCGCGATCCCGTGGGACTGCTGATGGCGCAGACCGCGGTCGATGTCATCAAGGCGTCCGGGCTTCTCAGGGAGGGCTTCAGCTTCCAGACCGGCGCCGGCGGCGCATCTCTGGCGGCGGCTAAATATCTCAAGGACGTCATGCTGAAGGAAAAGATCCGCGGAAGCTTCGGTCTCGGCGGCATCACCGGATATCTCGTCGATATGCTCAACGAGGGCTGCTTCGACGCGCTGATGGACGTGCAGTGCTTCGATCTCAAGGCGGTCGAATCCATCCGCACGAACCCGAAGCATTGCGAGATCTCCGCGACGCATTACGCCTCGCCGTCCGCAAAGAGCGCGGTCGTCGATTCGCTCGACGTCGTGATCCTCGGCGCAACGCAGCTCGACACGGACTTCAACGTCAACGTGCATACCGACTCGAACGGCAGCATCATGGGCGGCTCCGGCGGTCACAGCGACACGGCGGCGGGCGCGAAGCTCTCCATGATCATCGCGCCGCTTTCGCGCGCGAGGCTTCCGATCGTGACCGACCGCGTGACCTGCATCTCTACCCCCGGCAGCACGATCGACGTGCTCGTCACGCAAAAGGGCGTCGCGGTCAATCCGAAGGACGAGGAGCTGCGGCTGCGGCTTAAGGACGCAGGCGTGAAGATCGTCGATATCCACGAACTTAAAGAACTGGCGGAACGTACGTGCGGCGTGCCAGAAAAGCCGCGGCTCGGCGAAAAGATCGTCGCCGACGTCGTCTATCGCGACGGCACGGTGATCGATCACATCCGCAATGTTTTGCAATAAGGAGCGATTATGAGAGAATTTCAGGCCGGTCTTTTAACCGATACGATCGCGCGGCTGTGCATCGAAGCGAACTGCGTGCTCCCGTGCGACGTGAAACACCGCATCGAGGACGCGCGAAAGAACGAGCCGTGGCCGACCGCGCAGGGCATCCTTGACAAGATCATCGAAAACTACGGCATTGCGGAACGGAACACCGTGCCGATCTGCCAGGACACCGGCGTGTGCTGCGTGTTCCTGAAGATCGGACAGGATGTGCACATCACAGGTGACATCCGCGCCGCGGTCGACGAGGGCGTACGCAGGGGTTACGGCGAAGGATATCTCCGTAAATCCGTGGTCAAGGATCCGCTGCGCCGCGTCAACACCGGCGACAACACGCCCGCCATGCTCTACACCGAGATCGTCCCGGGCGACAAAATCGAGATCACCTTCGCGCCGAAGGGCTTCGGGAGCGAGAATATGAGCCGTCTGGCGATGCTCAAGCCTTCCGACGGTGTCGAAGGCGTCAAGGCGTTCATTGTGAAGACCGTGGAGGAAGCGGGACCGAACCCCTGTCCGCCCGTTATCGTGGGCGTCGGGATCGGCGGCACGTTCGACAAGGCGGCGTACCTTGCGAAAAAGGCGCTGATGCGCAGCACGGATGAGCGGAACGCGGACCCGTATTATGCCGATCTCGAAGCGGAGCTTCTCGAAAAGATCAACGCGCTCGGCGTCGGTCCGCAGGGCTTCGGCGGACGCACCACCGCGCTTGCGGTCAACATCGAGTGGATGCCGACGCATATCGCGGGACTGCCGGTCGCGGTCAACATCAACTGCCACGTGACCCGGCACAAGACGGTCGTGCTGTAAGGAGGCGGAACCATGGAACGAAAGATTCAGCTCCCCATTACGAGAGCAACGGCAAGAACGATCAGAAGCGGCGAAAGCTGCCTGCTTTCGGGCGTGATCTACACCGCGCGCGACGCGGCGCACAAGCGTCTCTGCGAGCTTCTGAAGGACGGCAAGCCCCTGCCCTTCGACGTTACAGACGCGACGATCTATTACGTCGGACCGACGCCCGCAAAGCCGGGCTCCGTCATCGGCTCGGCGGGACCGACGACGAGCTACCGCATGGACGCGTACTCCCCCGCCATGATCGCCGCAGGCGAGACCGGCATGATCGGCAAGGGCAAACGCAGCCCGGAGGTCGTCGCCGCCATGAAGGAATACGGCGCGGTGTACTTTGCCGCGATCGGCGGCGCGGGCGCGCTTTTATCGAGCTGCATCAAAAAAGCGGAGATCGTCGCTTACGAGGACCTCGGCGCGGAAGCGGTGCGGCGTCTTGAGGTTGAAAACCTCCCCGTCGTGTGCGTGATCGACAGCGAGGGAAACAACCTTTACGAGACCGGCAGAAAAGCGTATCTCAATACGCTCTGAAAAAAACGCGGCTGAAAAAATCCGTTTGACAGGGGACGCTCCCCTGTCATTTTAATTGCCCGCAGATTGTTGTCAGGAGATCCGTCCCTCCGACACTGTCGCCAGTGTTAATTTATTCTTTTTGATCCATGTCAAAGCTGCTGACTCATTTGCTGCGATCAATTCGTCTAATCTCGAATGATCATTTGTTTGAATCAGCCACTGCCAAAGAAAAGGACTTCTTATATGCGTACCTTTTGTTTTCCAAGCATTCCATGCTTCTGTCGCTTTCATTTGAGTAAAACTGTCATCTCTGTTTCCTCCGGGCGACCATTGATTTATATATGGTGCCATGCAATTCATTGCTTTTCCGTATTCTCCCATTCTAATAAACATCGGTGCATATCTAAAATATTCGTATAGATCGGTTTCTTTGCTCCATAATTGTTCAATCGTATCGCTTGCGCTTTTCAAATCATGAATCGACTGCAACGCAGGCATTACTATTTCGTTTACAGCATCCGTCCAAAATGTTAAGTAAAACGGGTATTTTTGAGGATCCTTTAGCGAATAAGCAGTACTATCTGGATGCCAAAAATGTTCCCGATTTTCCGAACCACATGGAAGATTAAATTGCGATATATACTTATCTTTATTCTTATTCCAATTTGAGTTCTCTATCTCATATGTTGCTAATTCAAGATTATAAAACAGATAACAAGAAAAAGGAACAATACCATAGTTTATGCGAAAAGCGTGAAAGCCAAGCTTTTGTAACTCTACGCACAGTATTACATCAGGTATTACCTTATACCAGCCGTTTTTCTTGTGTTTAAATCCCAACGATTTCAGTTTCTCATTAAGTACCGTGTTAGCGAATACATCCAGTACATCTGCCAATGGTTTGCCCTCCTTAATGCAATGAGTAACAAGTTGGTGTCAAGAGAACCGTCCCCCTGACACCTTGACACCCCTCTTTTGGTCTTGACTTTCAATAGTTAGTCTTGACACCCGACGCTCATAAATACCATGAAGTAATCAGTTTATAATCTCCTGAATTGTCATATTTCATAAATATGACAGTCCAAATACCGGTTTTTGCCACTACGCCTTCGTACAGCGTTTCAAAACCAAAGTCAAAGCTTACCCCTTTTGTATTCAACCATCCCAAATCACGCAAAAAGAAATTTCTACTTTCTCCTATAAAAGAATCAGAAAGAAGATCGCGTCTGATATCTTCCCGTCCCCATGAAATATCATTCGTAAATGCATACTCAAGTTGTGTTTTCGCCTCTTGATCCAAGTCAATTTCAAAAGCCATATCTCCATTCTCATTTTTATAAAAACGTTTGATCCTTGCGCTTTTAGGAAGTTGTATACCGCATTTGTCTTCAAAAGCGATTCTTGCTTTCTGTTCTTTTTGACTGTTATAAATGAGAACGATGCATAGAATAACTGACAACAAAGCAAGTGTTGCTGCACAAGCAATGCCGAACATCTTTGTTTTTTTATTCATCTACGTCACCTCCTTTATTCTAAATAGATAACAAGTAAACCTGCTCCTGTTTTGAACACAGGGGGACGGTTAGCGTGGGATGATTTCGAAATTTCGTCCACATGGTGTATATGTGTCCACTTACCGGAGCATGGCTGTTCTCTTGACAACTTATGCTTTCAATACAACGCCTCTGTTGATCCCCGTCAGCCGCTCAATCAGCCGGATCGACGTACCTTTTTCCTTTAGGCATCACAGGGTCGGTTCTGCTGACATGCCTATCTGTCGATCCGGTTCACGCCGCCCGCTTTCTTCCTGATGGTCTTCTATATATAATAGACGAATCAGAGAGGCAAATTGTCCACGCCGAAAATCATATATTTTATTGTATCAGCATTTTGCTATGTTGTCAACGGCGGCGCGTGATACCGATCGCTCATGTACACCGGAGATTCGTCCGTGACGATGTCCGCAGCGACATGCCGATCGCGTCATGGAAAACAGGCGCTGCGCCGTTCCGTGTTTTCGGACGGTCGGAAATATATTGTCGGAATTCCCCCGTTATGTCTTGACTTTAGGGGGGAATCGGCGTACCATTGCGATATATATGGAGTAATCGATCCGGCACCGGATCGGTATAAAAAATAAGTGAGGACGATCATGGAAAAGCAAAAGAAAACGCTGATCATCGGCGTCATCGGCGCGGACGTCCACGCCGTCGGGAACCAGATCCTGTACCATGCGTTCACCGACGCGGGCTTCAACGTCGTCAATCTCGGCGTCATGGTCTCGCAGGAGGAGTTCATCAACGCCGCGATCGAAACGAACGCAGACGCGATCGTCGTTTCGTCGCTGTACGGACAGGGCGAGCTCGACTGCCGCGGTCTTCGCGAAAAGTGCGACGAGGCGGGTCTTGAACACATCCTGCTCTACGTCGGCGGCAACATCGTCATCGGCAAGCAGCCGTTTGACGAGGTCGAACAGCGCTTCAAGGCAATGGGCTTTGACCGCGCCTTCCCGCCGGGAACCCCGCCCGAAGTGGACATTGCGTATCTCAAGGAAGACCTGCACGTAGAGGACTGACGGTTAAGCTTTCGCGATGAAACCTGTTCTTTTGATTGATTTCGGCAGCACCTATACCAAAGTGACCGCGGTGGACGTAGACGCACCGCGGCTTTTGGGTACCGCAAATTCGTATACCACGATCGAGACCGATATCAACAACGGGCTTGCCGACGCGCTTGAAAAGCTCGAAGCAAAGACGGGCAGGCTCGATTTTTGCGCGCGCTACGCCTGTTCGAGCGCGGCGGGCGGACTTCGCATGCTCGCAAGCGGGCTTGTGCCGGAGCTCACCGCGGAAGCGGCGAAGACGGCTTCCCTCGGCGCGGGCGCGAAGGTTCTGAAAACGTATTCCTTCAAGCTGAACGAGGACGACGCGGACGAGATCAAAGCGCTGAATCCCGATATTTTTCTGCTCGTCGGCGGCACGGACGGCGGCAACACCGAGACGATCATCCATAACGCAAAGGTGATCGCCGAGATCGGCGGGGACTACCCCGTCATTCTGGCGGGCAACCGCAACGCGGCGCGCACCTGCGCAAGGATCCTCGAAGGCCGCGAAGTGCACATCACCGAAAACGTCATGCCGTCGTTCAACGTGCTGAACACGGAGCCGGTGCAGAAGGAGATCCGCGAGGTCTTCTTAAACCGCATCATTCAGGCAAAGGGGCTTTCGAAAGCCGCGGAGCTCATCAACGGCATCATGATGCCGACGCCGAGCGCGGTCATGGAAGCGATCCGGCTTCTGGCGGAAGGCACCGAGACCCAGAAGGGCATCGGCGATCTCGTGGCGGTGGACGTCGGCGGCGCGACGACGGACGTATATTCTGTGGCGGAGGGGCTTCCGGACGATCCCAGAACCGCGTTGAGAGGCATTCCCGAGCCGTACATCAAGCGCACGGTCGAAGGCGACATCGGCATGCGGTACAGCATCAGGGGCATCATCGAAGCCGCCGGGCTCAAAAAGACCGCGGAGATCGCAGGCATGCGCGAGGAACAGCTCAGCGACATCGTCGATCTGTTCGCGACGCATACGGATCTGCTGCCGTTCGACGAAGCGTCGCAGCGCGCGGACGAAGCGCTGGCAAGCATGGCGGTCCGGGTCGCAATGACGCGGCACGCCGGCCGTCTTTCCGAGATCTTCGGTCTCGGGGGACTGCAGCTTATCCAGACCGGCAAGAACCTTTTGAACGTGGATCAGTTCATCGTCACGGGCGGTTCGCTGATCCATACCGAGCACACGGGACGGATCGCATCCTACGGCTTCTTCGACGAGGAGGACCCCGGTTCCCTGAAGCCGAAGCAATGCACCGTGCTCGTGGACCGAAGCTACATCATCGCCGCGATGGGACTTCTTTCCCAGTATTATCCCGACGCGGCGCTCACCATTTTGAAAGAGGAGTTAATAAAAGATGACGGTACAAAATAAGCGCATCCCGGATGATCAGTTCAACGCCATCCGCGAGGAAGTTCTGAAGCAGTGGCCGACAGGCGCAGAGGTCGATCTCAAGGAAGCGATCGAATTCCACAAGGCGCTGCCGGATCACAAGGTCTTTTCGAAAAAGCTCGTCGACGCCAAGAACAAGGGCATCACGCTGATCCAGCCGCGCGCGGGCGTTGCGCTGATCGATGCGCAGATCGAGCTTCTGACGTATCTGCAGGACAAGGGCGAAGCGGATCTGCTGCCCACCACGATCGACAGCTACACGCGTCAGAACCGCTACCAGGAAGCGGAGAACGGCATTCGCGAATCGATGAAGGAACGCCGCTCCATGCTGAACGGCTTCCCGGCGGTCAACCACGGCGTTGCGGGCTGCAGACGGCTCATCAATGCACTGGACACGCCGATCCAGGTGCGTCACGGCACGCCGGACGCGCGCCTTCTTACCGAGATCGCGTACGCGGGCGGCTTCACAAGCTATGAGGGCGGCGGCATTTCCTATAACCTGCCCTACGCAAAGAGCGTTCCGATGGAAAAGACGATCGCGGACTGGCAGTACGTCGACAGGCTTACCGGCATCTATGAGGAAGCGGGCGTTTCCATCAACCGCGAGCCGTACGGTCCTCTGACCGGCACGCTCGTTCCCGCCTCCATTTCAAACGCGGTCGCGATCATCGAGGCGCTGCTTGCCGCAGAGCAGGGCGTCAAAAACATCACCGTCGGCTACGGCCAGTGCGGAAATCTTGTGCAGGACGTCGCGGCGATCCGCGTGCTCGAGGAGCTTACGAACGAGTACCTCCTCAAGAACGGCTATAAGGACGTCTGCGTGACGACCGTGTTCCATCAGTGGATGGGCGGATTCCCGCAGGACGAGGCAAAGGCGTTCGGCGTCATCAGCTGGGGCAGCGCAACGGCGGCGCTTTCAAAGGCCACCAAGGTCATCGTCAAGACCCCGCACGAGGCGGCGGGCGTTCCGACGATGGAGGCGAACGCACAGGGGCTCCGCTGCACGAAGCAGGTCATCTCGATGCTCGCCGATCAGGTATGCACCGCGGCGAACCTCGAGGAGGAAAAGTGGATGATCCGTTCGGAAACGCGCTGCATCGTCGACAAGTGCTTCGAGCTCGGCAACGGCGACATCGCGGACGGCTGCGTCAAAGCGGTGATGTGCGGCGTACTCGACATTCCGTTCGCGCCCTCGCGCTTCAATGCGGGCAAGATGCTTCCCGCGCGCGACAACGACGGCGCGATCCGTATCCTTGAGATGGGCAACCTGCCGTTTACCGAGGAGATCAAGGCGTACCACCGCGCAAAGATCCAGGAGCGCGCGAAGGCGGAAAAGCGCAACGCGACGTTCCAGATGGTCATCGACGACGTCTACGCGATCAGCAAGGGACGTTTGGTGGGTCGACCCAGAGCGTAAACGCTCGGTCAGCAGAAATATGATTTCTGCTGACCGGTTTTTCAGCTCCCGCCTGAAACTCTGCGAGTTTCCGGGCGGCGGAAGCCGCAAGGAGTCAAATCCGCCGCGCATGTCGCCGGATTTGACGGATATATGCTCCGTTCTTCCTTCAATACTTCCGTGCGCGCGTCGGCAACGCGCTTATGCGACAGCGGCGCATGGATTCGTTTGAAAATAATCAAACACGCGGATTCTCCGCAAACAATAGAAAAGAATTACAGAAAGGCGAAAAACATGAAAATCATCGACGTTATCTGTTCCGCAGGCCGTACCGGCTTCTACTTTGACGATCAGCGCGCCATCAAGGCGGGCGCAAAAGCGGACGGCGCCGCGTACATCGGCGAACCGAAAACCGCGGGCTTTACCTCCGTGCGTCAGCCCGGCGAATCCATCTCCGTCATGCTCATCCTGGAAGACGGTCAGATGGCATACGGCGACTGCGCGGCGGTCCAGTACTCCGGCGCAGGCGGACGCGACCCGCTGTTCCTCGCAAAGGACTTCATCCCGATCATCGACAAGTATATCAAGCCGCAGCTCGTCGGCCGCGAAGCGGACAACTTCCGCAAACTCGCCGCGGATCTCGAGGCGATCACCGTGGACGGCAAGCGTCTCCACACCGCGATCCGCTACGGCGTGACGCAGGCGCTTCTGGACGCCGTCGCAAAGGCGAGCGGCCGCATGATGTGCGAGGTCGTTGCGGACGAATACGGCTGCACGATCGAGGAGAAGATGCTCGACGTCTTCACGCAGTCCGGCGACGACCGCTACACGAACTCCGACAAGATGATCATCAAGGGCGCGCAGATCCTGCCGCACGCGCTGATCAACAACGTCAAGACCAAGCTCGGCGAGCACGGCGAACTGCTGCTGGAGTACGTTGCATGGCTGCGTGACCGCGTGCTGCAGCTGCGCACCTCCGAGGACTACTGCCCCATCTTCCACATCGACGTGTACGGCACGATCGGCGCCGCGTTCGGCAACGACAATTACAAGGCGATGGCGGACTATATGGCGAAGCTCGAGGAAGCGGCAAAGCCGTTCCACCTCCGCATCGAGGGACCGATGGACGTCGAGGACCGCGAAAAGCAGATGCTCGCGCTGAAGGCGATCACCAAAGAGCTCGACGACCGCGGCATCAACGTGGAGATCGTTGCGGACGAATGGTGCAACACGCTTGAGGACATCAAGTACTTTGCCGACAACAAGGCGGGTCACATGGTCCAGATCAAGACGCCCGACCTCGGCGGCATCAACAACACGATCGAAGCGGTGCTGTACTGCAAGGCAAAGGGCATCGGCGCGTACCAGGGCGGCACGTGCAACGAGACCGACCGCTCCGCGCAGGTCTGCGTACAGTGCGCGATGGCGACCCGCCCCGATCAGATCCTCGCAAAGCCCGGCATGGGCGTGGACGAGGGCTACATGATCGTTTACAACGAGATGCAGCGCATCCTTGCGTACCTCGCGGCAAAGAAGGCAAGAGCGTAAGCTCCATCGCCAAGTGTCATTCCGAGGAGCGATAGCGGCAAAGAATCCAAAGATCCTTCGCATTCGCTCAGGATGACAAACCAAAAGCACAGGGGGTGTTAAGAAACGCAACACGTTTTCTTAACACCCTCTTTATGAATTCTCGCTTCGCTCCGTGAATTGTCCTTTGGACATGAATTTCCCCTCGCGGGGAATGAATTGACGCCGAACGGCGTCATGAAGGAAGATTTTCCGTCCGGA
>Ga0310697_10001873_pt1 | contig 23419 bp, 21 predicted proteins | sample 172DNAGHGlowgp2_FD_203883 | JGI IMG/M metagenome (GOLD analysis project Ga0310697, IMG submission 203883) | Sheep rumen microbial communities from Palmerston North, Manawatu-Wanganui, New Zealand - 1728 DNA GHGlow gp2 (v2) (version 2) | ecosystem: Host-associated > Mammals > Digestive system >...
GTGAAAATACAAAAAAGGCGCAAAAACATTTGCGCCTCTTTTTTTGAGCGGAAAACGAGACTCGAACTCGCGACCCCGACCTTGGCAAGGTCGTGCTCTACCAACTGAGCTACTTCCGCTTGCTGAATTCGGCGGCAAAAATACACTTTTTTTGATATGGTTCGACACAATGCGAAATTTTTTTTTCGTGTTCCTCATTCGATATTTTTTTTATCTTTGTCGGCTCAAAATTTTAAGCAAAAAACAAACCAAATTGGATATATGTCAGAACAGATAAAGGGGAAGATTTCCCAAATCATCGGCGCAGTCGTGGATGTTCACTTCGAGGAAAATGTCACCCTGCCCAACATTTATGATGCACTGGAAGTGCGCAAGGACAACGGCGACAAGCTGATTCTGGAATGTGAGCAGGACATTGGCGAAAACACCATGCGTTGCATCTCCATGGACTCAACAGACGGACTTCATCGCGGCATGGAGGCCGTGGCTACTGGACGCATGATTACCATGCCCACCGAGAACATCAACGGCCGGTTGATGAACGTCATAGGGGAGAGTATCGACGGCATTGGCGAAATCCCGTCCAAGAAACGCAGTGACATTCACCGAATGCCCCCCACATTCGACAACCTCTCCACCTCGCAGGAGGTTTTTTACACTGGCATCAAGGTCATCGACCTGATTGAGCCGTACGCTAAAGGCGGTAAAATCGGTCTCTTTGGCGGTGCTGGCGTGGGCAAGACGGTGTTGATCATGGAAATGATTCACAACATCGCCAAGAACTATGGCGGTACCACTGTTTTTACCGGCGTGGGCGAACGTACCCGCGAGGGCAACGACCTGCTTCGCGAAATGCTCGAATCCGGGGTCATCCGCTATGGCGACGCTTTCCTCGAAAGCATGAAAAAAGGAAGCTGGGACCTCTCGAAGGTTGATATGGCCGAACTGGCCAAGTCGCAGGCCACTCTTGTCTTCGGACAGATGAACGAACCCCCTGGAGCCCGTGCCCGCGTGGCGCTTTCCGGCCTTACGGTGGCTGAGGGCTATCGCGACGGTGACGAGACCACCGGCGGCCGCGACATCCTTTTCTTCGTCGATAACATCTTCCGTTTCACGCAGGCCGGTTCCGAGGTCTCCGCCCTGCTGGGGCGTATGCCTTCCGCCGTGGGCTACCAGCCGACGTTAGCCACCGAGATGGGTACCATGCAGGAGCGCATCACTTCCACCAAGCGCGGATCCATCACCTCCGTGCAGGCCATCTATGTGCCCGCCGATGACTTGACGGACCCGGCACCTGCCACCACGTTCTCCCACTTGGATGCCACCACGGTGCTGAGCCGTAAGATTTCCGAGTTGGGTATCTATCCTGCCGTTGACCCCCTTGACTCCACTTCCCGCATCCTGTCGCCCGACATTGTGGGCGAGGAACACTATAAAACAGCCCAGCGCGTGAAGGAGTCGTTGCAGCGTTACAAGGAATTGCAGGACATCATCGCTATTCTCGGTATGGAGGAACTTTCCGAAGAAGACCGCAAGACCGTGCACCGCGCACGCCGCGTGCAGCGCTTCATGTCGCAGCCGTTTTTCGTGGCCGAACAGTTCACCGGCATCCCCGGCAAGTTCGTCAACATCGAGGACACTATCAAGGGCTTCAACATGATATTGGATGGCGAGTTGGATCATCTTCCTGAAACCGCTTTCAACCTGGTGGGTACCATTGAGGAAGCCATCGAGAAGGGCGAAAAAGAGTTGGCAGCTGCAAAATAACAAATTATGAAGTTAGAAATCATCACTCCCAGCAGTACCCTGTTCACCGGTGATGTTACGCTGGTGCAGCTTCCTGGAATCGACGGATTGTTTGAGATTCTGAAATCGCATGCCCCTTTGGTTTCCGCACTGAAAGAAGGGCGTGTGAAGGTCGAGACAACGCAGGGTGAGACGCAGTATTTCGATATTCGCGGTGGCGTGGCGGAAGTCAGCCACGACAAGATTCTGCTGCTGGCGGAATAGAAGGGTTGGCATCCCTGTCGACCATTGGAGAGACGAACGATGTGAGACATTGAACGAACCGTTTGGTGTCTCACTTTTTTTGTCGGAATTAAATGAAGTTGTCTTGTCCGGGTAAAGGATGCGCCACACGGCACGCCTCTATGATGCCGGGGTGTCCCGATGTCGGATTTCCGGCTTTATCGCGTCTTCCACGCTTAGACTGCCGATGCGTGTGCGGCGCAGGGTGGTGAGGTGTGCGCCGCTGTCCAATGCCGCCCCGAAGTCGCGGGCGATGGCGCGGATGTAGGTGCCTTTGGAGCAGCGGATGCGGAAGTCGATCTCCGGTAGCTCGAAGCGGGTGATCTCGAACTCGTAAATGGTGATGTTCTTGGCGGCGAGTTGCGCCTCCTCGCCTCGGCGGGCAATCTCGTAGGAGCGTTCACCCTGGTGTTTCACAGCGGAAAACATCGGTGGAACCTGCTGTATGTTGCCGGTGAGCGATTGTGCGGCCTCCTCTGCCATCGAGCGGGTGATGTGCTCGTAGGGAAATGTCGCGTCAACGGGCTTCTCCAGGTCGAAACTCGGGGTGGTGGCCCCCATCAAGAAGGTGCCCGTGTAGGTCTTCTCCTGCGCCTGCAGACTGTCCACCTGTTTGGTCATCTTGCCCACGCAAATCAGCAGCAGTCCTGTGGCCAAGGGGTCGAGCGTGCCAGCATGACCCACCTTCACTCGATGCCCGACAGCACGTTGCACTTGTTTGCGTACCTTGCCCACCACATCGAAGGAGGTGCACTTGTAGGGCTTGTCGAACAGCAGCAAATCCCCTTCCGGGTTGATTTCCAAATCCGGAGGCAACTCGAAGGTGACATCGTGGATCATCTTCTTGAGCATAGGCTACGAAAGACTGAAAATAATCGCTAAAGCTCCGACTATCAAGCAATAGACGGCGAACCAAATCAGTTTCCCTCTTTTCACGATGTTAATCATCCATTTGCAGGCTAAGCAGCCAGTGATGAAGGCCGCGATGAAGCCGATGGCGAGGGAGCCGAAGGAGATGCCGTTCATGGCGTTGCCGAAGCCCTCCTTGGCGATGTCAAGCACATCGAGCAGCGCCTCGCCCAGCACGGGCGGGATGACCATCAGGAACGAGAACTGCGCCATCCGCTCCTTTTTGTTTCCCAAGAGCAGACCCGTGGCGATGGTGGTTCCCGAGCGAGAGAGGCCGGGTAGTACGGCCACCGCTTGCCCGATGCCGATGATGAAGGCATGCAGCGGGGAAATCTCCTCACGCTGGCGCGGTTTGGCATAGTAGGAAAAGGCAAGTAGCGATGCCGTGACTAAAAGCATGATGCCGACAATCAACAGGCCGGAGCCGAAAATGGCCTCCACTTTGTCTTTGAAAAAGACCCCTACGATGCCGATGGGAATCATCGAAATGAGGATGTTGATGGCGAAACGGGTGCCCTCGTTCAGTCCGGAGTAACTTTTCCACGTCTGGTGGGTGAAGAGGTCCTTGAAAATCCAGACGATTTCTTTCCACAGCACTACGAGCGTGCTAAGTACCGTGGCCACATGAAGTGCCACAATCATCGTGAGGTTCGAGTCGCCTTGCAGTTCAAAAAAGTGCGACAGAATCGCCAGGTGACCGCTGCTGCTGACGGGCAGAAATTCGGTCAAACCTTGTACGATGCCCAGGATCAGGGCTTCCAACCAGCTCATAGAGGATTACAGTTCGGTTTCTTGTTTCGGAGTCCTGGGATGCCACATGATGGCCACGATTTCGGTCAACAAACCGAGGAAAATCAAGATCGGAGCCACCACGATGCGGCGGGTGTTGTAGATTTCGCCGTCGAAGGTGTTGCTGGGCACGTCGCCGCCGCTCAGGCAGATATAGCCGATGAGGAGCAGCAATGCACCGACACCCATCAGGATGTAATTCATTTTGCGGAAAAGAGGCGGACGATTGCCTCTCTCAGTGGTTTCAGTTTCAATATTCGAGCTCATAATATTCAAATTGTTAATGTTTTACATATAAAGACGTTCGTCGTCGATGCGGATATAGCGGTTCACGGAAAAAGCGGAGATGATCATGGTGAACAACATGCTGAGGATGAACACGGCGGCGAGGATGATGACGATGTGGAGCATGGCGGAGAAGTCAACGAAATCGGGTGCCATGCTATTGCCGTAGAGCAGTAGCAACGCCAGCAGCACCACAGCAATCAGTCCGCCCCAGATGCCTTGCAGCATCCCTTTGGTTACAAAGGGCTTGCGGACGAACCGCGGGGTGGCGCCGACCAGCAGCATGCTTTTGATGTTGAACCGTTTGGCATAAATGTTCAGCCGGATGCTGTTGGCCACCAGCAACATGGAGATGATGATGAACACCGCACAGATGGCCAAGATAATCCATTGAATCCGGTGAAAGTTGTTGCTGATGGATTTGACGATCACATCAGGGTAGTCCACATCTTGCACGATGGGGTAGCGTTTCAGTTCTTTCGTGATTTTGTTGAGGGAGTCGGTGTTGGCATACTGAGGCTTCACATTGATGATGATGGAGGCGTTGATGGGGTTGGAAATCACTTCCGTGAAGTTGCTCCCGATGATTTCTTGTGCGGTGCGGGTGTTCTCCTCACGTGACGACACACGGGAGTTTTCGATGTAGGGCTTCAGCTTGATTTGCTTTTCTAAAGCGTCGATGTCGGCCTCTTTGATGTCAGAATAGAAAAGCACTTCCATTTCGATTTTCTGCGAGAGATTTTGGAGATAGCGCATGGAGAAAAATGCGAAAAGAGCCAGTGCGCCGATGAAAAACATGGTCAAGGCAATGCTGAAGATGGAGCCGAAAGCGGAAAGCCTGAGACGGGCTTTCGTTATTCTGTCAATGGAATCCGGATAATTCGCCATAGTAAACTTTTTGCGCCGCAAAAGTACAAAAAATTAGGAAACAAAAAATCGTACCTTTGCCGCCGGTTTGAAAATGTCATGGAATATCTTGGAAGAATACTCAAGTATTTGAAAAACTACAAGTTACAGATTGCACTCATTTTTTTTGTGCAATTTCTGTATGCTTTTTTCTCCATTTTCACGCTTACACTCATTGTGCCGTTTCTCCAGGTACTGTTCCAACAAGTGGAGCCCGTGACGGCTCGCCCTGAGTTCTCTTTTTCTGCACAATATCTTATCAACACTTTTTATTATGGCATGACGGTCGTGATTGCGCGATATGGCCAGGCTTCAGCTTTGATATTCATAGCGTTAACTATGGTCTGCCTCTCTTTCCTCTCAAATTCCTGTCGTTACGCTGGCATGTACTGGTTGTCGCACATAAGGTCCGGCATTCTTTCCAATATCCGCGACGACTTCTACCGGAAGCTGATTCGCCTTCCGCTTTCATTCTACTCTAAACAAAGGTCTGGAGATATCGTGAGCCGCATGGGTGCGGATGTGTTGGAAGTGGAATGGTCGATCATCTCTTCATTGTTGGCAATTTGCCGTGACCCGTTTTTGTTGGTCGCCTATTTAGTGACATTGTTCAGCATCAGTGCGAGACTCAGTCTGGTGACCCTGCTTATTCTGCCGCTGATGGCACTCGTCTTGTCGGTTATCGGCAAGAACATTCGCAACTATTCGCTCAGGTCGCAAGGGTTGGTGGGCAGGATGACCGCCTATTTTGAGGAGGCCGTCGATGGGCTTCGCGTCATTAAGGGCTATAATGCGCAGGATTACGTCTCCGAACAGTTTCGGAAAGAGAATTTCCAGTTTTATCGGCTTAACAAGAAAATATTCAGAATCAAGGAGTTGGGTTCCCCTTTGATAGAGTTCCTCTGCATTTTCACAGCTTTGGCCATTTCGTTGATCGGGTTGGTGGCTTTCCCGGAAAGCTTTGCGTCGAAAGGTCCGCTTTTCATGCTCTATTTTGTTGTTTTCGCCCGCATGATTCCGCCGGCAAAGTCGTTGGCTACCACTTATTATCAGATGCGGAAAGGACTCAGTGCAGCGGCCAGGATTTATGAGGTGATGGACGCAGACGATGAAATTAAGGAAGCGGATAATCCGAAACAAATTACAGACTTTCAACGCAGTATAGATGTCAAAGATGTAAGTTTTTCTTATAATCCCCAGGTGGCAAATGCGGAGGATTGTGAAGTGTTGAGGCATGTCAGCTTTTCGTTGAAAAAGGGTGAGACCGTGGCGATTGTGGGGCCGTCGGGCAGCGGGAAATCGACCTTGGTGGATTTGTTGTCGCGATTTTATGATATTCGCTTCGGGGAAATCTTGGTGGATGGAATACCCCATGATCAATATGTCTTGCAAGATTTAAGGGGGTTGTTTGGAATTGTGAATCAGGATGTCATCCTTTTCGATGATACAATATATAATAATATAGTCTTCGGGTTGGCGGGGGTTACAGCGGAACAGGTGGAAGCAGCTGCGCGCATTGCGCAGGCGCACGATTTTATCATGCATCTAGAAGATGGATACCAGACGCGCATTGGCAATCGCGGTATGCGTCTTTCTGGTGGTCAGCGGCAGCGGATCAGCATTGCGCGCGCCATCTTGCGCAGCCCGCAGATCTTCATCCTTGATGAGGCCACCTCGGCATTGGATAACGAGTCCGAGCGTCTTTTCCAAGAGGCACTCCTGCCGTATGTCAGACAACATACAGGGATTATCATCGCGCATAGGCTCAATACAATCAGGTTTGCGGATAAAATCGTCTTTCTCAAAGAAGGGCGCGTCGTGGAGATCGGCACCCATGAAGATTTGATGAGTAGGCAAGGGGAGTATTTCCAGTTCTATTCTGCGCAACAGTCAACGGAATAGTCCTATGTTCGGGCTTCGATTATTTTATTAATTTTGCACCCAAAAAAGAATACAAGTGTTCTATTAGAAAAAAAACAATATGGTACAGTTAAGAAGGTTTGCACTCTTTTTGTCGCATGTTATCGCTTTAATATGTTTTCTATCACCTGTTTACGCCCAAAGCGAACAGCAATTTGAAACCGATCCGGTCATCTTAAACCGAATCAGTCAATGGCAGGACCTGAAGTTCGGGCTGATGATGCACTGGGGTGTCTATTCACAGTGGGGCGTGGTGGAATCATGGTCGATATGCAATGAACCCTGGATTGATAGGAAAGGGGAGCCATACACTGAGTATAAGGCTAATTACCAGGCTCTTAACAAGACTTTCAATCCGACAAAATTTGATCCAGATGCGTGGGCGCAATTAGCCCGGGAGAGTGGTATGAAGTATTTCGTGTTCACCACCAAGCACCACGACGGATTCTGCATGTACGACACGAAAGAGACCGACTACTCCGTCACCGGCAAGGATTGCCCGTTCTCGAAAAACCCAAAAGCAGACATCACTGGCGAACTGGTGAAGGCTTTCCGCAGTCAAGGGCTCTGGACTGGGCTCTATTTCTCGAAACCTGATTGGCACTGCCCCGACTATTGGGCACCGGAATGGGCCACGCCCGACCGCAATGTGAACTACGATCCGGTCAAGCATCCCGACCGATGGGAAAAATACTGTGACTTCACCCGCAAACAGCTGCACGAACTGGCCAACAACTACGGTGACATCGATATCCTTTGGCTCGACGGCGGCTGGATACGTCCCGAGTGGAGCGTCAATGACGAATGCCGCGACTGGCTCGGCTGTCAGGGTTGGATTCAGGATATCGACATGCCGCGTGTGGCCAAGGATGTGCGCGCCAACAATCCCGACCTCATTATTGTTGACCGTAGTGTGCATGGCCGGTACGAAAACTACCGTACGCCCGAGCAAGAAGTCCCCGACACGCTTTTGCCCTACCCGTGGGAAACCTGCATGTCGATGGGCGACTCTTGGTCCTACGTGGCCACGGACAATTACAAGTCCACCAACCGCCTCATCCACCTGCTGATCGATATCGTGGCCAAGGGTGGCAACTTCCTGCTCAATGTGGGTCCGTCGCCAGAGGGCACCTTGCCCCCTACCGCTGTGGAGCGTCTGCAAGATATGGGTAAATGGTTGAGTGTCAATGGAAAAGCTATATACAACACTCGTCCCTGTCTGCCTTATTGTTACGGACAAGTGCGCTTCACGCAAGGAAAGGATGGTCAACGGTATGCGCTTTTGCTCATTCCGGAGAACGAGTCCGTCCCTGCCACATACACCTTCAAGAACATGGAAAAACCGGTGAAAACCGGGAAAGCTGTCATCCTCGGCACTTCCGAAAAGGCGACCATTACCAAGAAAGGCGATGAATACACCATCACCCTCCCTAAAAATGTGCAGCGAAAAGGGAAAGACGCCATCGTGGTGGCATTGTAATCAAGAAGCGTAACCACAGTCTGACAGAACCTCATGTCTATAAAAAATATCTTCCTTAAGCAGCCTCGAAGAGGCAAGACGCACGCAGTGCAATTAACTCCACACAAGCGCAGCGCAGTGTGGGGTCTGTCATGCAGGTGCAGCGCAGTGTGGAGCCTGTCAATCCTCCTGGTGCTGATAGTCGCGTCATGCCAGTCCAAGTCAAAAGCTCCGGAGGCACTGCTTGTGGAAGCTGACACTTCAGTGGAAAGCGTGGAGACGGAAACGCCGAAATACACGGAGATGGAGCTGCAGCTCCTTGACTTCGGGCTGCAGGACATCGCGGAAGTTGATTCCACCATCGGAGTGTTCATGGTCTATGCCACGCCCGACAACTTCTTGGGCCACGTTCTTTACCCCGACATCCACCACGCCTTTGCGATTCCTGCCATGGCGCAGAAACTTGTGAAAGCGCAGCAACGGTTGAAGTCGCTTCGTCCCGACTTGTCGCTGTTGATTTACGATGCTGCGCGTCCGGTTAGTGTGCAGCGTGAGATGTGGGAATCGGTGAAAGGCACGCCGAACATTTCGTTTGTGGCCAACCCCGCCAAGGGACGCGGCATGCACAACTATGGTGCGGCGGTCGATATCACGATCATGGACAGCACCGGAACACCGTTGCCGATGGGGTCTGCACACGACTATTTCGGTCCGGAAGCCCGTATCGACCACGAGCCGGAGTTGGTCGCCAAAGGTCTGATTACTTCGGAAGAACTGGAAAACCGCAAGCTGTTGCGTCGCGTGATGACCGAGAGTGGCTTCATCACCTGCGTGTCGGAATGGTGGCATTTCAACCATATTCCTTCCATTCGGGCGAAATCAGAGCTGAAAATCATCGATCTGTAGAGGCATGACGAAATATTCTTTGAGGTTATGTTCGCCATTTGAAACAAAAACACCTGCGAAATCGCAGGTGTTTTTTTGTGGAGCGTATGAGAATCGAACTCACGACCTCTTGACTGCCAGTCAAACGCTCTAGCCAACTGAGCTAACGCCCCATCATTGCTGAAAGCGGCGGCAAAAATACATTTTTTTTTGATTCCACAAGCAGTGTCGCGAATTTTTTTTTTACAGTAAATAGTAAATAAAGCAAGCAAAAAAAGAATATAAATTTTTTGTTGTATTCAATGAAAAAAATCCTATCTTTGCCGTGTGAAACAAAATGGAAAAACGATGAAACAAAACATTGTCTCTTTTGAGACACCACATTTGATTCCTGATCTGGACCTTCGCGCCCCTGAAGTTCAAGACATTCTCGGCAGGCCTCCGAAAACCATACTCCGCATGGGTATTTCGGTGATTTCAGCAGTGGTTGTCGCACTTTTTGCGGGTTGCTGGATCATCAAATATCCTGACATCCTGCCAGCACCTGTCATTGTCACAACGGAGAATCTACCTGCCGGTGTGATGGCTATGACAACGGGTAAGATTGATGCTGTTGCTGTTGAGGAGAAGCAGGTGGTGAAAGAAGGTGATTTGTTGGCCATTATCAGTAATCCGGCCAATTATGAAGATGTGATGATGTTGAAACGAATGTTGGAAGAGGTGGACACACAGGTTGTAAAGACGCACGGCCCTCCGTCTCTGCAGACGAACCGTTCCTCGTCGTTGCAATTGGGAGATCTCCAGTCGGCATACATCGCCTTCGACAATGCCCTGAACGATTATCACCATTTTGTGGAGGCGGATTACCACAACCGCAAAATCAAAGTTGTCCAAAAACAGATTTCTACGCAGAAAGAGCTGCTTTATAAAACCGTCAATCAGTTGTATATCAGTAAAAACCAGTTGGAAGCAGCGCAAAATCTTTTTGAAATAGACTCAACACTTTATAGTAAGGGTGCAATCTCTTTGGTTGATTACCAATCAGCGAGAAACATTTTTTTGCAACAGCAGTCCTCTTTCGAGTCGTCCAAAATGAATGTTGACAACCAGCAAATGAGCCTTCTTCAGTCCGAGCAGAGCGTCTTTGACTTGGAACAGCAGCGTGTTGACGAAGCGCAGCGGCTGATGTCAGCACTGACGAGTGCTATGGAACGGTTGGCTGCCCAAATTCTGCAGTGGGAACAAAATTATCTGCTGGTTGCCCCATGCGATGGCAAGGTCACATTCACCAAGTATTGGCAAAAAAACCAGAATGTGAAAGCGGGCGAGGTGTTGGTTACGGTAGTCCCCGACGACCAAATCCGTGTCATTGGCAAGATTCTGCTTCCTCCGCACGGTGCTGGCAAGGTGCAGGTTGGACAGGCTGTCAATGTGAAGCTCGACAACTATCCGTACATGGAATACGGGATGCTGAAGGCGTCAATCCGTAGCATTTCTCTTGTACCCGTGCAGCATCCTGACGGTACTCGTGTCTATTCCCTTGAAGTCGCATTCCCAGCACCATTGGTCACCACCAGCCGAAAACAGCTCTCTTTCACACATGAGATGACTGGCACGGCGGAAATTATTACGGAGGATTTGAGGTTGCTGGATCGGTTTTGGAAACCCGTCAAATCCCTATTTGTACGTTGATCTTTGAACTATAATTTTAGAACCTAATGAAATATTACCACCAACTTGATGCCATGGACTGTGGTCCCACATGCCTTCGGATGGTTGCTGACCATTATGGGCGGTATTATGCTTTGGAAACTTTGCGGCAGCGCTGTCATATCGGGCGCGAAGGGGTGAGTCTGCTCGGCATCAGCACCGCCGCCGAGAGCATCGGTTTCCGCACCATCGGCGTGCATATCTCGTTTGAACAGCTGGCAGAGGCACCGCTACCTTGCATCGTGCATTGGAAACAGAACCATTTTGTGGTCGTCTATAAAATCCAATGTACAATGAACAATGTACAATGTACAAAGGGGGATATTCCGAAGGGAACCGTTTATGTCGCGGACCCTGCACAAGGTCTCATCAAGTTCTCCGTGCAGGAATTCCTGTCGGGGTGGCTCAGCACCAAGACGGAAGGAAAGGACGAGGGGGTGGCTCTGCTGTTGGAAACCACCCCGGATTTCTACAATGCGGAGGGCGAGAAACAGGACAAGACCAAACTCAGCTTCGTGTTGCAGTACCTCAGGCCTTACAAGAAACTCATCGTGCAGCTTTTCCTGGGGATGCTGCTCGGCACGCTGCTCCAGCTCATCTTCCCGTTCCTAACCCAAAGCATTGTTGATTACGGTATTGGCAACAACAACCTCAGTTTTGTGGTCGTCATCCTTATTGCCCAGCTCACCCTCTATGTGGCACAGACGGCCGTGGAATTCATCCGCTCGTGGATTTTGCTCCACATCAGCACCCGCATCAACATATCCATCATCTCCGACTTCCTCATCAAGCTGATGAAACTGCCCATCGCCTTCTTCGACACCAAAATGATCGGCGACATCATGCAGCGCATCGGCGACCACAGCCGCATCGAGGCCTTCCTCACCTCCTCCACGCTGAACACGCTGTTCTCTTTCGTCAACTTGATTGTGTTCAGTATCGTACTTGCACTCTACAGCCTGAAACTCTTTGCGGTGTTCCTCATTGCCTCTGCCTTGTACGTACTTTGGATAACCATCTTTCTGAAGAAGCGCAAAGAGCTGGATTACAAGCGTTTTGCACAGGCCTCCGCCGAGCAGAGCAATCTCTACCAACTCATTACGGGAATGCAGGAGATAAAGCTCAACAACTGCGAGAAACAGAAGCGTTGGGAATGGGAGAACATACAGGCCAAGCTTTTTCGCGTGAGTATTAAGGGGCTTGCACTCAGTCAGTTCCAGCAGTCAGGCGCCTTCTTCATCAACGAGACCAAGAACATCCTTATCTCGTTTGTCTCCGCTGCCGCGGTCATCAAAGGTGACATGACCTTGGGTATGATGACCGCCGTGCAGTACATTATCGGTCAGCTCAATGCCCCCATCAACCAGATGATCGGATTCATCCAGTCGGCGCAGGACGCGAAAATCAGCCTGGAGCGTTTGGGGGAAATCCACAACCGCGAGGACGTGGGATCTCAATGTACAATGTACAATGAACAATGTACAATGATTGGGGATATGTCGAATCCCGATGTCGTAGGAACGTATCGCATACGTCCAATGGATTTACGAATGGAAAACATCACATTCCGCTACGATGAATTGTCGGACAATGTGTTGGAAGACATTACGTTGGAGATTCCGGCGGGCAAGGTGACGGCCATCGTGGGGATGAGTGGCAGCGGCAAGACCACGATAGTAAAATTGTTGTTAGGCTTTTATCCGCCGAAAAAAGGCGAGATTCTGACGGGTGGCATGAATTTGAAAAACATCCGTCCGTCAGACTGGCGGGCGCGTTGCGGGGCGGTGATGCAGGACGGCTTCATTTTTTCAGACACTATCGCCCGCAACATCGCGGTGGGAGAGGAACGTATTGACGGTCAGCGTCTGCTCAACGCCGTGCGGGTGGCCAACATCGAGGAAATGATAGATGGTTTACCGTTGGGTTACAACTCCAAAATCGGTCAGGAGGGCAAGGGCATCAGCCAGGGACAACGTCAACGCATCCTCATCGCCCGCGCCGTCTATAAGAATCCTGACTTTCTGTTCTTTGATGAGGCCACCAACGCCTTGGACGCCAACAACGAGAAAGTGATTATGGAGAACCTCCAGCAGTTCTTCAAGGGACGGACGGTGGTGGTGGTGGCGCACCGCCTGAGCACGGTGAAGAATGCCGACCAAATCGTGGTGCTCAACCACGGGCGCATCGTTGAGGTGGGCACGCACGAGCAGCTGACCTCCCTGCGCGGGGAGTACTTTGAATTGGTGAGAAATCAGTTGGAAATGGGGGGTGGATAGCGGTGTATTGTGAATAGTGGTTTGGAATTGGCTCAGCTGGGTGAAATGGTCTTGTTGAGGGTCAAGTAATTTTTCACAAGTTTCAGATAATCAGGTGTGTATTGTGATTTTGCGTCGCGAATGGCGAGTGTCATTTTTGTTTCCATTTGCGGTGAACGGCCATACTCCCGCACGATACGACTGACGGGTTTTGCAGCTGTCGGTCGAATGAAAACGGATTTTCGGACATGCCATTTGCCCACCGTGAGCGCATGAAATTCTTCCATTTCCGCTGGTGGCAGAATCAGTGCGAAACGACCATTTGGGGAAAGCAGTTTATCGACACCGTCCACTAAATCGTCAAACGAAAGCTGCCCATCACCGTGCCTGCTTTGCAAGCGTCCTTTTTCTTTGGGTTTCAGGTTGTTGTGAAAAAACGGAGGATTGCTTACGATTAAATCGAATTTTGTCGCGTCGCATTGGTTGGCGAACTCTTGCAGACTGATTTTCTCGAAGCGGAAACAATGAAGCGGCAACAGCGGAAATTGTTGTGCATTTTCTTGTGCTTCGATAATGGAGTCTGAATCCACATCGATGCCGATAATTTTAGGAATTGTTTGTCTGTCAACAAGTTGCTGTGCGATGCAAAAAGCTATAACCCCGCATCCGCATCCTATGTCCAATATGTTGAGTGCTGGTGGTGCTTGCGTGAGCGTAGCCAACAGCACGGCATCCGTCCCGATTTTCAGCGTACACCGTTCATGGGACAAATCAAAACGCTTGAAATGAAACATTTACGAGCAATAAACCTCCAACAGTTTTGCTTTCCCGTCAGGTACAATCTGCATCTGTTCCACTTCAGCGGGCACCAGTGCCACCTCGCCTGTCCCTAACCGTTCTTTGAAAGCATCGGACACCATGAACGCATTGCCTTCCAGGCAGATATATATTACAAACGAATCTAAATTGACAAATGATTTCTGAACTTGCATATCCATTTCCAACAGGTTGGTGTTGAAGAAGGGGGATTGCACAAGCGTCACGGTTTTATTCATCTCGTGCTTGTAATGTACTTGGAAATCATCCAGATTCTTTTCGGCATGAATCGCTTCGAAAGCTTCTTCGGTATGTAATTCGCGGCTGTTGCCGTTGTCATCCACGCGGTTCCAGTCATAGATGCGGAAAGTGATGTCGGAAGGTTGCTGGATTTCCGCCAAAAGTACCCCTTTGCCGATGGCGTGCACAGTTCCGGCGGGAATCATGAACGTGTCACCGGGTTTTACGGGATAGAACTTGAGAAAATTTTCCAATGTGCCCTGCTCAACGGCATCCAGATATTGTTGGGCGGTGATTTTCTTGTTGAAACCGACATACAGTCCTGCGCCTTCGTCAGCTTGGATTACGTGCCACATTTCCGTTTTCCCGTTTTGCCCGTAGTGCTCCTGTGCGAAATCATCATCGGGATGCACCTGCACGGAGAGATTGTCCTGTGCGTCGATGAATTTGACGAGCAGGGGGAAACCGAGCCCGTATTTTTCATAATTCTTTTCGCCCACCAGGTCTGTGAGGTAAATTTCGAGCAGCTCGTTGAGATTGTTTTCGGCGAGGAAACCGTTGGCTACCACCGACTCATCGTCCACGATACCAGAGATTTCCCAGCTTTCACCGCAGTTTTCCAACGGGCTGATTTTATGTTTGAGGATGGTTTCGATTTTGTTGCCGCCCCAGATCTTTTCCTTCAGGATGGGCGTGAATTTCAAAGGGTATAGATTTGTCATATTTTATTGTGCAGAATAATAGTTTCGATTCTTGTGCTGGTAGTCGGGCAGCGGCTTGTCGGGATTGGAGCCGCGCACGTTCTTCTGGAACACCCATTTGCCGTCCTCTTCGATGAAGCCTTGGTTTAGACTGGATTCCGGCACCATGTAGGCGGGCACGTTCTTCATGGATTCATCCATCGGAATCAGCTCCTCGAAGATGATCATGTCACAGCGCATCCGCTTGTAGTCGTAATCGTGCGTCTTGGGGTTGTATTTCCCCGTGCTGACCAGATATTCTTGGTTCTCGTAGTTGAGCAACATAGAGGCGTTCTTGGAGTATTCGAAGATGACCCGCGCCACTTTTTCGGGATAGTTTTTGAATACACGGCCTCCGAAGATCGGGGTCATTTCTTTGTTAAAATGCAGGATTTCAATAATTTTCTGGTTTGTGAAAAGGTCATTCCCGTTCCAGCCGAGCAGCGTGTAGTAGGTGGTGTTCTTTTCCTTCACTGGAATCAGTTTGTAATAGACTGCACCGTACCAGCGGTTGTGGTTGCCGACGAGCGTCTTGGGATAGTCGATGTTCTGGCGCTTGTCGTACAGCGGATAGAGCACATATTTTTTCCGGTTGTCGTTATAGACGTGTATGAAACCGAAATTCTCGATGTCGTAGTTGTTTTTCAACACATACCAGGTGAAGACTTTGAAGACATTGTCGGGGGAGGCCAGCACGCTGAAATTATGGACGGAATCCCAGGTGTGTTTGTAAGCATCTGGCATTTGCAGCACCTCTTCGAGCAACGACATGAAATCCTCGTTCAGCGCCAATCGGGATGTTTCGTCCGGTTCCGCCATCACTTGGTCACGCAGATGGATGAGGCTGTCTTCCCACATGCGAAAGTCGGGCTTTTTTTGAGAGAAAGCCGTCATTCCGCACAGTAGGACCAGTGTCAATATACCCGAAATATGTTTCAACATCTTAGAATAACTTGCAAAAATACAAAATATTGCACTATGTTTTGGCAATATGAAGTTTTTTTACGGATACATTACTTGAAAAGTTGCAATTACGTCTATTTTATTAGATCTAATTGCAACTTTTTCTGTCTTTATTTTGAACATAGAAACTTGAAGAAGCAAGTTTCAATAGTCGAAAGGGGAGAGGAAGGAAGAAAACGATTCACCGCGAAGATCCTTTTCGGAGGTGATAGGGTTGTCAACCTGCCAATTGATGTTTAAATCCTTGTCGTTGAATAAGATACAGCCTTCAGATGCTTTGTTGTAAAAGTTGGAGCATTTGTAGGCGAATACGGTGTTGTCCTCTAAAGCGGCGAAGCCATGGGCAAAGCCGACAGGAAGGTAGAATTGCCGGAAGTTGTCGGCCGTGAGGAGAACGGACTCATATTGTCCGTATGTGGGGCTTCCTCTTCGGATGTCAACGGCAAAGTCCACGACAGCGCCTTGAAGCACTCGCACCAATTTGGCTTGGGCGAAAGGAGGCTTCTGAAAATGCAATCCGCGGACGACCCCTTTTTGCGAACAGGACTGGTTGTCTTGGACGAACTTGTCGGTGATACCTAACGCCTTGAATGATTGTTCGTTGTAGCTTTCAAAAAAATATCCGCGATCATCTTTGAAGATAGTCGGTTCCACAACAAGCAATCCTTCGATTTTGGTTTTAGTCACATGCATGATGATGGTCTTAAGTTGTTGAATAGATTTGGTTTACACCGCCACATCCGCCTTGATGTGCGGGTGAGGGTCGTAGTTTTCCAACGTGAAGTCCTCATACTGGAAGTCGAAGATACTTTTGACATCGGGTTTGATGCGCATTTGCGGCAGCGGACGCGGCTCGCGGGAGAGCTGTAACTTGGCCTGTTCCACGTGGTTGGAGTAGATGTGCGCATCGCCGAAGGTGTGCACAAAGTCCTTGGCTTCCAGTCCGCATACCTGGGCCACCATCATCGTCAGCAGGGCGTAGGAGGCGATGTTGAAGGGCACGCCGAGGAAAACGTCCGCGCTTCGCTGGTAGAGCTGGCACGAGAGCTGCCCGTCGTTGGCGTAGAACTGGAACATCGTGTGGCATGGAGGTAGCGCCATCTGATCGACATCCGCCGGGTTCCACGCACTCACGATAAGCCGCCGGGAATCCGGATTGCGTTTGAGCTGCTCGATCAGGTTGGTAATCTGGTCGATGACGCGGCCGTCGGGAGCCTCCCACGACCGCCACTGCTTACCATAGACCGGCCCGAGGTCGCCGCGCTCGTCCGCCCACTCGTCCCAAATCGTCACGTTGTGGTCGTGCAGGTACTGGATGTTCGTGTCGCCACGCAAGAACCACAGCAGCTCGTAGATGATGGAACGCAGATGCAGCTTCTTGGTAGTCAGTAAGGGAAAGCCCTTCTGCAGGTCAAACCGCATCTGGTAACCGAAAATGCTGTAAGTGCCCGTACCTGTTCGGTCGGCCTTGTAGTGACCCTCATCAAGGATCGTGCGCATCAGGTCTAAGTACTGCTTCATCTTTGAGTTTGTTAGTGATTAGTGAATAGTGATCAGTGATCAGTCACAAGTCATACGTCACGCGGGGACTTCCAGACTTTCGAGCACATCGAGCACATTCTCCAAACGGGTCTCCTTGACTTTTTCAATTTGGCCTTTGTCGCAGAGGGTGGCCATCTCCGGGTTGATGGGCAGGCGATCCAACAGTTTGATGTTGAATTCCTTGGCTACCTCTTCGGCATTGCTTTGGCCGAACACGGAAATCTTCTCGCCGCAGTGCGGGCAGGTGATGTAGCTGTAGTTTTCGATGAGGCCGAGGATGGGGATGTTCATCATGCCGGCCATGTTGACGGCCTTGCTCACGATGAGGGAGACCAGCTCTTGCGGGGAGGTGATCATCAAGATGCCGTCGAGGGTGATGGTCTGGAAGACGGTCAACGGCACGTCGCCGGTGCCGGGAGGCATGTCAATCAGCAGGAAGTCGATGTTTTCCCAGATCACTTCGGTCCAGAACTGCTTCACCATGCCGGCGACCAGCGGACCGCGCCACAGCACGGGAGACTTCTCGTCGGAAATCAGCAAATTACTGGAAATCACCTCGATACCGGTTTCGGTCACGGCGGGATAGACGCCCTGCTCGCTGCCACGCACCATTTCGTGGAGGTTGAACATCTTGGGGATGGAGGGTCCGGTGACATCGGCGTCGAGGATGCCCACGCGGTAGCCCTTGCGGCGCAATGCCACGGCCAACAACGAGGTGACGGAGCTCTTGCCCACGCCGCCTTTGCCGCTCACCACGCCGATGACTTTCTTGATATTGCTTAATGCATTCGGTTTCTCGTGCAAATCTCTGCTTCCGCAGTCTTTCTGACTGCATTCCTGACAATTGTGATTACATTCGCTCATATTCTCTTACTATATTTTATATGAATCTGAGCGGCAAAGATACGATTTTTTTTGGATGTGAGACGTAGGACGCGAGACGTGAGAATATGGGAATCGGAACAAAATTCAACTATGACTTAGACTTAGACATAAACTTAGATTAATGACAATGACTATGGCTGGTAACACCTACTTTGGAATTTATCATTGTCAATAAAATTGCCATATCATTCGCATCAAACCGATTTTTTCATATTTTTGCCCCGTCAATCTAAATGATAGAAACAAATGGATAGTGAATTGATGAGAGACAGTATCAAAGCCAATGTTTTGGAGGTTAATCCAAATGCGGAAGTTTGGCTTTATGGTTCCCGGGCTCGTGGTACAGCTCGCGAGGACTCGGACTGGGATGTCCTTGTGCTTACTCCTGACGACAGTCTATCTGTTCAAGAGGAAGGACGTTTCATTGATCACATTTGCGACTTGATGGTGAAAACAGGTCAAGTCATCCAACTGTTTGCATATGGGAAACAAGATTGGCACAATCGCCATTGCATCACCCCGTTCTATCACAATGTTCAACGTGAAGCCATCAGACTATGAAAGAAATGGAAGAAGACTGGACTGCTTTTGTCCGTTATCGAATAGAAAAAGCTGACGAGACCTATCTTGCGGCACAAGTGTTGTATGAAGCTGCTCAATGGAACTCTGTAGTCAATCGGCTTTATTATTCTTGTTTTTATATGGCTTCGGCTCTCTTGCTGCATAGACATATTACCGCAAAATCACATGCTGGTATTATTGGACAGTTTTCCGAAAACATTGTAAGAACTGGTGAAATGAGCATTGAAGATTTTCGAGTTTATTCGAAACTCTTGAACTGGCGCACCAAAGGTGACTACAGCGACCTTTATGATTTCACTCAAGAAGATGTGGACATGGTTATGGTACCAGCACGTCAATTCATTGATAAGGTGAAAGAACTGATAGTTTTGCCGTAAACATTTCTTCAAACTGAAATTTTATTATTTTTGCCCCGTCAATCCGAAAGCCGATGTGCCGGAGGGTTGGCGGGAAATTTATTGAATAAAACGAAGCGTTATGCTCGTCTTGTGACTGAAAACGTGAGAAATTTTCAAAGTTACGCAAGGGTGTATGACGGTTTGCGCTTACAGCGTGGACTGTTACTATTTCTCGTAACAAGGCTTTCTCACGACCCTCAGTCAAAGAAGTGGTATTTCAGTGCCACGCTTCTTTTTGTGACTTGCTCTTGGGGGGCATGGGGGGTGATGTAAAACTCGTTGCTAACAGTAGATAACACGAATTTAAGAATATGAAAAAGGTATTTCACATTTTGGGACAAACTTTGTTATTGATAGCAAAGGGTTTATTATATTTGGGGATAGGATTACTATGTTATAGTTTGTTGTTCGTTGTTTTGCCTGCATTTTGGAACAGAAAGAATGAATCTAAATATTGGGATTATAGGAAATATTATCAAACAGAGAATGTGAGAACAAAAAATTTTATTAATAATAGTATTTACACTTTTCCAGTATCTACTAACGATAACAATAGACATGTGTTGTTAGATTTTAATTATACACCATGTCGTGTTATCTATTTGCCTTTTCTCAATATTGAGGTAAAGGATGATTCGCTCTGTATTCACTCACTCAATTATTCTTCATACAATGGAGAAGAAACACATTTTAACGAGTGGTTTAAAGTGAATGATATTGTATGCACGGAAGAAGAGCGCTATATGGATGTTTTTGATCCTTCTTTTCATATCTTTCCTGAAGCAAAATGGGTTAAATATCGCGTTGCATTTAATGAATGGAAAAAAGCATATTTTGATATTGATGAATATGAATTGTTGGAAATTCAAAAAAAAGCAACTGAAGATATCTATTGTTGTTCAATTCGAACTGGAAACTTATGGATTTGTCTTGAAAATGGTATAAATTTTTCAAAATCTGAATGGGAGAGGAAAAATGAAATGAAGAATTTTTTATCAACAGGGTTTGGGTTAAGAAAAGAAAATAAAACAAATGTTCAATGAAATCCACCCCCGCACACCTAACGGCGTGCGAAAACGCTCCAAAATCGCCATTTCCTACCAAGCCCAGCAGACCTAACGGCCTGCCAACATCCTCTTTTACAACGGCTTAAACCCATTGAGGGTACAATTCCGCAACGAGCTTAACCTCGTTAGAGGGTCCCATATCTGTAGGAAACGGCCACACCCGGGTTTCCCCACAACCCCGGAGGGGTTGCACACGGGCACGCACGATAAATCCCCTACCGGGGATTTTACAACCACGTTGGGTGCATCTTCCAGGCTACAGATATGCATCCTCTAACGAGGATGATTTGTCAGCGGATCATGTATATGGAAAACAGCCCCGTTCCCGAATCAGCCCATTAGGGCTGAAGGGCTCGGTAGTAGCCAGGGTCGGAGTGCAGCGACACCCTGGGGGATGTGTCCGGCAACGGCCATCGCGCACGCCGTCAGGTGTGCGGGCCAACAGCTAACACCCCATCGCCGCCAGCAACCCTTCGCAGCCCTCCTGCACGTCGTCCCAGGTGGCCTGGAAGTCGCCAGTGTACCAGGGGTCGGCCACATCACGGGGGTGGTCGGTGTAGTCCATCAGCAACGAGATCTTGTTGTCAACATCTTGCCCGACAATGCGCTGGATGTTCCGCCGGTTGTTCTGGTCCATGATGATGATGTAGTCGTAATAGTCGTAGTCGGTGCGGGTCATCTGGCGGGCGGTCTTGCCGTCGCAAGAGATACCATGCGCCGCCAACATCCTGCGGGCCGGCGGATAGACAGGGTTGCCGATCTCCTCGCGGCTCGTCGCGGCGGAGGCGATCTCGAACTGCGCGGAGAGTCCCCGCTCCGCCACCTTTTGCTTCATTACGAACTCCGCCATGGGACTGCGGCAGATGTTGCCGTGGCACACAAAAAGGATTCTGGTTTTCGTCACTTTTGATTTTGTATGTTCACTTGTACTGGGCATAATTTTCAGTCGATTTTTATTTCCCAAGCCTCGCGCACCCGTTTCATTATGGTCTCTTCATCAAAACCTACCTCTTTGTATAGGTTCGGAATGTCGCCATGCGAGATGAAACGGTCGGGCAGGGCGATGTGCAGCAGGTGGTTACGAAATCCTCTTTTTTCCAGAAATTCTGCTGTTTCGGAGAACAGTCCGCCCTTTTCGGTGCCGTCCTCCACGGTGATCCAAACGGGATACTGGTCGGCAAACGTTGCCAATGCGCTTTCGTCCAACGGTTTGAGGAACCGCACATCGAAATGTCCTGCGTGGATGTCCTCCTTCTCCAGTTTCTGCAGCACGTTCTCCACGGCGTTGCCCAATGGCCCGAGAGTGAGGAGCAGGACTTTTTCGCCTTTTCGGAGCAGTTGTCCTTTGCCGATAGGTAACACTTGCGGTTCGTTGTGCCAGTCGGTGAGGACACCGCGTCCGCGCGGGTAACGGATGACGAACGGAAGTCCGTGATTTTTTGCGTTTTGGTAGGCCGTGAGCATTAGGTTGCGCAGTTCATGCTCGTTGAGAGGCGACGAGACGATGAGGTCGGGGATGCAGCGCAGGAAGGCCAAGTCGAAAACGCCCTGGTGTGTTGCACCGTCTTCTCCTACGAGCCCGGCGCGGTCGATGCAGAATACGACAGGCAACTTTTGTAGCGCCACGTCGTGGATTACTTGGTCGTAGCCGCGTTGCAGGAACGACGAATAGATGTTGCAGAACGGGATGTAGTCTTCGGTGGCCAGTCCTGCCGAGAAGGTGACGGCATGCTGTTCGGCGATGCCCACATCGAAGACGCGGTCAGGGAACTCCCTGTCCATGATGGTCAGCGAGCAGCCGGTGGCCATGGCGGGTGTGATGCCCACCACTTTTTCGTCCTTCCGGGCGAATTCCAGAATCGTGTTTCCAAAAACATCTTGGTATTTAGGTGGTTGCGCATTGTCTTCGGTACGGATGAGGGCACCGGTTTCGGGATCGAATTTTCCGGGGGCGTGGTATTGGGTCTGGTTCTGTTCCGCTGCCTCCAGCCCTTTTCCCTTGACCGTCAGCACGTGGAACAGCTTCAGTCCGGGCAGTTTTTTCAGCCCTTGCAACGTTTTCACGAGGTAGATCACGTCATGGCCGTCGGCGGGACCGAAGTAGCGGTATCCGAGGCTTTGAAACCAGTTGCTACCGCCGAAGAGCCAGCCTTTCACCGAGTTCCCCATCTTGCTGAAGAAATTGGTGACGTGGTTGGGGTGGTTGGTGCGGAAGGTGAAGAAATTCCAGAGACGGTTTTTCATCCGGTTGTAGGCAGGGGAGGCGGTGATGGAGAGCAGGTATTTGCTCATCGCGCCGGTGCTCTTGTCGATGGATATTTTGTTGTCGTTCAAGATTACCAGCATGTTGACATCGCGGTAAGGGGCCTGGTTCATGGCTTCGAAGGCCATGCCGCCGCCGATGGCGCCGTCGCCGATGACGGCGATGTGGTTGCGTTTCAGGTTGCCTTCCATCTTTGCGGCCATGGCCATGCCAAGGGCAGCGGAGATGGAAGTGGAGGAGTGTCCCGTGCCGAAGGCGTCGAACTCGCTCTCCTCGCGGCGCGGGAACCCGCTGATGCCACCGTAGCAGCGGTTGGTGTTGAAAAGGTCCTTGCGGCCGGTCAGGATTTTGTGGCAGTAGGCCTGGTGCCCGACGTCCCAGATCAGCTTGTCATCCGGAGTGTCGAAGACGTAGTGGATGGCCACGGTCAGCTCCACCACCCCGAGGCTGGAACCGAGGTGACCCGGATGCCTGGCGGTCTGCTCGATGATGAAGTGGCGCAGCTCTTCGCACAACTGGGGCAGCTTCTCGACAGGCAGCTTCCGCAAATCCTCAACCGATTGTATATTGGATAGCAACTCGCTCATTTTCTTTCCGTTACTTGTTTATAGAAGTCGGTGATTTGCTGTGCGATGACCGCGTTGTTGTGGTGGATGGAAATGTAGTGACGGGCGTTTTCGCTGATGATGCTGCACAAGTCGGGCATGGCCACGCATTTGTTGACCACGGCCACGAATTCCTCGGGGGTGTTGGCGATGAAAAGGTGTTTTCCGTCTT
>Ga0310697_10001875_pt1 | contig 23412 bp, 20 predicted proteins | sample 172DNAGHGlowgp2_FD_203883 | JGI IMG/M metagenome (GOLD analysis project Ga0310697, IMG submission 203883) | Sheep rumen microbial communities from Palmerston North, Manawatu-Wanganui, New Zealand - 1728 DNA GHGlow gp2 (v2) (version 2) | ecosystem: Host-associated > Mammals > Digestive system >...
ACCGGGAGGGTAATGATATAATATAATTATGAGAAAGAAGGAAAAAGAATATGGAAAATAATGAAAAGAAAAATAATAAAGGATTAATAATATTAGTAGTTATATTTAGTTTGATAGTACTAGGACTTGGTGGATGGATGATTTATGATAAATTTTATGGTAATGGGGTAAAACCAAATGATAACAATATACAAGTATCAGAATATAAAGGACTATCAATCATTAACACTGATAATTATGAAAATACTTTTTCTTGCAAAAATAAATGCAATGAAATTAACGATAATGTTGTATTTAAAACTGAATGGTCACTAGTTGATATTTTAAATACATACAATAAAAGATATATTTTATATAAGGATGGTTATTATAATGTTAGAATATATGATGTAAAAGATAATGTAACTTATAAATTCGATTTTAATATTTTTAATGCTAAAGAATTAAATGTTGATAAAAATGATAATTTGCTAGGAATTTTATATTACGAAACTGAAAGTGATAATTACACAAAAGAACAATATTATTCATTTGCAAATGGTGAAAAAATTAGTTTTGACAATTATGAATATGTGACATTATTAACTAAGAACTATATTACTTTTCAAGATTCTAGTGATGAAAATACAACAATTAATGGATATATTTATGATTTAAATACTAAAAAAATAGTTTTGACTGAATATAATGTTTTTGATGATAATGAAAGATATGCTAGAGAATTTGAAAAATATGGTGATGATTATATAATTTTAAATAATATATGTCAAGGATCATGTTCCAATGAAACATTAAGAATATATACAGATGACTTGAAATTAATAACTAGTGAGGTTGATAATATAAGTTTAGATGAAAATGGCAATTTAATAATACTTGAGAATAATGTACTATATACATATGATAAAAAAGGAAATAAAATAAAAGAAGATTCTTCTTATAGTGAAATATTGAGTATCAATGGCGAATATGTTTTAGATTTAAATGATAATAAAATATTTTTATATTATAAAGGAAATAAATTAAAGGATATGGTAATCTTAGATACAAATGAAAAAATTCTAGGTAGTTTTGTTGAAGGAAATAATGCAGTTGTATATGTAAAAAGTAGTAAGGTGACTTTGGATGATATTTGGAATGATTATAATAAATTTGATTCTTATGAACAATATCCTTTTGAAGCCAAATCAAAATCAGAATTAGAAAGCTATTTGAAAAACTCCGGTTGTGAAAATGCATATTTTTATAATTATGATTTTGAAACAAAAGAACTGACTAAATTGGCAATTGCTGATTGTGGAGAATGGTAATAAAGAGAACTAAGAAATTAGTTCTTTTTTAATTAATAAAAATATTATATAATGATAGTAGAGGTGAAATATGAAAATTTTAGTTACAGGTGCTACGGGATATATTGGTAGCCATACTTGTGTTGAACTTCTTAATAATAATTATGAAGTTATAGGTCTTGATAATTTTAGTAATAGCAAAAAAGAAGTGCTTGATAAAATTAAAGAAATTACAGGAAAAGAAATTAAATTTTATGAAGGGGATATGAAAGATGAATTGTTACTTGATAAAATATTTAATGAAAATGAAATAGATGCTGTTATTGATTTCGCGGCTTATAAAGCAGTAGGTGAAAGTGTTTCTAAGCCAGTTGAATATTATATTAATAATGTAACAAGTGTTCTTACATTACTTACTGTTATGAGAAAACATAATTGTAAAAAATTAGTTTTTAGTAGTAGTGCAACTGTATATGGTACACCTGAAATTGTTCCAATAAATGAAAATGCAAAAACAGGAGGAACAACAAATCCATATGGGACAAGTAAATTAATGGTTGAAAAAATACTTAAAGATTTATATGAAGCAGATAAAACTATGGATATATGTATTTTAAGATATTTTAATCCAATTGGGGCACATTCATCAGGCTTAATAGGTGAAGATCCAAATGGAATCCCTGCTAATTTAATGCCATATATTGTTAAAGTTGCAAGTGGTAAACTGGAATGTTTAAATGTATTTGGTGATGATTATGATACACCTGATGGCACTGGTATTAGAGATTATATTCATGTTGTAGATCTTGCAGTTGGCCATGTAAAAGCATTAGAAAAATTAAATAAAGAAAATAGTGGATTGTTTATATATAATTTAGGCACTGGAAAAGGTTATAGTGTTCTTGATATGATAAATACATTTGAAAAAGTAAATGGTGTAAAAGTTAATTATAAAATTGTAGGAAGAAGACCGGGTGATATAGCACAATGTTACAGTGATCCTACTAAAGCAAAAGATGAACTTAACTTTACTTGTAAATATACACTTGATGATATGGTAAAAGATTCATGGAATTATGAGAATAAATTATAATTATTCTCTTTTTAATTATAAAAATATTTGTTATAATGTTTTTGGGAAAGACAATTTTTAATAAATAAATTAGAAGATGAAGATGTAATTAATCTTTTAATTAATAAAGTAAATATTTAGGTAAATAATGGTAACTAAATTTAAATATAATTCATAACTTATTAATGAATAGAAATAAAGGAGTGGATTATATGTGTAATTGTAATAATAACAATAATAACAATGAACAAAATTGTTGCAACAACTGCATTATGGAAATATTACAAGTTATAAATGTTCTTCAAAATAATGCTTGTCCAGATAATTGTTTACTTTCTTGTGATAGACCAGCATTAGGTGGAGGACCAACTTGTCCAATATGTAATACTAGACCTATAATGTTATATACTTGCTGTGGTAATGGTGTTGCTTGGGCAATGCCAGTAAGTAGAGAAGGAACTGAAACAGCTACAAGTAACATATTTAGAGTAGAAAAAGTTGATGGATGTTGTTGTACTTTTAGAGTATTAGTACCAAATCCTGATACTACATCTTTATATCCTTATGTAGCAACTAATTCAATATTTACAATGAGTGCAGATTGTTTATGCGCAGTAAGATGTTTAGATGATACTTTTGTAGAATGCTTATAGTAAAAGGACTCAAAAAATGAGTTCTTTTTGCATGAAAAAATATTTTTTATTATTTTCTTTAAGCACTTGCTAAATTACTAAATATTTGTTAATATATTAGTGTAAATTGTTGATTTGGATTAGTAATTATTCAATATTATTTTAGAGAGAAATGGTTTGGTGAAACATTTTATAATTAGAATAATGAATGGACCAATGAGAGTTTCTTTGAATAAAGTAGAAGAAAACGGTAATTCTTCCGTTATATAAGAACATATATGATAGTATATGAAATTAGGTGGCTAAATAAGAATATAATCTTATCCTATTTTATAGGATGAGATTTTTTTTAAAAAGAAAGAAGGATATTTATGAAAAAAGAAATAGTATTAACTGGTTTACAACCAACTGGAATAATTACTTTAGGTAATTATATAGGTTCAATTAAACAAATGATAGAGTATCAAAATATGTATGATTCTTATATCTTTGTAGCAGATATGCATGCAATAACTGTATCACAAGATAAAGATGAACTTCCAAAAAGAATTAGAAGTTTAATAGCTTTATATCTTGCATGTGGTATTGACCCTAATAAAAACACAATATTTTTACAATCAGAAAATATTTATCATGCAAATCTTTCTTGGGTATTAGAATGTCATTCTTATTTTGGTGAACTTTCAAGAATGCATCAATTTAAAGAAAAAAGTAAAAAAAGTGAAAACTTTACAAGTGGTCTTTTAACATACCCAGTGTTAATGGCAGCAGATATATTACTTTATGATACTAAATATGTCCCTGTTGGTATTGATCAAAAACAACATGTAGAACTTACTCGTGATATAGCAATAAGATTTAATAATAAATATGGTGAAACTTTTAAAATACCTGAACCTATAATAAAAACTACTGGTACTAAAATAATGGATTTACAAGATCCTACTAAGAAGATGAGTAAATCATCTGAAAATAAAAAGGGTGTAATATTGTTACTTGATGATTTAGATGTTGTAAGAAAGAAAATAATGAGTGCAACTACTGATAGTGAAATGTGTGTTAAATATGATGAAGAAAATAAACCAGGTATATCAAACTTAATAAATATATATTCATCTTTAACAAATAAAAGTATTAGTGAAATAGAAAGTGAATTTGAAGGATGCAATTATGGAACATTTAAAACTAAAGTTGCAGATACAGTTGTATCATTTTTATCAGATTTACAAGAAAAATATAATAATATAATAAATAGTGATATAATAGATAAAGTGTTAGATGAGGGAAAAATTAAAACAACAGAGATTGCTATGAAAAAATATAATGAAGTTAAAGAAAAAATAGGTTTACATAGATAATTGACAAAATAACAATTGTTATGTAAAATATTATGGAAAATGAAAGGGGAAAACATGATAAATTTTAAAGAATACATTAAGAATGAAATAGAAAAGTGTGGATTTGATTTAAATAACATAGAAATAGTTAGACCTCCAAAAGAAGAAATGGGAGATTATGCTTTACCATGTTTTACTATTGATATTGAAGGACTTAAAAATCCAAATGAAAAAGCAAATTATATTAAAGATAAATTAAATATTGAAAATAATATAATATCTAGTGTTGATGTAATAGGCCCTTATTTAAACTTTACAATTAATAAAGAAGTTCTTGCTAATGAAACATTAAAAGAAATAAATATGAAAGATATTAATTATGGAACAAACAATATAGGCGCACATAAAGATTTATTAATTGAACACACCTCAATAAATCCAAATGCATCCCCTCATATTGGAAGATGTAGAAATAGTATTATTGGTGACTTTCTAGTAAGACTATATAAATTTGAAGGATTTAATGTTGAAGCAAATTATTTTGTAAATGATATAGGCAAACAAATATCTATGCTAGTTGTAGGAGTAGAAAAGAATGGCAATTTGGATACTATTACATTTAAAGATATATTAAAATTATATGTACAAATTAATGAAGAAGCTGAAAATAATAGTGATATTGAAAAACAAGTATTTAAATATTTAAATGAACTTGAAAGTGGTAATGAAGAAATAAGAGATAAATTCAAAAGAATTACTGATTTATGTATAAAAGGTCAAAGAGAAATATTTGAAAGAATGGATATTAAATGGGATGTATTTACTCATGAATCAGATTTTGTATTTGGAAATATTACTAAAAATATTTTAAATGAACTTGATAAAAAAGGTAAATTAAAGGAAGATGAAAATGGAAGACTTTATGTAGATTTAACTGGTTATAATATTCCAACTAAATCTCCAGTATTAGTTCTTACTCGTGAAGATAAAACATCATTATATCCTCTTCGTGATATAGCATACACAATATCAAAAATAAATAAAAATAGTGATAATAATGTAATAGTACTTGGTGAAGATCAAGAAGTTTATTTTAAACAAATAGAAGCTACATTAGATATATTAGGTTATAAATCACCTAAATTAATATCATATGATTTTGTACTTCTAGATGGAGATAAAATGTCTACAAGAGAAGGTAAACTTGTATTACTTGAAGATTTTATAGATGCATCTATAAATAAACTTAAAAATACTTTTAATGAAAAAGGTTCTAGCGTTAGTGATGAAGTAGTATCATCTCTTGCTGCATCTTGTATTAAATATAGTATGCTTAATGTTAATAGAAAGAAAACAGTTAATTTTAATTTAGAAGCTGCTACTGATTTTCAAGGTAATTCTGCAATATATTTACTTTATAATTATGTTAGAATTAATTCTATTTTAAATAAAGCTGAATATAAAAATAATAGTGTATTAGAATATAAATTTAATAATCAAGAAGAATATTCATTATTAAATAGTTTATATGATTTTCCTGAAGTAATAGATAATGCGTATAAAACAAGTGAATCAGTTATTATTTGTAATTATTTATATAATTTATGTCAAAAATTCTCTAAGTATTATGAAAAAGTATCTATACTTAAAGAAAGTGATGAATTATTAAAAAATTCAAGATTAGAATTATTAAATAGTATTAAAACTGTTTTATCAAATGGTATGAGTGTTCTTGGTATTAAAACTGTAGATAAATTTTAAAAGAAGGTGAAATAGATGAATAAAAAATATTATATAACTACACCAATATATTATCCCAGTGGTAACTTTCATATTGGACATTGTTATACAACTATAATCGCGGATGCAATAGCGAGATTTAAAAGATTAGATGGCTTTGATGTATTTTTTCAAACTGGTACTGATGAACATGGTTTAAAAATTGAAAATAAAGCTCGTGATAAAGGAGTAACTCCAAAAGAATATGTTGATGAAATAATTAAAAATACTAAAGATCTTTGGGAAAAATTAAATATATCTTATGATTTCTTTATTAGAACAACTGATGATTTTCATGAAAAAAAAGTTCAAGAAATATTTACAAAATTATATGAAAAAGGTGATATATATAAGGGAGAATATAAGGGCTTATATTGTGTTCCTTGTGAATCGTTTTGGACTGAATCTCAATTAGTAGATGGTAAATGTCCTGATTGTGGAAGAGATGTCCAAGAAGTAACTGAAGAAGCATATTTCTTTAAATTAAGTAAATATCAAAAAAAATTAGAAGAATTTTACGAAAATAATCCTGAATTTATAGAACCTGTATCGAGAAAAAATGAAATGTTAAATAATTTTATTAAGCCAGGTCTTGAGGATTTATGTGTATCAAGAACAAGTTTTAAATGGGGAATACCTGTTCCTTTTGATGAAAAACATGTTATTTATGTATGGATTGATGCTTTGACTAATTATATTACTAGTTTAGGCTATCCAGAGGATACAGAAGAGTTTAAAAAATATTGGCCAGCTGATTTACATTTAGTAGGTAAAGAAATAGTCAGATTTCATACAATTATATGGCCAGCAATATTAATGGCGTTAGATTTACCACTTCCAAAAAAAGTATTTGGACATGGTTGGTTAGTAATTGATGGTGGCCAAAAAATAGGAAAAAGTTTTGGAAACTATAAAGACCCAAGAGAATATATTAATGAATATGGAATTGATTCAGTAAGATATTTTGCATTAAGAGAAGTACCATTTGGAAATGATGGAATATTTAGTGAAGAAGCAATGATTAATAGAGCAAACGCAGATTTAGCAAATGTACTTGGCAATTTAGTTAATAGAACTGTATCAATGAGTAAAAAATATTTTAATAGTAGAATTACAAATAAAAATGTAAATACTGAATATGATGATGAATTAATTAATATGATAAACAATTTATATAATTTAGTTGAAAAGAAAATGGAAGAACTTCATGTATCTGAGGCATTAGAGGAAATATTTAATGTTTTAAGAAGATGTAATAAATATATAGATGAAACTATGCCTTGGGTACTTGCAAAAGATGAAAATGAAAAAGAAAAATTAGAAACAGTATTATATAATTTACTTGAATCTATTAGAGTATGTTCTATCTTATTACAAGCATTTATTCCTACAACTGCGGATAAGATTTTAAATGAATTAAATATTGAATCAAGAAATTTTGAAAGTACATATAAGTTTGACATAAATAAAGAATATGTATTAAATGAACCTGAAATTATTTTTGCAAGAATAGAAAAATAAAATACTGGTAAGAATATAACTTATCAGTATTTTTTAAATTCTAAAATCTTTTTACTATTTTCAAGTATTCTAGTTTTGAGTTCATTATTTGTATATTCGGGAAATAATTCAAAATCATTTAATATAAAATATATAATCATTCTTTCATTTAAATATTTTATATCATTAAGTTCAGTATAATACTTTTTAATATAATTAAATAAATTTATATAATCTTTTGGTAATTGATAAGGATCCATTTCTATATTTGCCCATTTCCATGGAAGTGTTACACACATATAAAATATTCTTAAATCATAATCAAATGGAGCAATTATTGAATCATTAAAATCAATTAATTTAATATTATTTTTATTATCTAATAATATATTATCAAAATGTAAATCATTATGTATTAAGCTAAATCTATTATCTATTAATATTTCATCATAATTATTAAGTGAAGTTAAAATAATATTTTTTTCTTCTTCATTAAATTTATATTTTGTTTTATTATAACTTGATAATATTCTTTCTTTAATATGATTAGACCAATCATAAGATTTATATTCATTTTTATGTATTTGCTTTAAAATATCAACTAATCTTTTAATAAAATTTTCTCTTTCATTTTCATTCATTTTATACCAGTAGTAATATACTGATTTACCATTTACTTTTTCAATTATTTCATAAACATATGGAACTATTGTTTTTGATTTATCATATTTGTATAATTTAGGGATATTTTCATTATCTTTATTTTTATTATAAAAGTTTGCTTCTATATCAAATAAGTTTTCTTTTGTTTCATCTGCACATATTTTAATTATATATTTATTATTTATATTAAATATATGATTATTAAATCCTGCATTTATTTCTTCTATTGATTGTATATTTTTAAATATATCTAAGTTATTATTTACAATAGTTTTAGTAAGCGCCAATCTTTCTTCTACTAAGTTTTTTGTAACTTTAAATGTTTCAAAAACTATTAATGAGTCTTCATTAAAATCATTATTTTGTTTTTTAAAAAAATCATGATGTACTTTTTTCCAATAATCAAGTGATAAGTCTCCTTCACCTTCAAGTCTAGCGTAGTCTTCTGTCATATCTTTAAATTTCATTATTTTAAAGTCTATTGTTTTAGTAATACATGCTTTCTTTTCATTATTAAATATTAAAATTTTTTCTTCATTTATTATGGGCAAATCATTTTCATCATAAATTGATGTAGTAGCAGTTTTTTTACCTAATAAAACTAAATTTATTAATTTATCATTATCAATACCAAATTGCCATGTTTTCATTTCTATCACTTCCTAATAATATTTTAACAAATATTAATAAAAAAAAGTAAAAATATTGTTGACTTTGTAAAAAATAAGTGATAAAGTTAATTTAATATTTTTTAAAAAGAGGGAAGCAATATGACTAAACTATGCAATGGAAAATTTAATAATATTATAAATTGCATTGATATCTGCAATGATTTTGGTTGCTTCAAAATGAGTAAATAGCGGATTGAGGAATTGTCCTCGCTCCGCTTTTTTTGTATTTTAGGGAGGTGTGTATATGAATAAAACTTTTAATGATTTAATTGAGATTGTAAGAGATTATAATCCAGATGAAGAAGAAAAAATTACTTGTGCGTATGAATATGCAAAGTCTCTGCATCAAAATCAATTTAGGGAAAGTGGAGAAGAATATATAACACACCCGATTAATGTTGCTTATATTCTTGCAGAAATGCATGCTGATGCAGATACAGTATGTGCTGGACTTTTACATGATACACTTGAAGATACAAATGTTACTAAAGAAGATATAGCACATGATTTCAATCAAAATATTGCTAATTTGGTAGATGGTGTTACTAAAATATCTAGAATGAATTTTTCATCAAAAGAACAACAACATGTAGCAAATACAAGGAAAATAATAACTGGAATTACAGATGATGTTAGAATTATAATAATAAAACTTGCTGATAGACTTCATAATATGAGAACAATGGAATACAAAAATAAATATAAGCAAAAAGAAAATTCTATTGAAACAATGGAAATATTTGTTCCTCTTGCTTATTATATTGGTGCATATAGAATTAAAAGTGAACTTGAAGATATATCATTTAAATATCTAATGAATGATATGTATGAATCTATTAAAGAAAAGAAAATAAAAATAGAAAATGAAAGTAATATTTGTCTTAAAGAGATGTTAGTAAAAATACAAAATATTTTAAGTGATAAAAATATTCCTAATGAAATAAAAATTAGAACTAAAAATATATATGGAATATATAAGAAAATAAATGATGGTTATAGAATGTGTGATATACATGATTTGTTTGCTTTAAAAATAATGGTGGATGATATTGATAATTGTTATAGAGGGCTTAGATATATTCACGAATTATATCATCCAGTAAATGATAAATTTAAAGATTATATTTGTAATCCCAAAACAAATATGTATAAGTCACTTCATACAACTGTATTTGGGCCTAATGATAGGTTGGTTCAAACACAAATAAGAACATTTGATATGGATAAAGTAGCATCTTTTGGCCTTGCAACATATTGGGATATTAAAAAAGGTGAAGCAAGAATAGATATGCAAAAGGATTTAAAAAATAAGTTTCAATTTTTTAAATCATTAATTGAAATTAATAAAGTATTTGGGGATAATCAGGATTTTGTAAGACAAGTTAAAACAGAATTATTTTCAAATAAAATATATGTTTATTCTATGAATGGTGAAGTAATTGAATTACCAGTTTCATCAACAATAATTGATTTTGCATATTCGTTAGGAAAAGATTATGGTAATACATTAGTAAGTGCAATAGTTAATGATGAATATGTTAATGTAGATTATATATTACATAATAAAGATAGAGTTAAAATAATAATAGATAATATGTCATTTGGACCTAAACAAGAATGGCTAAATTATGCTAAAACAACTAAAGCAAAACAAATGATAATGGAATTTAAGAAATAAATGATTGGGTGTAAATAATGAATTATAATAAATATAATAAAATTTCAAAAAAGTATATTCAGAAATATAAAAATAAAATTGATAAAATAAAATATAGATACAAAAAAGCGATAAAAACAATTGATAATAAATCTTTTATGAAATTATGTAAAAAACATAGAAAATTAACAATTAAAATAATAAAGAAAATATCGAAAGAGTTTTTTAAAGATTATAAAAAAGATATAATCATTCTAACAAGTGGAAGTTTGGCAAGACATAGTAACAATTTATATAGTGATATTGATTTAAACATTTTTACTAATAATTATGAATTTGAAAAAATAATTGAATTAGAAGATTTGATTGCTAATTTGCTATATAAAATAATGAATTTTAAAGGCAGAGATAAAATTCATTCAATGGCAGTTTATTTACCTTTAATTTCAAGCAAAAAAATAGATATGTCAAATAATAGCTATATTAAAACATTGGATAATAAAAAAATTGTAATTAATTGTAGACCAAATTCTGAACAATTAATATTTGAAAATTATAATTCGACAAGAAATATTAATAACATATTGGAATATTTGAATAAAAATGATACAATTAATTCATTGAATGAGTGGTCAAATTGTTTCGAAATTATATATAGCAAGGGTAAATTAAAGAAACTATATAATAATCAACGAAAAAAATGCAATGATATTACTAATTTAACTATATTTATAGATAATCTTATATCTAAAATAAATAAAGATGATAAAATTATTTTGCATAATAGAATAAAGAATAGTGATTTAAAAGAAATAGTTAAAACAAATACATTGTTTAATACTTATGCTATGCTAGCAATAGTATATAGGTATGAGAAAAAAATAAAAAAATTTAATTTAGATGAGTTTTATAGTAAAAGTTCAATAATTTCTAAAGAAGAAATAGAAAAAATATTTAATCATTTAAAAAATGTTCAAAACCTTCAAATTATATTAGATAGTAATAAAATAGACTTAACTTCTCATTCTAATAAAGTAATTGATATTAATAAAATTAACAAACAATATAAAAAAATGTTCAATAAAAATAATATTATTAATGATTTAATTCTATCAAAAAAAGAATTATATGATATGATTAAAAAAATATTAAATAAGATAAGGAGAGATTTATATGAACAAAAGTGACTTAATGATTTCTACATTACCAATAAAGCCACAAAAAAGCACCAATATTGGCATGATGATAGCACCAACAATCATGGATTATATTGGTAGCACACTTGAAATTGAAAAAAACATTGGATTTAATATTTTACATAGTTATGAAACAAAAAGTGAAAGTTTAGATGAATATTTAAATTATGTGAAAACATCCGGGATAAACTATGACAGCATATTTGTTGATAAGGATTATGATAATAAATTGTTAGAGATTGTCTTTAATATGATAAAATCCAAACATATTGTTGAAAAAGAAAAAGAAATAATTAGGTGTTCATGTGGTAAAGTTGATATGATTAATTCTATTAATGAAAATGGAAAATTATATATATATAAAGATGGCAAAGTGTTTTGTAAAAATTGTGGGCAAGAATGTATTAAAATAAAAGAAATGTGTTTAGTGTATAATACAGGAAATATTAGTAATAATATTTCGATAGCACCAATTTTCTTAAAAAAAGATATTGTTGAATTTGAAAATAAATTTTCAAATAAAGAAATATTAGTTTCAAAAGCTAGAAATACGGGATATGTTTTAGAAATTAACAATAGAAAATATAATATAGATGTAGATTTTTTATGGAGTAATTATTTTAAAATTTATAAGAAGCATAATCAAATATTTATTGCTAGTAATCATCAATTATTTAATATGTTTTTAATGAACAATTTGGCAAATAAAACATCAGATATAAAATTAACTTTTATTGCAAGCCCTTATTTAAATGTTAATTTAACCGAAGCAAAAAGACAATATGAGCTTAGAAAATTAAAAGAATATAAAGCATTACTATTATTATATAATTTAAAATGGAAAAATAAAAATTGTGCATGGTCAAACTCTAATACAGAATATTTGTCTACTAGCAGTGATAAAAGATTAATTAATTTATATAAAAGTATGATAATGTCTGGAAGGGAAATAATATCTGATGAAAAAGATTTAGATTTATATATTTATGATATTTTAAATATAGATACAAATATGCAAAATAATATAAAAATAATGAAACAGTATTATAAGGAGGGTCGTTTATGAAAATAATATCAATTAATAGTTCTAAAGATGATTTGGCTAAAAAAGTATTACAACAGACATATGATAATTATATAGTTGAAACTGGTGTTTTTGATGACAAGGAAACAGTGCATTTATGTATTTCTTCACAAATAGGTTGTCCAATAGGATGTAAAATGTGTTATAATGGATTAGAAAAAAAATTCTATAGAAATTTAAATTCTAATGAAATAATAATGCAAGTTGAAAATATCATTCAAGAATTAAATCTAACTAATTTATATAATAATATATGGTTTAGTTTTATGGGAGTTGGTGAACCATTATTAAATATTAAAAATGTTTTAACTTCAATTGTTTATTTACAGGAAAAATATAAAAATTCTTTTTTTGCTTTAGCAACAACAATTCCAAATTATAAATCTTTTGATGAATTATTAAATGCTGTAAAATATATTAATAATTTTAAACTAACTATTTCATTGCATTCTGCAATTGACGAAAAACGTAAATTATTAATTCCTACACATAGTAGTTTAAAAGAACTAAGAGAATGTATGGAAAAATTTAAAAGTATGACTAATCATAAATGTGAATGGAATTATGTTCTATTAAAAGATTTTAACGATCTTAATCTTGATTATGATAGATTATTAAAGTTCCTAAAATATGATGATAGAATTAAAATAAGCACATATAATCCAATAGAACTTGGAGTTTTTTCCAAATCAACACAGGAAAGATACGAAATTTTACATAATCTTTTAAATTCACATAATATATATAATTCAAAATTTGAAAGTGTTGGAGATTCAATAGATGTTGGATGTGGTCAAATGGCTGCAAAAAGATTAGAAAAGATAGGAAGGAATTAAAATGTATAGTATATTATTTAGTAGAATAGAAGTTGGAATGGATTTAGTAAAAGATAAAATTAAAAAAATATTGCCAAATAATCCAAAAGTAGTTATTCTTCCTTGGGCATTTCCTGTAGAATTAGATGCTGAAAAATTAGAAAATGATTTTTTTAAAAAAGGTGAGAAAAGATATAATAGATATGTAAATGAATTAAATAAACTTGGTATAAAAGAAGAAAATATTATAGTTTGTAATTGTTATAGTGAATCAAAAGAAAAATTAAAAAATATTTTACAGAGTAGTAACATTTTATTATTACCTGGTGGCAATCCAGAAATGTTTTTTAAAAAAGTTGTTCATGACACTGAATTATTATATGATATTAAATATTATAAAGGTATGATTATTGGAGAAAGTGCAGGAACAGAATTACAATTAGAAAGATATTTTATAACTGCAAAAAATAATTATTATAAATATTTTGCCTTTTATGATGGTTTTGGAGTTTTAGCTGATCCATTTTATATAGATGTTCATTCAATTAATAATAAAATGTATTTAAATAAATTAGAGAAAATTGCTAAAGAGACAAACAAAAAAGTATATGCTATTTATGACGATGGAGCAATTATATTTAATAGAAATACAAAAGAAATTGAATTATATGGTAATGTAAAAACATTTGATTGTTAAACATCAAATAAAAATGTTTAGAAATAATAATCTAAACATTTTTATTTTGCATTATTTTCAATTTTTTCAATCTTAATTGTATAACCAATAGGTCCTAATATTTCAAGTAAATTCTTAATAGAAGTAGAATGCATTCCACTTTCTATTCTTGCTATTTTCACTCTGTTTACTTTAGAATAGACTGATAATAATTCTTGAGTTAAGTTATTCTCCTTCCTAAATTTAACAAACTCACGAATAAATTCTTTTTCTAGTTCTTCAGGTGTTTTTTTAACTTCAATGTAATTAATGTATTCATTCATTTTTTTCATGCCCTTATTGTAACACGTTTGATACACAAATGCAATAAAAATATTTAATAAATTTTAATATTATGCTAGAATTTAATTATATGAAAGAGGTAAATACTTATGAAAAATAATTTTGATGAATTATATTATCCAAACAATTTAAATGAAATATTGTATAAAAATGTGGATGAAAAGATGATTGATCATATAAAAAGGGCAAATAAAAAATATCTTAATACTACATTTGGAACTTTATTTGGAGTTGAAGTAACTTATAGTGAACTATTTGAAAATATTGAAAAATATGCAAAAGCATTAAAACAATATGGTATTTCAAAAGGGGATACTGTAACTATGGCACTTCCAAATATTCCAGAAACAATTTACTATATTTATGCATGTAATGTTATAGGTGCAACTGCTTATCCAATTGATCCTAGAAGTACTTTAAATAGTATGATTAATTGTATTAAAACATCTTCATCAAAACTATTTATTTGTGAATTTGGTACTTATTATAGTAAAGTAATAAAAGATTTAGATAAACTACCAATTGATAATGTTGTAGTAGTTTCACCAGTAAATATGTTTAAAGAAAAAAGAGATTTAACTACTAAAGCAAATATTGCTAAATATTTATATGAATTTAAAGAAATATCTGAAAATATTAAAAATAGTTTTAGAAACAATTCTAAACAATATGAACAAAATGATTTTATTAATAAAGGAAACAATTATTTTGGAAATATAGATTCAGAATATGATCCAGAAATACCATCATTAATAGTTAATACAAGTGGTACAACTGGAGGTAGTATTAAAGGTGCTATGCACAGTGATAGATCATATAACATATATACAAATCAAATACCATTAATAACAGAGCATTTAGTTAGAGGAAACACTTATTATGGATATGTTCCTTATTTTTCGATGTATGGTTCTTGTGTTGGTATGCATACAGCTTTAACCCACGGAATAGTTATTAATAATATTCCAAAGTTTAATGGTAAAAAATCATTGAAAGAAATATTAGATACAAAATCAAATATTTTAATTGGTGTTCCAAATCTAATTGAAAAACTAACCGATTTATGTGTAAAAAATGGTAAAAAAGTTGATTTTATAAAACAATATGTTATTGGTGGTGATAATGTTTCACCAGAAAAACTAAAATATGAAAATGATAGTTTAATGGCTTTAGGAATGCAAAGTAAAATTATATTTGGATATGGTTCAACTGAAGCACTTCCTATCGCAACAACTAACTTTGATGAAAGAAGTCACGTTCCTGGAAGTTGTGGAATACTTTATCCAGGAGTTAGTGTAAAAATAATAAATCCTGATACACTAAATGAACTTTCATATAACAATGAAGGAGAGGTTTATGCACATACTCCAAATATGATGATGGGATATCTTAATAATGAAAAAGAAAATTCTGAAGTATTTAAAATGATAGATGGTGTTAAATATTTTAAAACTGGTGATAAAGGATATTTAACAGAAAATGGAATACTTTTTATAACTGGTAGATATAAAAGACTTATGAAAAGACCAGATGGTCATCAAGTAAGCCCTATACCAATTGAAAATGCAATTTCATCACATCCTTTTGTAAAAAATTCTTCAGTAGTTGGAATAAAATTAAATAATGATAAAAAATCTGGTGTAATTCCAACTGCATTTGTAATATTAAATGAAAAAATAAAACAAAGTGAAGAATATAATGTTTTATCAGATATCGCATCATATACACTGGAACATATTAGCGGTGAAAGAGAAAATGCACTTGCATATGTAATAGTTGATTCACTTCCTTATACAATTAATGGGAAAATTGATTTTAAAGAATTAGAAAGTAATAATTTTGATAATTTAAATTATTATGTTATTGATGATCCTGTTACTAGAGAATATTTTAATAATATATCAAATGTTAAATATATTAAAATAAATAATTTAACTAAATCTTTAAAAAAGAAATAATATATGTTATACTATTAATTGATAATAAGAGGTGGTATAGGTGGCACTTGGAAATATTTCATTTACATTGCTAAGTTTCTTTTATTGTATATTAATTTGTGTTGTATATTTTTGTAAGCCAAGAATTAAAAATGAAGAAACAAAACTTTATAGTTATTTAATAATAACATGTATGACAGGTGTTACATTATCACTTGGTACATACTTTTTTATGGCTAATCTTGATAAATATCCAATTTTAAATTATATTTTTTCAAAGGCATATTTATTATTTATAATAGTGTATCTTGCGATAATGACATTGTATGTCTTTAAGATTTCAATATTTGAAAAAGATGAAAAATTAATTAAACATAAAACACTTATTATTAATTCAACAATTATTTTGTTTACTTTAGCTGCTTCATTAATATTAATTTTACCAATAAGTTATGTTAGTCAAAACAAAATAGTTTATTCTTATGGACAATCTGTTTCACTTACATTTACTATTACTAGAGTTGTTGCGATAATGTGGATAATAATACTAATCTTTAAAAGAAAAAATGTACCTTGGAAAAAAGTTATACCAATGATTGCATACATAATTGTTGGTTCAATTGTTTCTATTATTCAAAAAAATAATCCAGAGTTATTATTATCTACAGCTATGATTGTATTTGTAACATTTTTAATGTATTTTACAATAGAAAATCCTGATGTTAAGATGATTGAATCATTAAATGAAGCAAAAGATCAAGCAGAAAGAGCAAATAATGCAAAAACTGATTTTTTAAGCAGTATGTCACATGAAATAAGAACACCATTAAATGCAATTGTTGGTTTTAGTAATGGACTTATTGAAGAAGAAGGCTTAAAAGAAAGAGCTCGTGAAGATGTTTCAAGTATTATTACGGCAAGTGCATCTTTACTTGAACTTGTTAATGGAATATTAGATATTTCTAAAATAGAAGCAGGTAAACTTGAGATAATAGATACTAATTATAATTTTCATAAAGTATTTGATGAACTTGTATTATTAACAAAAGCAAGATTAGGAGAAAAAGCTTTAGACTTTAGATATTCATATGATGAAAGTATTCCAGAATATTTATATGGAGATGCTAGTCGCGTAAAGCAAGTAATATTAAATTTACTTACTAATTCAGTTAAATATACTAATACTGGATTTATTGAATTTAAAGTACGTAGTGTTATTAAAAATGATATTGTTAGATTAATAATATCTGTAGAAGATTCCGGTATAGGTATTAAAAAAGAAAATATTGATAAATTATTTAGTAAATTTGAACGTCTTGGAGTAGAGAAAGACACAACTGTAGAAGGAACAGGTTTGGGACTTGCTATTACAAAAAGATTAGTTGAAATGATGGGTGGTAAAATAGTAGTACAAAGTGTATATGGAAAGGGAAGTATATTTACTATTTCACTTGATCAAAAGATAGTTACAGGAAGTGAACTTGAAAAATTAAAGAAACAAGAAGCTGTCAAAATAGAGGATGTTAAAGTATTAGATGCAAGTAATAAAAAAGTATTAGTGGTTGATGATAACAATTTAAATCTTAAAGTAGCAAAAAGATTACTTGAGCAATATAAATGTGAAACTATATGCGTGTCATCTGGATTTGAATGCATTGACAAAATTGCTTGTGGTGAAAAGTATGATTTAATTTTACTTGATGATATGATGCCTAAATTAAGTGGAAGTGAAACATTAGTTAAATTAAAAGAAATGCCTTCATTTAATATGCCTGTAGTAGCGCTTACTGCTAATGCTATTAGTGGAATGAAAGAAGAATATCTTAAAAAAGGTTTTAATGATTATTTAAGTAAACCAATAGAAAAAGCTGAACTTAATAGAGTAATGAATAAATTTTTATCATAAATTTTGTTACAAATGTGATACAATTTTAAGTATAAAATAGTTTTAATTATAATAATTAATATGTTATAATGATGTTAAGGTAGAGTGATAAAATGAAAGATGTAAGTATTTTAAAAAATAATGGAGTTAATGTAGAAAAGAGTTTAGAACTTTTTGGTGACATGGAAATGTATGATGCTACATTAAATGACTTTTTAGAGGATGTTGAAAACCGTCTTGCAAATCTAAAAAAATTTAGAGAAATAGGCGATATGAAGAACTATGCTATTGAAGTTCATGCATTAAAAAGTGATGCAAGATATTTAGGTTTTGTAACACTTGCAGATTTAGCTTATGAATTTGAACTTAAAAGTAAAGCAAATGATATTATGTATGTATATGAAAATTATATGACATTATTAAATGAAGCAAATAGATGTATAAATATCGCTAATCAATATTTAGGAAAAGAAGTTAAAAACAACTTAATTAATGATATGGTTGGTGGAGTAAAAGAAGAAGCTATCTTAGTAGTAGATGATTCTAATTTAGTTGCTAACTTTATTAAAAAAATATTTGATGACAAATATGAAGTATGGATTGCAAGTGATGGAGCTCGTGCTATAGAACTTGTTAGTGGACCTAATGCTGGTAAAATAAAATGCATGTTGCTTGATTTAAATATGCCAAATGTAAATGGATTTGAAGTACTTGAATATTTTAAGAAAAATAATTTGTTTATTAAAATACCAGTATCAATTATTACTGGAAATGATACTAAAGATCAAGTAGAACAAGCATTTAATTATCCAATAGTTGATTTACTTTCAAAACCATTTAATGAAAGAGATATTAAAAGAATCATTGAAAAAACAATTCAAAATTTCTAATAGAGATAACCATTAAAGGTTATCTTTTTATTTACATTAATATTATTAATACAAAATAATTACAATATTATGAATAAATATATTTATACTCTAATATAATATGTTAGAGGTGAAAAATGATAAATAGACAAAATCTTTGGTTTTTAACGTTGTTTTCTTTAATATTAATATTAGGAGTGTATTATATTACTTTACCAAGTGATATATTTAGTAAATCCGGAGTAGAAAGTGTTAGTAAGAATGTAGATGTAGTAGTAAGTGAAAATGATAAACTTGTGTCTTTGCGAGTAGAAAGAAATGAAAAAATAAGTACAGTAATGAGTGAATTACAAGAGAAAATCACTTCACCATCATCAAGTGCAGAAGATAAAAATGCTGCATTTGAAGAATTACAGATTTTAAATTTAGCTAAAGGAAAAGAAACATATCTTGAAGATAAAATATATAATGAATTTAAGATAAAATCATTTGTTGAAATAAATAATAATGATATAAAAGTAGTTGTTTCATCAAATGAACATAATAGTAAACTTGCAAATGAAATAATGAGATCAATTCAAAGTGAATTTAATGATCATAAAAATATTACTATTAAATTTGAATCATAAATAGGCTTAACTCTTTCACATATTAAAGTTAATATCATAAATTATTTTAGGATATAAACATAGAAATATGTTAAGGAGTGGGTATATGACAGGAAATATATTAACTAAAAGAGAAAAAGATGTATTTGAACTACTAGTACTTAATAAAAGTACTAAAGAAATTGGTGAAACTTTAGGAATAAGTGAAAAAACTGTAAGAAATCATGTTTCAAATGCAATGCAAAAACTAGGATGTACATCACGTGCAGGAGCAGTTGTTGAACTCTTAAAGTTAGGTGAAATTTCATTATAAGAGTGACTATTAAATAGTCATTTTTATTTTAATAAAACATATATTTTAATATGATAAAAAAATATATTAAAAATAAAATTGTTTTATATACTTTAATACTTATTTTACTTGGATTATTTTATTTTTTTCCAACAGGTGAATCTTTTGAAATGGAAATTATTAATGATAACAAGACATATGAATCAAATGTAGTTTATTTACTTGATGATGATAATTATGTATCACAAGTTATAACTTATTTTGATAATACTTCTATTAAAGAAGATATTAAAGCTAAAATAGATGTATTAATACATGGAGATAACAATTTAAGTAAATTTTACTCATTAATTCCTAAAACAACTATTTTAAAAAATATTAAAGTTGATAAAGATAGTGTATATTTAGATTTTAATAAAGAGATATTAACAGTAAATGAATATGTAGAAGAGTCTATGATAGAAGCAATAGTTTATACATTAACTGAAACAAATGGAATAAATAATGTTTATATTAATGTTGATGGAAATCCATTAAAAGAACTTCCTAATTCAAAAGAGGAGTTACCATATCCACTAACTCGTGAATTTGGTATAAATAAAAAATATGATTTAACAAGCTTTAATGATATTGATTCTACTACAATATTTTTTGCTAAAACTAGTGAAGATTTAACTTATTATGTTCCGGTTACAAAAATAAGTAATACATCTTCTGATAAAATAGATATTATAATTGAAGAATTAAAAAGTGTAGTAAATGCACAAGATAATTTAAATAGTTATATTTCTAATAATGTAAAACTTGTTAGTAGTGAAATAAATAATGATAAAATGAATTTAGTATTCAATGATTATATATTTAGTGATGCATCTAAAAAAACAATATTAGAAGAAGTTAAATATTTACTTTCTGAATCAGTTTTTGAAAATTATAGTGTAAAAGAAGTTATAATTAGTACAGAAAATGATAAAAATATAGATAGAGTAGTAAAAAAATAAAAATTTTGCTTGAAAATTACTAAATTATGTTGTATACTTAATTGGTAATTCCAAGTTGTCTCCGTAGCTCAGCTGGATAGAGCAACGGCCTTCTAAGCCGTCGGTCACACGTTCGAATCGTGCCGGAGACACCATTTGTTAATAAAGTTCTCTAATATAGAGAATTTTTATTTGCTCTTTTCATTTTATTGCAATTCCCCAAATTTTATGTTATTATGTATACATATGAAGGAAACTTCATAAAATAAAAAAGGAACACTTAATAGTCTTGTGTTGAGTGTCGCCAATATATTTGGTATCACCTAAATCAATGTTGAGTTAGGTGGTTTCTTTTATATTAAAGCTATAAAAAGCAGTGATATTAAAAGAAAGATGATAATTACTAAAGATAAAATTAAAAAATCTTTCTTATTCATTATATCGCCTCCCTTCATTTTATTAAAGTTTGGCTCCACCCAACATTAAGTATTCCTATTATTAATTATATCATGTAATGTATAACTATACAACATTTTGTTTGCTTTTTTAACAGAAATATTAATGTTATAATAATTATGGTGAATTATGGCAGAAATAACAACACATATGTTTTTATCAAAAGATATTAAAAAAATAATTAAATGTAATAAATCTATTACACTTTTTTCACTTGGACCAGATGTATTTTATTTTAGTAAGAAAACTAAAAAACTAGCACAAATAATGCATAGAAAAAATACTTTATTATTTTTTAAAAATTATATTAAATATATTAAAGATAATAATTTGGAAAATGATGAGTATATTGTTTCATCTTTATATGGTTTTTTATCTCATTATGTACTTGATTTTAAGACACATCCATATATATTTTATAAGGGTGAATATAAATTACATAGATTATATGAAATGGGATTATCTAAATATATAATTAGTAGTCATAATATTAAACCAAATAATTATAAATCATATAAAGATTTAATTTATGAAAAAAATAAAACAATAGAACAATTATTAGATAATGTAATATATCAAACATATGGATTTAATGGATATGGTAAAAAATATATTAAATGTTTAAAAAGAGTAAAATTTACATATAGATTATTTAGATATGATAAATATGGTATTAAGAAAAAAATATATAAATTTATAGATTTATTTAGTAAAAATAAATTATCTTTAATATCATTTTATAACATAAAAGATGTTGATTTAAATATTAATCATAATAAATGGAATCATCCTTGTGATAAAAATGAAATATATAATTCATCTTTAATAGATCTATATAATGAAAGTTTAAATAAAACACTTGAAATAATAAATAGTGTAAACATGGTATTATATAAAAATAAGAATATAGATACACTTGATAAAGTAATTGAAAATAGAAGCTATATAAATGGTAAAGATTCAAATACAAGAAATGTAATGAAATATTTTGAAATATTATAAAATAATGCTATAATGTAAAAGAGGTAATAATATGAGAAGCGTATATGTGCACATTCCTTTTTGTAAAAGTATTTGTTCTTATTGTGATTTTTGTAAATTTTTACATAATCCTATGTGGGAGAATATTTATTTAGATAGTTTAGAAAAAGAAATAGATAAGTATTATGAAGGTGATACTGTTAAAACTATATATATAGGTGGAGGAACTCCATCTTGTTTAAGTATAGGTGCGATTAATAAATTATTTAATATTTTAAATAAAATAAAATTATCAAATACATATGAAATAACTTTTGAATGCAATGTTAATGATATCAATGATGAATTATTAAATACACTTTCTTTATATGGAGTAAATAGACTTAGTATAGGTATAGAAAGTTTTAATGAAAAAAATCTTGAATTTATGAATAGACATCATAATAAAAAAGAAATAATTGAAAAAATAAAATTATGTAGAACATATGATTTTGATAATATTAATGTTGATTTGATATATGCACTTCCAACAGAAAAATTATTTACATTAAAAAGAGACTTAAATAATATGCTTAAATTAGGAGTGGAACATATAAGTACATATTCTTTGATAATTGAACCTCATACATTAATATATAATCAAAAAGTAAAATCTATAGATGAAGAACTTGATTATAAAATGTATAAATAT